>Ga0208242_100138_pt1 | contig 95936 bp, 78 predicted proteins | sample SubbioAug_CSW13A_FD_184825 | JGI IMG/M metagenome (GOLD analysis project Ga0208242, IMG submission 184825) | Serpentinite rock and fluid subsurface biosphere microbial communities from McLaughlin Reserve, California, USA - CR12Aug_CSW13A (SPAdes) | ecosystem: Environmental > Terrestrial > Deep... | reverse complement strand
ACGCCTTGCATGGAGCCTTCGACCCGCTCGCAACACCCGACTCACCACCAGAACCCGTCCGGCGCTTGCCTCGTGCCGCTGCAGTGATCAGCGAAGCCTTGCAGTATACACCAGGTTTTTTGGATCAGTCAAACGCTGCGAACACTTTTTTTGCACTTGCCTGGTCAGTCTCCCGCATCTGGTCTCGCCATGTCAATGAACGCCGCAGCAAATAGGTCGGAGGCTTGCGCTGGCACCGGGCTGGGACACCGTCCTCGCTGGCAGGGCCCGGGCGAGGGCGACTGCCGGGCGGGATAATTCAGCCTCTCTATATATGGAACGGCATGGCTCTCATCACCCTTCAGGACGCGCAGCTCGCTTTCGGGCACGTGGCATTGCTTGATCATTGCGATTTTTCGCTGGAATCCTTTGAACGTGTCGGGCTGATCGGACGCAACGGGGCGGGCAAGTCCTCTCTTCTGCGGATCCTGGCCGGGCAGGAAGCCCTGGATGACGGACAGCGGGTCGTCACGGACGGGATTCGGATTGCCTATGTGCCACAAGAGCCTGTGCTTGACCTGGACCATGCGGTGTTTGATGCGGCCAGCGAAGGGCTGGCGGAAGTCAGGGCGCTCAGGGAACGCTACCTCGGTGGTCAGGCGGATGCGGATCTGGACGAGCTGCAGAACCGGATTGAATCGCTGGATGGCTGGAACTGGGAGCAGCGGGTAGAGGAGACCCTGCAGCGCCTGCATCTGGATGCCCGTGCCCGCGTTGGTGACCTGTCTGGAGGACAGCGCAAACGTGTGGCGCTCGCCCAGGCACTGGTCAGCCGCCCGGACGTGCTGCTGCTGGACGAGCCCACCAACCATCTCGACCTGGACAGCATCGTCTGGCTGGAGGATCTGCTGCTGCAGTTTCGGGGCAGCGTCGTGACCATCAGCCACGATCGGGCTTTTCTGGACCGGGTTGCCACCCGAATGGTGGAGCTCGATAGCGGACGGTTGCTGACCTACCCCGGCAACTTTGCTCGCTATCAGGCCCTCAAGGAGGAACAGCTGGCTCAGGAGGCAGTGATCAATGCCCGGGCCGACAAGCTGCTGGCGCAGGAGGAGGTGTGGATCCGCAAGGGCGTGGAGGCTCGGCGCACCCGGGCACAGGGGCGCATCGTGCGGCTGCAGCGTCTGAGGGCCCAGCGCGAGGCCCGGCGTGACGTGGTGGGAAAGGTCAAGCTGGACGTGGCACGCGGTGAGGCCAGCGGCAAGATCGTGGCGGAACTGGAGGGTGTGTCCAAGGGCTTTGTGCGCCCCGACGGTTCGCCATTGTGTGTGGTGCGGGATTTCACGGCCACCATCCTGCGCGGGGACAAGGTGGGGTTGATCGGGCCCAATGGGGCGGGCAAGTCCACCCTCCTGAAGCTGATGCTGGGCGAGCTGGCGCCGGACAGTGGCACGGTTCGCCAAGGTGCCCGGGTGGGTGTGGCGTACTTCGACCAGATGCGGGAGCAGATCGATCTGGACGCGACGCTGGAGGACTTCATCAGTCCGGGAAGCGAATGGATCGAGATTGGGGAGCGACGCACCCATGTGCGCAGCTATCTCGCGGACTTCCTGTTCTCGCCGGCGCGCGCCCATGCCCCGGTGCGCACCCTTTCGGGCGGGGAACGCAACCGGCTGTTGCTGGCCCGTCTGTTTGCACGACCTGCCAATGTGCTGGTGCTGGACGAGCCAACCAATGACCTGGATATTGACACCCTGGAGTTGCTGGAAGACCTGCTTCAGGACTACGACGGCACCGTGTTCCTGGTCAGCCATGACCGGCGATTTCTTGACAACGTGGTGACCAGCACCATCGTGTCCGAGGGCGAGGGTCGATGGCGCGAATATGTTGGGGACGTGCAGGACTGGCTGGTGCAGGCGGCCAGACAGACCTCGGCGACACCCGTGTCGGACAGACCGGCCAGCCCGGACAAGCCGGCGAGGCAGGCGGCCGGCACAGCAGCGCAACCGGCTGTGGGACGGCGAAAGCTCAGCTACAAGGAGCAGCGGGAGCTTCAGACCCTGCCGGAGCGCATTGCCACCCTGGAAAGGGAGCAGGCGGAGGTGGAAGGGCAGCTGGCCGACGGGAGCCTGTACACGAGCGACCCGGCGCGCGCAGCTCAACTGGCGACCCGACTGACCGATATTGAGGCTGAATGGTTCGAGGCGATGGAACGTCTGGAATCACTGAGCAACGGCTGACCCCCTGGGGTATGCTGGGGCAGGACGACCACATACCCCATGCCCACCTCCCCTGATCGACTGGCCCAGGACCTGCAACGCAGTCTGAACGAGCTGCAGCAGGAGCGTGAGCGCACCCAGCAGCTGCTGGCAGAGGTCAAACGCCAGAACCACGAGCTGGATCGGCTGCGCAATTCGATCCACCGCGAATCGAACAGCCGCCTGCTGGCCGAGGAAGCCCTGGACGAAACCCGGGACCGGCTGCAACTGGCCGTGGAGGCTACCGGGTTGGCACTCTGGGACTGGCAGTTGACGTCCCCCACGGTGTTTCTGTCAGCCCGCTGGGGTGAGCTCGTCGGTGACGTGGCCATCGACGCGCAGTGGGATCTGGACAAACTGCATGACCGCGTCCATCCCGATGATCTCGTGCGCCTGCGGCCGAAGGTGCGCGCATTGCTGGACGGCAGTTTGCAGCGCGAGGTGTTCCAGCACCGCGTGCGCCGCTTTGACGGATGGGTCTGGGTGGAAACCCATGCCATGGTGGCGGAACAGGACAGGCGCCGGCACCCCTTGCGGCTGATGGGAACGGTGGCCGATATCGGTGATCGCAAGCGGGCCGAGCTGGAGACCGCCCATGCGCGGGAGCTCGCCGAGCAGGCCAGCCGGGCCAAGAGCGCCTTTCTGGCCAACATGAGCCACGAGGTGCGCACGCCACTGAATGCGCTCATGGGGCTGACGCGCATGCTGATGGATTCGCCCCTGAACGACGAGCAGAGGAGCTGGCTGGCGCTGATGGACAGCTCGGCCAATGCCTTGCTGGCCTTGCTCAACGACATCCTGGACCTGTCACGCATCGAGGCCGGCAAGCTGGGCATCGAACAGGTTCGATTCGAGCTTCGCGTGGCGCTGGACGAGGCGTTGGGTCCATACGCCGGACAGGCGCAGGCCAAGCCGCTGTCATTCAGTCTGGAGGTGGATCCGGCTGTGCCCATCTGGGTCAGGGGCGATCCGGGTCGGTTGCGTCAGGTGCTGGGCAATCTGCTGTCCAACGCACTGAAGTTCACCCCGAAGAACGGGGCCATCCGGGTGCAGGTTCAGCGCGCGGGTGAGCTCGAAGGGGTGCCGCTGCTGCAGTTTGCGGTCCGGGACAGCGGCGTGGGGATCAGCCGCAAGCAGCAGGCCACCATCTTCGATGCCTTCACCCAGGCCGATGTGTCCACGTCACGCCGGTATGGCGGGAGCGGATTGGGCCTGGCGATCTGCGACCGGCTGGCGCGGCTGATGGGTGGGCGGATCGAGCTGCACAGCGAGCTGGGACAGGGCAGCCTGTTCACGCTGGTGCTGCCGCTGCCCGATGCGGGTGCGGATGCGGGGGAGCCGACCAGCGCGCCGGCAGAGCTCGAGGGAATGGCTCTGGCCGGCCCGCGGTATGCAGGAAGGGTGGTGCTGCTGGCCGAGGACAACCCGGTCAACGAACTCATGATGCGACAGATGCTGCTCAAACTGGGATTCACCGTCCGGGTGGCTCGTGGGGGCGCGCAGGCGGTGAGCCTTTGGGAGCAGGGGGGCGTGGACCTGGTCCTGATGGATGTGCAGATGCCGGGCATGAGTGGTCTGGATGCCACGCGTGCGATTCGCGAGGCAGAGGCCCGACGCAGGCTGGCCCGCACACCGATTGTGGCGGTGACCGCCAGCGCCATGCGGGGTGACCGCCAGACCTGCCTGGATGCCGGTATGGACGGCTACACCGCCAAGCCGGTGAGCCCGCAGGCTCTGATGCGGGAAATGGACCGGGTTCTGCTGCAAAGCGGGCCACCCGAAGGCCATGTCGGCGCGCTCGGCGAGAAATCGGCAGAAGCGAGCTCCGTGCGCGCCGATGCCCAGCCTTCGCTCGATCTGAACAAACTCAGACGCCGCCTGGATGATGACGAGGCCTCCCTGCAGGAACTGGCCCAGGCCATGCGGTTGGATCTGACCGAGCGCATGCAGGGACTGCGCGCAGCCCTGGAGCGGAGGGACAGCGAAGCGGCGATTGCCCACGCCCATGGCCTGAAGGGGTCGCTGGGAAGCATGACTGCCGAGCGGGGTGCGCGACTGGCCAAGGGACTGGAGCTGGCCGCCCGCGCAGCCGACTGGAGCCTGTTCGAGCGCGCATTGCCTCTGATGCTTGCCGAGTCGCGTGAAATTGAGCGAGCCCTGGCCGAGGTGGTTCAAGGCAACGAACCAGACCTGTTCCCGGACGGCTCCCTCACGCCGGGCGGCTGAGCACGGAAGCCGGGCGCTCGCGGGCACTGGAGGCCAGCACGCGCTGGTAGACGTCCCAGAAGGCGGCATCCTGTGTCGTGGCGAAGTTGATGCGCATGAGGGTGCTCGGCGCACGCGCGGCATGGAACAGCGCACCCGGTGCGATCAGGTAGCCCGCGTCAAGCAGGCGCTGCGCCAGCGCCTCGGTGTCGGCTCCGGTGTCGACCCATCCGAACAGGCCAGCCGGTTCAGCCACGAAGCGGCAGCCTGCCTGCTCGGCCAGCCGGACGCTGCGCCCGCGCGCCTGGTCGAGCCGGTGCCGGATGCGCTCGGCGTGGCGGCGCAGTTGCCCTTGCTCGATGCAGATCGACAAGGCGCGTTCGAGCAGGCTGGGAGTGGTCAGTGTGGTCAGCAGCTTGACGTCCAGCAGGCGTTCGACCCAGGCCGGTGGAGCCACCAGGTAGCCAACCCGCCAGTTCGGTGCCAGGATTTTGGCAAAGCCGCTGACGTAGAAGCTGCGCTGCAGACCGTCGAACACGCACATGCGCGTTGCGTGTTCGGGCGCGATGTGGCTGTAGGTGTCGTCTTCGACCACATGGAAGTTGTGCTGTTGGGCCAGTTGGAGGACGCGGTGGGCACTGGCGGCCGACAGGCAGTAGCCGGTGGGGTTGTGCAGCACGCTGACGCTGACGAACAGCTTGGGAGCGTGGGCCTCGCAGTAACGGGCCATGACCTCCAGGTCGGGGCCGGCAGGGCCACGCGGCACCGGCAGGACACGCATGCCCATGGCCTCCAGGCGGGCAAACTCGACGGCCCAGCCTGGCTCCTCCACCATGACCCCGTCACCGGGCTTGAGCAGGGTGCGGCTGACGATGTCCAGCGCGTGGGTGGCGCCGACGGTGGTGATGATCTGGTCCGGCCCGGCAGGCAGGCCCAGCCCCCCCAGCCGGGTTGCCAGGACGCGGCGCAGCTGGCCATCACCATGTGGCTCGCCGTAACGCAATGAGGCTTCGGCCAGGGTATCTGTGGCAGTGACCCGCCGCAGGGCCGACTGGAGAAAGCCCGAAGACATCCAGTCGGCCGGGAACGCCCCCATGCCCGGCTGCGGCCGGGCTCCGGCGGGATGGAACATGCCCCTGATCAGTGCTGCGGCATTGACCGGCGCTGTCATGCGGCCGGCCTCCGGGTCGGGGGCTGGCGATGGCCCACCCGCGGCACGTTGCCGCTCACGCACGAAGAAGCCCCGGTTGCGCCGCGCTTCGACCAGCCCTTGGGCCAGCAGTTGGTCGTAGGCCGTCACCACGGTGGACGGGTTCACTCCATGCTGCGCCGCGCACTGGCGGACGCTGGGCAGGCGGGCGCCCGGTGGCAGCAGCCGGTTGCGGATGCGCTCGGCAAATCGGGCCGCCAGCTGTTCGGACAGCGGCTGCGCGGCCGTGCGGGTCAGTTTGGCGGTAAGCGCTTCGTGTGACGGGTGCATCTGTGTGTATGGACATCTGCAGCCATACAGTTTCTTGGGTGCTCTCTTTGTCTGTATGGTCTGTGTATGGATGGAGAGGATAAAGTGCAATCCATGAGCCGACAAGCTTTTCCCACATTCCCGCCCCGGACCAACGCGCGTTCCGGCGCATGGAACTGGAGGGAGCCAGCGTGAACCCGGGCGAATTCGGTGCCCTGCTGATGCTGGCCACCGCCAGCAGTTTCACGCCCGGCCCGAACACCACGCTGTCGACCGCGCTGGCCGCCAACTTCGGCCTGCGCCGGGCACTGCGTTTCATCGTGGCCGTTCCGGTGGGGTGGGGCATGCTGTTTACCCTGTGCGCTGCCGGCGTCGGATCGCTGGTGGTGGCGGTGCCGGCGCTGCGCTGGGCTATCCTGCTCGGCGGCACGGGCTACCTGCTGTGGCTGGCCCGGCGTCTGTGGGGCAGCCAATCGATGGCGCAGGCCGACCCGGCGCGACTGAATGTGGGTTTCTGGCAGGGCGTGGGCCTGCAGTTCCTCAACATCAAGGCCTGGATGCTGGCGTTGTCCATCGTGGCCGGCTGGATCGCAGGTCAGGCCGACGCCACCGGGCGCTATGTGGCGGTGCTGCCGGTGCTGCTGGCATTTGCCTTCTTCAGCAACTTCACCTACGCCCTGGTGGGCTCCTTGCTGCGCCACTGGCTGGCCGGACCGGTGGTGGACGGACGGCCCACCGGGCGCCGACTGCTGACCTTCAACCGGCTGATGGCCATGGCTCTGGTGCTCACGGCGGGCTGGATGCTGTTCGGCAGCGCTGGCCTGAACGGAACCCCTTCATGAACCACAGCACCGCCCTGCCGTCCGGGCGCATGAGCGACGCCACCCTCGGCCTTTGGCTGGGGCTTCTGGGCGTGGTGGTGTTTGCCCTGACTCTGCCGATGACGCGGCTGGCCACGGGCACCACCGACGCACCCCAGCTCTCGCCCTGGTTCGTGACCTGGGCGCGCGCTGCGCTGGCCGGCGGCCTGGCGGCCGTCTACCTGCTGGCCACCCGGTCGCGTCTGCCGACACGTGCCGAAAGAGGTCCGCTGCTGCTGTCCCTGGCAGGCAATGTCATCGGTTATCCCCTGCTGCTGGGCTGGGCGCTGCGCCATGTGACCGCCAGCCACGCGGCCGTCATCACCGCCCTGCTGCCACTGGCAACCGCGGCCGTGGCGGCCTGGCTGATGCACCAGCGGGCACGGCTGGGCTTCTGGCTCTTTGCCTTGCTGGGCAGTGCACTGGTGGTGGCCTACAGCCTGATCCGGGCGGCGCAGGCGGGGCATGGTTTCGGACTGGAATGGGCGGACGCGCTGCTGGTGGGCGCGGTGCTGGCCGCGGCGCTCGGGTATGTGGGCGGTGCACAAATCACGCGATCGCTGGGCGCCGAGCGGGTGATCAGCTGGGTCTGTGTGATGGCGCTGCCCCTGACGGTGCCCGGGGCGCTGCTGACCTGGCCCGAGCAACCCGTTGCAATGTCAGCCTGGCTTGCGCTGGGCTATGTCGGTGTGTTTTCCATGTGGGCCGGCTTCTTTGCCTGGTTCCGCGGCCTGGCCATGGGTGGCGCCCTGCGTGTGAGCCAGACGCAGCTGCTGCAGCCCTTTGTGAGTATGCTGGCCGCCGTGCCCTTGCTGGGCGAATCGCTGGACCTGATCACCCTGGGCTTTGCCCTGGCCGTGGTGGCCACGGTGTTCATGGGCCGGCACATGGCCACACCCGTTCCAATACCCCCTGTCAAGACCTGAGGAGACTGCTTTGTCCACCACCCACTGGACGCTTGCCCAACGCGCCCACAAGATGAACCCTTCGGTGATCCGCGAGATCCTCAAGGTGACCGAGAAACCCGGCATCATCAGTTTTGCCGGCGGCCTGCCTTCGCCCAAGACATTTCCGGTAGAAGCCTTTGCGGCGGCCTGCGAGGCCGTGCTGCGAACCGACGGGCGCGCCGCACTGCAGTACGCCTCCAGCGAAGGCCTGCCGGCGCTGCGGGAATGGATTGCCGGCCAGTTGCCCTGGGATGTGAGCCCGGATCAGGTGCTGATCACCACCGGTAGCCAGCAGGGGCTGGATCTGGTGGCCAAGGTGCTGATCGACGAAGACAGTCCGGTGCTGGTGGAAACGCCCACTTACCTGGGCGCGCTGCAGGCCTTCACACCGATGGAACCCCGTGTCGTCAGCGTGCACAGTGACGCAGAAGGTGTCGACGTCGAAGACCTCCAGCGCAAATCTGGCGGAGCGCGCTTTCTGTACGTGCTGCCCAACTTCCAGAACCCGACCGGCCGCAGCATGAGCGAGGCGCGTCGCCAGGCGCTGGTGGAGACGGCCCGCGCCATCGGTCTGCCGATTGTTGAGGACAACCCCTACGGCGACCTGTGGTTCGACCAGCCACCGCCATTGCCGCTGACCGCGCGCAACCCCGAAGGCTGCATCTACCTGGGCTCGTTCTCCAAGGTGCTGGCACCTGGCCTGCGCCTGGGCTATGTCGTGGCCCCGAGAGCCATCATGCCCAAACTGCTGCAGGCCAAACAGGCCGCCGACCTGCACAGCCCCAGCTTCAACCAGCGCATGGTGGCCGAGGTGCTGAAAGATGGGTTCCTCGACCGCCATGTGCCCACCATCCGCGCGCTCTACAAGCACCAGTGCGAGGTGATGCTGCAGGCCCTGGCGACAGAAATGACCGGTCTGGACCTGCAATGGAACGCACCCGACGGCGGGATGTTCCTGTGGGTGCGCCTGCCGGAAGGCATGAGCGCCATCGACCTGCTGCCCCGGGCGGTGGACAAGGGGGTGGCGTTTGTGCCCGGCGCCGCTTTCTTCGCCTCTGATCCGGATCCGCGCAGCCTTCGCCTGTCGTTCGTGACGGCCAGCGAGGAGCAGATCCGCATTGGTATCCGGGCGCTGGCCGAGGCCATCCGCGAGGCGTCCAGGGGCTGAGGCATGCTGCGGATCTGGGGGCGGATCAGCTCGATCAACGTGCGCAAGGTGGTGCTGTGCGCACAGGTGCTGGAACTGGATTTCGAACGCATTGATGCCGGCATGAGCCACGGGGTGGTGAACACACCGGACTACCTGGCCAAGAACCCGAATGGACTGGTTCCCCTGATTGAAGACGGGGGATTTTCCCTCTGGGAGTCCAACGCGATCGTGCGCTATCTCTGTGCCCGCGAGGGCTCCACGCTGTATCCCCAGAATCTGCAGCGACGGGCCGACGCCGAGCGCTGGATGGACTGGCAGCAGACCACGCTCAACCGGGCGGGCGGCGCCGCGTTCATCCAGTGGATACGCACGCCCGAAGCCCAGCGAGACCGGCAGGTCATCGCCGCCTCGGTGGCGATGACCGAGCCTTTGTTCGCCCAGCTCGACCGGCACCTCTCCCGCCACCCCTTCATGGCCGGCGACACGCTGACCATGGCTGACATACCCATCGCCTGCGAGGTGCACCGTTGGTGGGGCCTGCCGCAGCCGCGCCCCGCCTGGCCCCATATCGAGCGCTGGTACGCGCGGTGGCTGGCGATGCCTGCCAGCCGGGGCGTGCTCGACCTGCCTCTGGCCTGAACCCGGAACCCCGTCATGACCCTGCGCCCCTTCACGCAAGTGGATGTGTTCACCGCGACGCCCTACCTCGGCAACCCGCTGGCCGTGGTGCTGGACGGCACCGGGCTGGACACAGCCACCATGCAACACTTCACCGACTGGACCAACCTGTCGGAATGCACTTTTGTACTGCCACCCACGCCCGAGGGCACCGCGGCTGGGGCGGACTACCGGGTGCGGATTTTCTGCCCGGGGCGCGAGTTGCCGTTCGCCGGTCACCCGACCCTGGGTAGCTGCCACGCGTGGCTCAAAGCCGGCGGTGTGCCACGCGGCGAGCACATCGTGCAGGAATGTGGTGTGGGGCTGGTGAAAATTCGGCGTGAGGGCCAGCGCCTCGCGTTCGCCGCGCCACCTCTCATCAGGAGCGGTCCACTCGATGAAGCCGACGTGGCGCTGATCGCCCGCGGCCTGGGTGTGGCACGCGAGGACATCATGGCCCACGCCTGGTGCGACAACGGTCCCAACTGGCGCGGCGTGATGCTGCGCAGCGCCGAGCAGGTGCTGGAACTGAAGCCGGATACCGGCATCCTCGCCGGTCTGGACATCGGGGTGGTGGGACCGCGAGGCAAGGTTGGCGTGGTCGGACCGCAGACGAATCCGGACACCCAGTTCGAGGTGCGCGCCTTCTTCCCCGGCAACAACGGCATGACCGAAGACCCGGTGACCGGCAGCCTGAACGCAGCGCTGGCCCAGTGGCTCATCGAGGCCGGCCTGGCACCCGCACGGTATGTGGCGGCGCAGGGTACGGTGCTGGGCAGGCAGGGCCGCGTGCACATCGAGCGCGACACCGACGGCACGATCTGGGTCGGCGGGCATTCGGTTAGCTGCATTGAAGGGCAGGTGCGGCTGTGAGTGCGCCCCCCGCGCCCCGGCGCGCGCACATCGACCACCTGGTGGTGGCCGCCGCGTCCCTGGATGAAGGTGCGGCATGGTGCAAGACCACGCTCGCCCTGAGCCCGGGGCCGGGTGGCCAGCACCCGCTGTTCGGCACCCACAACCGCCTGCTGCGGCTGGATTCACCCGACCACCCCCAGGCCTACCTGGAAATCATTGCCATCAACCCGGACGCCACGCCGGCACGTGAGGCGCCGCTGCGGCGATGGTTCGACCTGGATGAGCCAGCGGTGCGCCAGCAGCTGCAAGAAAAGGGGCCACAGCTGCTGCACTGGGTGGCCAGCGTGCCCGACATCGGGGCGGCCTGCGACACCTGGCGGGCCATGGGAATCGAGCGGGGTGCGGTGATCGAAGCCTCGCGCCCGACCCCCGAGGGCCTGCTTCGCTGGCGTATCACGGTGCGCGACGACGGGCAACGCCTGTTCGGGGGTTGCCTGCCCACGCTGATCGAATGGGGGCCCGTGCACCCGGCGGATCACATGCCGGCGCCAGCCCTGTCGCTGCATTCGCTGAGCTTGAGCCACCCGCAGGCCGACCGGCTGCGCGATGCCCTGCACGCCATCGGACTGACAGAGATCGCTGTGCGGGTCGGCCCGGCGGGTCTGCACGCCGATCTGAGCAACCCGGCGGGCGCCACCACGGCATTGCATTTCCAGGAAAGCCCATGAGCCTGCCTTCGCTGAGTGACATTGAAACCGCCGCTGAGGTGGTCTACCGCGCGTTTGCGCCCACACCCCAATACCGCTGGGCCCTGCTGAGCCAGCGCCTGGGCACCGACTGCTGGGTCAAGCACGAGAACCACACGCCGGTGGGTGCGTTCAAGATCCGTGGCGGCCTGACCTATTTCGACCGGCTGCACCAGCGCGGCGAACTCCCTCGCGAGGTGATCAGTGCCACCCGCGGCAACCACGGCCAAAGCATCGGCTGGGCTGCCCGGGCGCATGGGGTGGCCTGCACCATCGTCGTTCCCAAAGGCAACTCGGCCGAAAAGAACGCGGCAATGCGGGCGCTGGGCGTGAACCTGATCGAGCACGGTGACGATTTCCAGGAAAGCCGGGAGCACGCGATGCGCCTGGCGACCGAGCGCGGCGCGCACATGGTGCCCAGCTTTCACCCGGACCTGCTGCGCGGTGTGAGTACCTACTGGTGGGAGTTCATGCGGGCCGTGCCTGACCTGGACGTGGTGTACGTGCCGATCGGTCAGGGGTCGGGCGCCTGCTCCGCCATTGCCGCCAAGCTGGCGCTGGGGCACCGGGCGCGCATTGTGGGGGTGGTCAGCGCCCATGCGACCACCTATGCCGACTCGCTGGCGGCTGGCCGGGTGGTGGAGGCGTCGGTGAGCACAGAACTGGCCGACGGCATGGCCTGCCGGGTAGCCGACCAGGCTGCCCTGGATGTGCTGGCCCAGCACATCGACCATGTGGTCCAGGTGACGGACGGGGAGGTGGCGCAGGCGATGCGGGCGCTGTATGTCGACACCCACAATGTGGCCGAAGGGGCCGGAGCAGCCAGCTTCGCTGCCGCCTGGCAGGAACGGGCGCAACTGACCGGTCTGAAAGTGGGCACCACCCTGTGTGGCGCCAACGTCGACAGCGCCGTGCTGGCGCAGGTCCTGCGCAGCGCCTGCTGATCAGGTGGCCGGTCGGGAGAGCCGCTCGACCACTTCGCAGAAACTCTCAATGGCGTCGGTCTTGAACACGACCTCGCGCACGCCAGCCGCCTTGGCCTTCTGTTCGAGCTCCTCGTTGATGTAGCCTGAGGCCACCGCGACCACCAGGGAGGGGCTGATGCGCAGCACCTCTTCGGCCACCTCAATGCCCGACATGCCGGGCATGTTGTAGTCGGTCAGCATCAGGTGGAACCCGCCCGGATTTGTCCGGACCGCATCGATGGCCTGCTGCTGGTCACTCACACCGGTGACACGGTAGCCACGACGTTCCAGGAGACGGCGCACCAGGAACACCAGGGTGTCGTCGTCATCGAGGTACAGGATGTGCCGCGGTTCGGCACCGTTGGTCTCTGTCATGGGATCACTTTCCGAAGTCGGGGTGCCTGGAGCGGCCACGGAAGGCGCCATTGTGACGCCATCGGACCTCGTGGTGTTTTCAACCCTGCCGACAGGCGACGAAGCGGCGCCGGCAACCGCTGGAAAGTAGAGCGAGAACCGGGTGCCTTGCCCCGGTTCGCTGTTGACCATGATGCTGCCGCCGTGGGCTTCGACGATGCCCAGCACCACCGGCAGGCCCAGGCCGGTGCCTTGCCCCACGGGCTTGGTGGTGAAGAACGGCTCGAACATGCGGCGTTTGACGGCCTCGGTCATGCCGCAGCCGTTGTCGTGGACCCGCACGCGCACCACCCCGACACCCTTGGACAGGCAGGCCTGGGCCACTTCGATCGGGACTTCCGGGTCGTTGGCGGGCAGCGTATCCAGCATGAACTCGATGCGACCAGCTCGTCCCTGCAGGGCATGGACCGCGTTGGTCCCCAGGTTGAGGAACACCTGCCCCAGCTGCGTGGCATCGGCCTGGATCGGAGGGGTGTTGCAGTCGACATCCTGCACCAGCTGCACCTGCGGCGGCAGGGCGGTTCGCAGCAGGGTGCAGGCTTCGTTGACCACCGCACGCACATCGACCGGGGTCTGTTCCAGCGGCTGCTGGCGGCTGAACGCCAGAATCTGGCGCACCAGTTCGCGGCCTCGCCGGGCAGCCGTGCTGATTTCGTGCAGGCTCTCCCGGGCCGGTGCATCGCGCGGCAGGTCGTGCCGGGCCAGGTCGGCATTGCCCAGGATGGCCGCCAGGATGTTGTTGAAATCGTGGGCCACGCCCCCGGCCAGGGTACCCAGCGCCTCCATTTTCTGCGACTGGGCCAGCTGCCCCTGCAGGGTCTTCTGTTCGGCCTGCATGGCACGCAGCGAGGAGATGTCGACGAAGGTCAGCACCACATGCCGCAGGCCGCCGTGGGCGTCGTTTTCCGGGTAGGCGTTGCACAGGGCCCAACGGGCCGCTCCTGCTCCGTCCACCGGCATGCCGATGACAACGTCCCGGACCGGCTGGCCTGTGGCCAGCACGCGCTCGAACGGCATCGCGTGCCGCGGCATGGACGCACCGTCTTCACGGATCAGGTTCCACTTCGGCAACGGGGGAATGGATACGGATTCGTCGCCGTCGGGCGGCCAGTCGAAAAAGCGGCGCGCCGCCCGGTTGGCCGAGACCACACTGCGGTCGGGCAGGCACACCACCACACCCGCCTCCAGGTTGTTCACCAGTTCGCGGGAGTCGGATTCGCGTCGGGCCATGGTCTGGCGGGCCTGGTCTGCTTCCTGCCGCAGGCGCAGGGACACCAGGGCGCTGAACAGAAGCACGCGCAGGAACTTGGTCAGCAGGAACAACAGCATGAAGCCTGCGGCCACGGTGTCCAGCGACTGCTTGGCCCAGCCCACCCAGGCGGTCGCGCCCAGCAGCAGCAGCAACTCAAATGCGGTGAGCGCCGCCAGGTCGCGGTATTCGGGCTGAAAGCGCTGCGAACGCTGGCCCAGCAGGTCGGAAAGGACCAGCGCGGTCAGTCCGATCGTCATCAGGGTGTAGGCCAGCTGGTGCAGGCCTGGCCGGTCGCCTTGCAGGGACAGACCCAGCTGCAGCGCGAGCTGCACCACCAGCATCAGGCCGAACAGCTTCCACGGCATGGCCAGCCTGAGGTAACTGCGCAGACCCATCCAGGCAAAGCTGTGGGAGGCGAACAGGAGGACACCCGCCATGCCGGCCAGGACCGGGCCGGCGCCGGCCACCCGCTCCATCAGCATGACCGTTCCCAGAATGCTCAGCAGCGCGCCCGAGCACCACCACCCCGGCCCGCCAATACTCGGGTAGCGGCGCATCTGCCCCCAGAAGGCAATGGCGATCAGCCCGTCCACGCCCAGGCGCACCAGAAGCAGGGTGTACAGGTCAGGCAGCATGCGACCGGGAACGGAGATCCATGGACAGAATTGGAGCACGCATCGGCGTCGGCAGAACCCCGCATAACACCGGCCAAAGTACCGCTTATCCCTTCTGCCGCATCGCGCAGGTGACAGTCAGCACGGCCTGTCAGGGTGGACAGTCGCTGCGGGGACAAAGCCGGACCAGCGCCCGCCCACACAATCCCGGCTCATGGGAACCCTCTACCTTGTCCGGCACGGCCAGGCCTCGTTTGGTGCCGACGATTACGATCAGCTCAGCGAGCTGGGCCGGCGGCAGAGCGAGCAGCTCGGGCGCCACTGGGCCGAGCGATGCCTGGCCTTCGACGCGGTCATCACGGGCACGCTGCGGCGCCACCGCCAGACCTGGGAGGCCATCGCCGCGGGGGCGGGCTGGCAGCATCAGCCACTGCCCTGGCCAGGCCTCAACGAGTACGACAGCCACGCGGTGATCCGCAGCATCTACACCCAGCCGCTGGCGCGCCCCGACACGCCCGAACTGTACCGGCACCACTTTCGCCTGCTGCGGGATGGACTGGCCCAGTGGATGGCCGGTACCGTGAGCCCGCGCGGCATGCCCAGTTACCTCGAATTCGTGGCCGGCGTGACCTCGGCTCTGGACCATGTGCGCCAGCAACACCAGGGACAGCGGGTGCTGATCGTGTCCAGCGGCGGACCGATCGCCACCGCCGTCGGGCATGTGCTGGGACTGAGCCCCGAGCGCACCATCGACCTGAACATGCGCATCCGCAACAGCGCGGTGACCGAGTTCCAGTTCTCGCCCAAGCGGCACACGCTGCTGACCTACAACACCCTGCCGCACCTGGACCGGCCCGACCTGGCGGACTGGATCACGTATGCGTGAGGCCAGGCGGCTTCAGTCGAACGCTGTTCTGTCGGTCAGGGTATCGGCCGGTAGCCGGTCGATCTCGGTCAGCAATTGCGCCAGCGCACGACCGGCCGCATCGACGAGTGCCTGGCCCCGGCCGGCATCGGCTGCGCGCGCGTTGCCCACCGCCCCGTTGGCGTTGTAGTCCTGCATCATCCAGCCCAGCTTGGCGCTGCGGCCGTTGCCCAGGAGGGGGAAACGCTCGGCCCGGTCCTGCGAGGTGGACCGGAAATACTCGGCCTGTTCCAGCCGCACCCGCCCGGGCGCGAGCGCCAGCATCATCGAGGTTTCGATTTCGCCGGCGTGAATGCCGAAACGGTGCTCCTGCGGGGCAAAGGCGGCGTTCAGGTCCTGCCCGGCCTCGTCCTGCAGGGGCAGGTTGAACCAGCTGCTGCTGTAGACCAGCATGCCGCGGCGGGCCCGCAGGTCACGCGCCACCAGATCGAGCGCACCCACCTGGCCGCCGTGGGCGTTGAGCAGGAGCAGCTTGTGCACGCCGCTGTCGGCCACCCCATCGCCGATTTCAGTCCACAGGCGGATCAGGGTTTCGGCCTTCAGCGAGAGCGTACCCGGGAAGCGGGTGTGCTCCGGAGAGAAGCCGATGGCCTGGGTGGGCAGGACCAGCACCGGCAGGTCAGCCGGCAGGTGCGGCAAGGCCGCTGCCACCACCCCATCGACCAGGGTGGTATCCACCGACAGTGGCAGGTGCGGGCCGTGCTGCTCGGTGGCGCCCAGCGGCAACATGGCAATCGCCCGCGCGCGGTCCAGGGACACGAAGTCTGCGGTGCTCAGGTCGGCCCAGAAACGGGACGGCGCGCGGTGGGACGAAGGCATGGCCGGTATCTTACGCCCGACGCCCGACGCCCGTCAGCGGTAGATCCAGCGCCGCGACCAGGGCAGCCCGGAAGCCACCTGTGCCCCGGGGCGGCACAGCACCTGGAACAGCGCGATCTCGTCGTGCTCGAACGCCCAGGCGCTGCCGGCCAGATACACCCGCCAGATGCGCCAGCGCCTGTCGTCAACCAGGGCATGAATCCGGTCGGCCCGGGCCTCGAAGGCCTGGGTCCACAGCGTCAGGGTCCGGGCATAGTGGCGCCGCAGGTTCTCGACGTCGAAGGTTTCCAGCCCGCCTTCCTGCATGGCGCGCAGCACGGTGCCGATGTGCGGCAGCTCGCCCCTCGGGAACACATAGCGCTCGATGAAGCTGCCACCCCCCTTGCGGGTTTCGCCGTCCTGGGGGTCGGTGCTGGTGATGCCGTGGTTCATGGCCCAGCCGTCCGGCGCCAGCAGGTCCCGCATCCGCCTGAAGTAGACCGGCAGCTGGTCCACACCCACGTGCTCGAACATGCCGACGCTGGTGATGCGGTCGAATGGGCCGTCGGTGACGTCTCGGTAGTCTTGCAGTCGAATCTCGATGCGGTCGTCCAGCCCGGCCTCCTGGACCCGCTGCTGCGCCAGTTCAAACTGGTTGCGGGACAGGGTGATGCCGACACAACGGGCGCCGAACTGGCGGGCCGCCCTCAGCACCAGCGCCCCCCAGCCACAGCCGATGTCCAGCAGGCGCTGGCCGGGCTGCAGACGGATCTTGGTCAGGATGTGGTCGATCTTCTTCTGCTGGGCGTCGGCCAGGCTTTCGTCCCCGTTCTCGAAATAGGCACAGGAATACACCATGGCCGGGTCCAGCCACTCGGCGTAGAACGCGTTGGACACGTCGTAGTGGTACTGGACGGCATCGCTGTCGCTCTCGGGCGTGTGGGGAAACTGGCGGCGCAGGCGGGTCAGCAGGCCCTGCTCGTCGGTGCTGCCAGCCTCGGACAGGCGGTGCGCCATCTCCAGGATGTCTTCCAGCCGTCCGTCAACGTCGATCAGGCCTTCCACATAGGCCTGACCCAGGGTGTCCAGCCGGGGTTCGAGCAGCAGTGGCCAGGCGGCCGGATCGCGCACCCGGATCTCGACCCGGGGCTCTTCGAAATCACCCAGCGCCAGGCTGTTGCGGCCGGACTGGCCCCAGCACAGCCGCACCGGCAGGTCGGCTTTTTCACGAACGCGGCGGGCCCAGGGTTCCAGGGCCAGCTCCATCATGGATCCCATTGCTGTCCTCCACAAGGATGGCGATCCCCCGCCGCTGCGAGAGGACCGCGCCGTCGGTCCGGAGGCCCGCCCGGGGCCCTGCCACCTCGATTGGCTTCCGGACCCTGTGTTTTTTACCGAAAATGGGGGCCTGTGTGAACCTTTTGGCGACCGCCGGGGACACCCGCCTGATCGACCCGCCCGCAGCAAGAACAACAGCATTGACTTATATTGGCCTGGTGTTTCGACCCTGGCGGGCGGAACTTGCGGCTGTGCAAAGCCTCCCAAGGCAGGGCACAGCGCCCGGGCCTGCACGCCCTGAAGCCCAGAGCCCAACGGCCCCGTCCATCCCCAAGTCATGCGTTACCTGGAAAAACTGACATCTTCTGTGCGTCTGCTGCTGGCCGGCTGCCTGCTCGCGGGCTCGGCCCAGGCCCAGTTGCCGACACCGGGCGTGGTGGACACCGGGCAGGTGCGTGCCGAGTTGCTGGCCCATGCACCCGACGGCGTGCAGCCTGGCAGCACAGTCTGGCTGGGGCTGCGCCTGCAGCACGCACCCGAATGGCACACCTATTGGAAGAACCCGGGCGACTCCGGGCTGCCCACCGAACTGCAGTGGACCCTGCCCCAGGGCGTGGCGGCTGGCGACATCGCCTGGCCCACGCCCCGCAAGTTTCCGCTCGGCAACCTGGCCAACTACGGCTACGACGGCACGGTGTTGCTGCCAGTGCCGGTGCAGGTGCCGGCCGGCTTTTCCGCCGACACCCTGGACGTGTCACTGTATGCGTCGTGGCTGGCCTGCAAGACCGAATGCATTCCTGAAGAGGGCCAGTTTCGCGTGCGCATCCCGTCAAGGGGTTCGACGACACTGCACGCAGCCGACTTTGCTGCCGCCTTTGACGCTGCACCCCACGAAGGCACGGGTGCCAGCGGCAGCGCCGCCCCGCAGGAACAGCAACTGGCGGTGAGCCTGGAGGGCCTGCCGGCGGGCTGGGTGGGCCGGCAGCTGGAGTTCTACCCGGAAGCCCCGGGCCTGATCGATCCCGGCGCCGCCTGGACGCAATCCTGGGACGGTCAGCGCTGGCAGGCCAGCGTCCCGCTGTCGCCTTACCGCAGCGAGTCGCCCGCCACCCTGATGCTGGTGGTGGCCGAAGCGAATCCGCCCGGCCAGGGTGCGGGCAGTCCGGGTGTCCGGGTCGAACTGCCGGTGAGCGGCATGTGGCCAGCGGTGGCCGCCCTGCCCGCGGCGGTGCCCGACGCCCTGACCGCAGCCCTGGAAGCCAATGCGGCGCGCGCCGCCGCGCCGGGCGGCACCACCGGGGGTACGCCCATCACAATCTGGGCGGCGCTGCTGGGCGCCCTGGTGGGTGGCCTGATCCTGAACCTGATGCCCTGCGTCTTTCCGGTGCTGGCCATCAAGGTGCTGGCCTTCACAAAGCACGGCGAACAGGCCTCGGCCCACCGCGCCCAGGGCCTGGCCTACACCGCCGGGGTGGTGCTTTCCTTCATGGCACTGGGAGGACTGCTGCTGGGCCTGCGCGCGGCAGGTGAAGCCATCGGTTGGGGCTTTCAGTTGCAAAGCCCGGCGGTGGTGGCCTCGCTGGCCGTGCTGTTCACCCTGATCGGCCTGAACCTGGCCGGCCTGTTCGAGTTCGGCTCGGTGCTGCCCTCCAGTGTGGCCAGCCTCCAGGCACGCCACCCCACGGCCGACGCCTTCCTCACCGGGGTGCTGGCCACCGCCGTGGCCTCACCCTGCACCGCCCCCTTCATGGGCGCCTCGCTGGGGTTGGCCATTGGATTGCCCACGGCACAGGCGCTGTCGGTGTTCGCCCTGCTGGGCTTCGGCATGGCCCTGCCCTACCTGGCCGCCAGCTGGTGGCCGGCGGTGGCACGCTTGCTGCCACGACCGGGACCCTGGATGCAAACCTTCCGTCAGCTCATGGCCTTTCCCATGTTCGCCACCGTGGTGTGGCTGCTGTGGGTGCTGGGCCAGCAGTCGGGTGTGGATGGCGCCGCCGCCCTGCTGATGTTGCTGGTCATGCTGGCCATGCTGGTCTGGGCGCTGGGCCTGCGTCGCCGCACGCGGTTGGTGCTGGCCTCGATGTCGGCTGCGGGCCTGCTCTGGCTCGGCTGGTCGGTCGGTCCCCACGTCACACGCCTGGACAACGGCACGGCCGTCGGGCCAGTCCCCACCGCCGTGGCTGGCGTGACCTGGGAGGCCTGGTCACCACAGCGGCAAGCCGAGCTGCTGGCCCAGGGGCGCCCGGTGTTCGTCGACTTCACCGCGGCCTGGTGCGTGACTTGCCAGTACAACAAGCGCACCACCCTGGCCGACACGGCCGTGCTGGGTGATCTGGCGGAACGGCAGGTAGCCCTTTTGCGCGCCGACTGGACCCGGCGCGACCCGGCCATCACCGCCGAACTGGCCAGTCTGGGCCGCAACGGTGTGCCGGTGTATGCGCTGCACAAGAACGGACAGCCCCCGAGGGTGTTGTCCGAGATTCTGACCGTGGAGGAGGTTCGCACGGCACTGGCCGGGCTCTGACGCCCGCTGTGCCGATTCTGTCCATCGTTTCCGGAGTTCTGCCATGCCCCTGCAACGCCGTCCCTTTCTGAGTCTGGGTGCCGCCCTGCCACTTGGTCTGCTGATGCCAGGCCTGTCCCATGCCGCCCGCATCGGGCAGCCCGCGCCCGACTTCACGCTGGAAGACACGGCCGGCCAGCCGATGCGGCTGTCCAGCCTGCGCGGCAAACCGGTGGTGCTGGAGTGGCTGAACCCCGGCTGCCCCTTTGTGCGCAAGCACTACCAGGGCAACATGCAGGCGCTGCAGACGGCCTACACCGGCAAGGGCGTCGCCTGGCTGGCGATCAACTCGACCCACGATGGCAGCGCCGACTACCAGGCGCCGGCCCAGCTCGGACGCTGGATGCAGGAGCAGAAAGCCGCCGCTACCGCCACCCTGATGGACGAGGATGGCAAGGTGGGCATGGCCTACGCGGCGCGGGTCACGCCGCACATGTACATCATCGACGCACAGGGCAAGCTGGTGTACGCCGGCGCCATCGACAGCATCCCGTCGGCGCGGGTGGCCGACATCGAACGCGCCACCAACTACGTTCGCCAGGGACTGGATGAACTGCTGGCCGGCAAGCCGCTGAGCACCCCGACCAGCCAGGCCTACGGCTGCAGCATCAAGTTCAAGAACGGGGCGGCCTGAGGAAGGGCGATCAGGCGGGATAATCCGGGGTGTATACGGAAATTGACACCACCTGGATCCCCCCATGCCCTTCCCTGCCTTGCAGAACGACACCTTCCTGCGCGCCTGCCTGCGCCAGTCCACCGACCACACGCCGGTCTGGCTGATGCGCCAGGCAGGGCGCTACCTGCCCGAGTACTGCGCCACGCGGGCCAAGGCCGGGTCGTTCATGGGTCTGGCCACCAATGTCGACTACGCCACCGAGGTGACCCTGCAGCCGCTGGAGCGTTACGCGCTGGATGCGGCCATCCTGTTCAGTGACATCCTGACCGTGCCCGACGCCATGGGCCTGGGCCTGTCGTTCCAGCAGGGTGAAGGTCCCAGGTTCGCCCGGACGGTGCGCACCGAGGCCGACGTGGACCAGCTGGCCGTGCCCGACATGGGCAAGCTGCGCTATGTGTTTGACGCGGTCACCAGCATCCGCAAGGCGCTGGACGGCCGGGTACCGCTGATCGGCTTCTCAGGCAGCCCCTGGACGCTGGCCTGCTACATGGTCGAAGGTGGTGGCAGCGACGATTACCGCCTGGTCAAGAGCCTGATGTACAGCCGCCCGGACCTGATGCACCGCATCCTGGCCATCAACGCCGATTCGGTGGCCGCCTACCTGAACGCACAGATCGACGCCGGAGCCCAGGCGGTGATGGTGTTTGACAGCTGGGGGGGCGTGCTGGCCGACGGCAAGTTCCAGGAGTTCTCGCTGGCCTATACCCGGCGCGTGCTGGCACAGCTCAAGCGCACCGACAGCACGGGCACGACGATTCCGCGCATCGTGTTCACCAAAGGCGGCGGCCTGTGGCTGGCCGACATGAAGGGACTGGACTGCGAGGCGCTGGGCCTGGACTGGACGGTGAACCTGGCGCAGGCGCGTGCCCTGGTGGGTGATACCAAGGCGCTGCAGGGCAACATCGACCCGAATGTGCTGTTTGCGCCGCCGGACGCCATCGAACGCGAAGTGGCGTCCGTGCTGGAAAGCTTCGGCAGGCCCCACCAGGGGGAAGGCCACGGGCCGACCCACATCTTCAACCTGGGGCACGGCATCAGCCAGTACACGCCACCGGAGCATGTGAAGACGCTGGTGGACGCGGTGCACAGCCACTCGCGCCGCCTGCGCGCGGGCTGAGGTGCGGGGCGGCACCAGGCCGTCCTGCGCGCAGGCCGCGCGGGGCGTGCCTCAGGTGCTAGCACAAAATCTGGCCAAAAAAGCACTTGACAGGCTTCACTTATGCACAAAATTCGTGCTGCGACGCAGCGCACGGTCGAAGCTCTGTGACAACGTCACCCATCCGTCATCCAGCCCGTAAGTCATTGATTTGATTGACCTTTGCTTTCTGCTTTTTTTCTGAGCAATTTAAGAAAGCCCTTGATTTTCAAGGCTTCCGGGAGCGCCGGGGACAACTATCAACAAAGTTATCCACAGATTCTCTGGACAGCCCCGGAAGCAAAGTCAAATCAAGCACTTAGCGCAAATTTCGACAGTTGAACCGAAGAAAAGGCGCGCAAGATGAGCTTTTGGCCTAACGTCGCTGTGGCCACCCCGGCCCACGGCGGGCTGGCGCAGACGCTGAGCTACCGAAGTGAGTCGCCGCTTGCGCCGGGTTCGCTGGTGCGCGTGCCCCTGGGTTCGCGCGAGCTGCTGGGGGTGGTGTGGTCCTGCCCGGACAGCCCGCCGGACGACCTCGACCCTGCCCTTGCGCGCCCGGTCAGCGGTGTGTTGCAAGGCCTGGATCCGCTGAACGAACGCTGGCGCCAGCTGGTGCAGTTTGCGGCCCGCTATTACCAGCGCAGCCTGGGGGAAGTGGCCATGGGCGCCCTGCCGCCGGCGCTGCGCGACCTGGACAACACCCAGCTGCAGCGCCGCCTGCGCCGTCTGGCGACGGGGCGGGCGGCGGACACCGCCGGGGGCTCGGAAGCGCCAGACTCGGCCAACACGCCACAACCCAGCGAGGAGCAAGCGCGCGCCCTGGCCGCCCTGGCGCAGGCCGACCGTCCGGTGCTGTTGTTCGGCGCCACCGGCAGCGGCAAGACCGAGGTCTACCTGCGGGCGACCGAACAGGCCCTGGCGGCCGACCCAGGCGCCCAGGTGCTGGTGATGGTGCCGGAGATCAACCTGACGCCGCAGCTGGAAGCGCGCTTGCGGGACCGCTTTGAATCGGTGTTCGGCGCCGGTGCGCTGGTCTGCCTGCACAGCGGCATGACCCCGCCCCAGCGCCTGCAGGCCTGGCTGGCCGCACACGCAGGACGGGCGCGCATCGTGCTGGGCACGCGCATGGCCATTTTTGCCAGCCTGCCCGGGCTGCGGCTGATCGTGGTCGACGAAGAACACGACCCGAGCTACAAGAGCCAGGAAGGTGCCCGCTACTCGGCGCGCGATCTGGCCGTGTACCGGGCCAGACTGGAGTCGGAGGTGGTCACGGAGCCGGCCGGGCCGGGGAGCACCACCCCGCCGGCCCCCGCCCGGTGCCAGGTGCTGCTCGGCTCGGCGACGCCGTCGCTGGAGAGCTGGTACGCCGCCGCCCAGGGTCGCTACCAGCGGCTGGACATGCCGGGCCGCATCGGTGGCGGCAGCCTGCCGCGCCTGCGCCTGGTGGACATGAACCACCAGCCCAAGGGCGCTCTGCTGGCGCCACCCCTGCTGGCGGCGATGCAGGAACGCATCGGACGTGGCGAACAGTGCCTGGTGCTGCTGAACCGCCGCGGCTATGCGCCTGTGCTGTCCTGCGGCGCCTGCGACTGGAAGAGCAGCTGCCCGCACTGCAGTGCCTACCGGGTGTTCCACAAGATCGATCGCACGCTGCGATGCCACCATTGCGGCTTCACCCAGCGTGTGCCGCGGGCCTGTCCGGACTGCGGCAACCTGGACATCGCCCCGATCGGGCGCGGCACCGAGCAACTGGAAGAACAGCTCGGTGCCCTGCTGGCCGACGTGCGGCGACCCGATGGCTCGCCGGTGCGCGTGGCCCGCATGGACGCCGACACCACACGGGCCAAGGGCAGCCTGGAGGCCCAGCTGGACGCGCTGCACGCCGGTGAGGTCGACGTGCTGGTGGGCACGCAGATGGTGGCCAAGGGCCACGATTTCCGGCGCATCACCCTGGTGGCCAGCGTGAACGCCGACGCGGCCCTGTTCGCCTCGGACCACCGGGCACCGGAGCGGCTGTTTGCCCTGCTGATGCAGGCCGCCGGCCGGGCCGGACGCGACGCCCGCCACAGCGGCGCCAGCGAAATGTGGGTCCAGACCTGGCATTCGCAGCACCCGCTGTTCAACGCCCTGGCCCGCCATGACTACCCGGGGTTTGCGGCGGCGCAGCTGGCCGATCGGGAGGCGGCGGCCATGCCGCCGTTCGGGTTTCAGGCCTTGCTGCGTGCCGATGCGCGCAGCCAGCAGGCGGCCCAGGCCTTTCTCAACGGGGCCGCTGCCGCCGCCCAGGGGCTGCCCGGCAGTGACCGGGTCACGCTGTACCCGGCCGTGCCGCTGACGATACAGCGGGTGGCCAATGTGGAACGGGCGCAGCTGCTGATCGAGTCGGATTCGCGCCCGGCGCTGCAGCGTTTCCTGGCAGCCTGGCAACCGGTTCTGCTGGATTCGCGCAGCCTGCCCGAGGCACGCGGGCTGATCCGCTTTGCGGTGGACGTCGACCCGCTGGCTGTCTGAAGCTGGCGGCGCATGGCCGGCATGCCGGCCGGTGGATCAGGCGACCTGCTGGGCCACCGTGGTCGGTGCCAGCAATGACTCGACCGTGACCACCAGGTCGCGGATCCGGAATGGTTTGAGCAGCAGGCGCCGGATGCGCAACTCCTTGAGTCGCCCGGCCATGGCCGAGTCGACACTGGCGGCGGTCATGGCCGCGGGCAGGTCCACCGGGCAGTTGAAATCGCCCTCTCGAATCCGGCTCAGCAGGTCCAGACCCGACCCGCAATCGGACAGGGACAGGATGCAGGCCTGCAGTGCCTCGTCCGCCATGATCCGGGTGGCCGAATCACAGCTGACCGACTGCACGACTTCGGCCAGGCGGAGATCGCGGCAGACGGATGCCACCGTGCCCCTGACCAGACCGTCCGGCTCCACCAGCAGAATGCGTGGCAGGCGGCCCGACGTGTTCAGGTTTGCCATGTTGAGGCCTCCTGACGGAGCATCTCCTCCACCACGAGATCGCGCAGCGAGCCCAGAATGGACAGGTCCACCGGGTCCATCTCGCGCGGGCGGGTGTCCATCACGCACAGCGTGCCCAAGGCCACTCCGTAGGGCATGCGCAGCACGGCGCCTGCGTAGAAGCGGATCCAGGGCTTGTTGACCACCAGCGGGTTGTCGTGAAAGCGCTCGTCCTTCAGGGCATCCGGGATCAGCAGGATGTTGCGCTCGAAAATGGCATGGCCGCAGAAGGAGATGCTCCTTGGCGTCTCCCGGTTCTCGATGCCGAAATTCGACTTGAACCACTGGCGGTCCTGGTCCACCAGGGACACCAGGGCCATGGGCACGTCGAACTCCCGCATGGCGAACTGGGTGATGCGGTCGAATCGCTCCTCGGCGGGCGTGTCGAGGATGAGCAGCTTGCGCAGCGCCTTCAGGCGCTGGCTGTCGTACTCGGGAATGGGGGCCAGGATCATCGGTTCGCTCCCAGGGTGGAATCACACCCTTTGTGTTGCGTTTCGGCCGGCAGGGCAAAAACTTGAACACGGCGGGCGATCTTTTGTCGTACTTGGCAGGCCATTCGGCCGACCAGGGACCGCACCCGACGAACGGCACCGTCATCGGGGTTTCACACGCCTGGGAGAGTATTGCTTCCGTGCCCAAGGTTCCAAACACAAGGAACCGCACACCACGACCACCCCTGGGGTGGTCGTTCCATTTGGGACGTCAGGACGCTAGCGGACGAACACCTGCGGCGACGCGGCCCCCATGTCGCCCCCCGGCAGCACCACGGTGGTCAAGGGTTTGAGCTTGTCGGCATCGTAGACCGCCAGGTTGTTCCAGGTGCCCCCCAGGTACACCTTGCTGCCTGCACGGTTCATCGAGATGGTGTAGTGGGAATGCGGGATTTCGGCGGCTGCCAGCAGCTTCTTCTGCCGGATATCGTACTTGGCCAGACGGTTGAGAACACCAAACATCAGGTTCGGATCCTTGGGCGAACGCACACCGGTGAAATAGATCTCGGTGAACGGCGCGAAGTCGCGGGTCTCGGTCTTGCCGGTCTTGAGGTTGATGTTGAAGTAGCCGTAGATCCAGTCTGCCGTGGCCGGGTCGTCGGTCTTGCCCTTGAACTTTGCCGTGGTGTAGAGGATGGTGAAGTCGTCGTTGGCATTCTTCAGCGGCCACACACTGAGTACGTCCGGCGGTGCGTAGCGCGGCCGCTGCCAGTTGCGCGAGGGGATCGCGACGGTGTGCTGGCCGGTCTGCGGGTCGAACTTGTAGATGTCGGGCCCGACCATGTAGAGTGAGCCGTCGTGTCCGGTGGCCATCACCGTGACCTGGCGTGGTGCGGGCATGGTGCGCTGCGGGCGGGCGTTGGCGCCGGCACGGGCGTTGTACACCGCCAGCCGCGGTTCGCCGGCGCGGTAGTGGTCCGCATGCAGGATCGTGGGCGTCTGGATCACATACAGCTGACGGCTGTCGTTGCTCAGCGAAACGGCGAACAGGGCCTTGGCACGTTCGTTGTCAGCCTGGGCCATCTTGGCCTGGAAGACCACCTGACAGTTGTCGAGATCGATGCCGTGCACCTCGTCGAAGCGGTTGGTCACCAGGTAGGCGGTGCTGCTGTCGGGGGACATGACCAGGGTGCCGGGCGCCACGGTGCCAGGCACGGGACAGGTCTTGTAGAGCGTGTCGGACGACAGATCCACCACATTGAGGATGTCGGGCTTGGTTGCGACGACGAGGTACTCGGCGCCTTTGACCAGGGGCTTGTCCGGGGTGAGCGGCGCGGCAACGACCAGCGAGGGCAGAAGCGCGGACAGCGCCAGACCGCACCACCCGGGGGCAGATGTCTTGTTCATGCAGGTTCTCCGGTAATGCAGGTCACTCTTTGGGGAAGACGGTGCCGAGGTTGCGCCAGTCGTCGCGCGTGCTGGCCGCGGTCTTGTCCCAGTCGGGGTAGGAGTTCATGGTGTCGGGCACCTGCGCGGGCCACCAGCACGGGTCGGCGCAACCGTAGAGGTCGGCCTCCATGGGTTGGCACAGCGAGGCAACACCGCCGAAGGCGTCGACTTCCCAGCCAGGGTCGAAGGTGGCGGTGCAGCCAGCCACACTCTGCATGGCAACCACGTCCTCGACCTTGTTCTGCTCGGCCGCCTGGTCCAGCAGCTGGGCTTTCTGGTTGATGGCTTTGAGGTGTTTCATGTCAATGCACCTTTCGGGGGGAAATGAAGCGGTCGATGAAGGAGGGGTTCCTGGCCATGATTTCGCTGTAGACGCCGATGCCGAAATCCACCCAGTCGCGCATGAGTTCGCAGTAGTGGTAGGTCGGGTGGATCGGGTCCTGGTAGCGGGCATAGCTCTCGTGGTAGCAGCCCCCGGCGCAGAAGTTGCGGATGCGGCAGGTCTCGCAGCCGGTGCCTGTGCGGTCCAGCCGCTGGTCGAGGAACTCGCCCAGCGCCTGTTTCTCGATGCCGGTCTTGACGTCGCCGAAGGTCGGCAGGCTGGAACCGGTGAAGCGGTGGCAGAGGTTGAGCCCGCCCTCGTGGTCCACCGCCAGCATCTTCAGCCCCGCGCCGCAGGGCAGCGCCTTGCGCTGGCCCTCGTGCAGGTCGGTGATGAGCTGGTGCAGGTTGGAGAAACCGGTGGTGCGGCCCTGCAGGGCTTCGCTGAGATACCGCTCGCCCAGCCGCCTGAAGCCGGCGAACACCTCATGCAGTTCGTCCACCGAGAGGTTGAAGGTGTCGATGTCGCCCGAGGTGACGGGCGCAAAGCCGACCTCGGCAAAACCCAGCTCGTTGAACAGGTGGTCCCAGATGCGCTCGACCTCGATGGTGCCATGGGTGAGCGTGACGCGGGCGCCCACAGGCCGGGCGGTGTAACGGGACAGCAGCTTGCGCGCCTTGTCGCTGACGGTGCGGTAGGTACCCTTGCCCCCCACAGTGCGCCGATTGCGGTCGTGGATGGCCTCGGGCCCGTCCATGCTGATCGAGAGGCCAAAACGGTGCGCGTCCAGCCAGTCGACGATCTCGTCGGTCAGCAGCGTGGCGTTGGTGGTCATGACGAAGTCCACCTGCTTGCCCAGCTGGGCAAAGCGGGTCTCGCAGTAGTCCACCACCGCACGGATCAGCTTGATGTTGGACAGCGGCTCGCCACCGAAGAACACCACACTGAAGCGCTTCTCGTGGGGTGACTCGGCCAGCATCAGCTCGATCGACTGCTTGGCGGTCTCCAGTGACATGCGACGGCTCTTGTCGGGCGTGTCGAGGTCTTCCTTGTAGCAATAGGTGCAGCTGAGGTTGCAGCCGGTATTGACGTTCAGCACCACGGTATTGATCGCCAGGTTGCCCAGCGTGGTGACCGGTTTCGCGGCGGGTGCGGGGCGGCCGTCGCTCAGCAGGTCGAGTGTCAGCAGTTCGCTGACGGTCTCGCGCAGGTCCTGCTCGTCATAGCGCTCGCGCAGTTGCTGCACCAGCGCATCGGCTGAAATGGACTGGGTGCGCACCCGCTCCAGCACGGTGTCGGTCATCTCGTCGATGCCATACAGCGCGTTGGTCGGGATGTGCAGCATCATGGTGCGCTCGCCCACCCGCACCTTGTGCAGGTTGTGCTCGCGCAGGCTCAGGACTTCACTCATGTCGTGCTCCTCGGGTGGTCGCTTCAGGGCAGCGGCGGGTTGTTCCAGCGCTGCACGGTCACGATGAAGTGGCCTTTGCCGGTCAGGGTCCGGTTGCCCTCTCGCACCGTCGCCACCGCATTGAGGTTGCCGGCGTTGTTGGTGCTCATGCGACGCTGCGGGTTGGGGCCGGCACCACCCGGAGTGAAGACGCCGGTGTCCGGATTCATGATGCCGGCGAAGTCCACATCACGGTCGGCCTTGGCCGTGTCGTCAAAGGGCTCGACGGACCACCTGGCGGGTACCGGACCGATGGCCCAGTCGTCCTTGGTGCCCCGCTTGCGGTCGGGACCGGCCGAGTAGGCGATGGCCTCGAAACGGCCCTGCACCACCGGGGTCGATCCGCCGTTGCCTCCAACGCGACCGATGGCGTAGTCGGGCGTGACCTTCACGTAGTCGATACGATCGTAGACGGCCAGCTGCGCGGATGCGTCGCCGACCCGCACCGGCTGCAGGCCCCTGGTCGCCGACCGGGCTGCGGCCACCTTCAGCACCAGCTGGTGGGCGTCGCGGGAAACCGTCTCGACCAGGGTCAGACCCTTGGGCAGCTTCACCTCGCCATCGAGGTCGGCACCCACCACACGCAGTGTTGCGGTTTCGCCAGTGCGGATGTGCGCTGGCTGCAGCGCCAGCACCTGGGTGCCTTCGCCCTGGCGCGCCGCACTGAGGTCACCGCCGCTGGTTTCCTGGTCACGCTCGAACATGCGTCCGTCGGCGCGGTCACCGTCGAGGGCCAGCACCTGCCGCATCCTCACGCCGGCGACGTCCAGATCGGCACGCCATTCGTAGCCGGTGTAGACCAGCGCCTGGCCGCTGCCGGTCAGGGAGCTGCCATCGGCCCAGGCTGCATCGAGTTCCACCACGTAACGGTCGGGCGACTCACTGGCGGTCACCTCCATCACCCCGGCGTAATCACCTTTGCCCGGCCAGCGACCCGCCACCGTCCAGCGCCCCACCGGACTGACCGCTGGTCTGGCCTGCCACTCGGTCCATTCCTTGGACTCGTACGGATAGGTCTTGGCCAGCCAGGGCAGGACCTCTTTGAAAGCAATGCCCACCCAGTCACGGTCACGACCCAAGGCCTGGTACTCGATGGTCGGGTACTGCCCGATGTGGAAATGCACCAGGTGCTCCCACTCGGCCAGCGGCCGGCGCTGCAGTTCCACACGCGCACCGGAATGGCACCGCGCGCACATCTGACCGAACAGTTCGGTCTTGTGCTGCTCGATGGTGTTCAGCCGCCGCTCCATGGCGAAACGCGCGCCCTGGGTTTCCGAAGGCGCCAGGCCCTGTGTGTCGGCCAGGTGCTTGACCACCGTGCGCACCTCTTCGGGCGACAGCTCGACACGGTGCAGCGTGCGCATGCGCGTGACCGTCATCAGCCAGCCCTCGGGCGTCTTGCGCTGCTGGAATCGGTTGATCTGGCTGCCATTCTGGGCGTGGCAGGCAAGGCACTTGCTGTTGATGATGTCCTGCGCCGACAGGGTGCTGGCGCCGGCGCCTGGCACCGCCAGCCCGACCAGCACGGCAACCAGCGGCAGCAGCGACCTGAGTCTGTGTTTCCATTCCATGGGGTTCTCTCCTCGTCACAAAGACCGCCGTCACACGGCGTGCATTGCACTTTAGGGAGATTCCCGATGGCGCCATATCCACTTTTGGCAAACGCTTGCATCCTTGCCTCTCGGCATGTTTTTTGCACCGCAGCATTGGCGCGCACCACAGGCGTGCAGCGCTGCTCCCACAAAACCGGGCCGCCCCATGAACCGATTCACCGCACCCTCCTTCCCCCGCCGAACGTCCGCCGAGCCGGTCAGCGTGCGCGTGAGCGACACCCACGATGCGGACGAACAGGCGGCCTGCCTCACCGACTGGGGTCAGTGTTACGAACAGATGAGCAGCGGCGCGTTCGACGGGCACTTCGAGTCGTACAGCTTCGACGGCATCGAGCTCTTCCAGGAAGAGACCAACCAGGTGGTTCAGCAGTACGGTCAGCCCCAGCCCGGCAGCATGACCATGGCTGCCCTGCTCAACCAGAGCGAGGGGGCGCGCTTCTGTGGCACGGCGGTGCGCGAGGACCACTACCTGTTCCTTCGCGGCGGCCAGGAGTTCCACTTTCGAACACCCCAGCGAGCGACCCTGGTGGCGGTGACGGTGGACATGGCGACCTTCGGCGACTACTGCCAGCGGGTGGGTGAACTGCCTCCACCCGGTGCCTGTGTCACCAACGGACTGATCCGAAAAGGTGCGCAGGACGAGCTGGGGGGCGTGCTCTCCAGCCTGATGCAGAGCCTGCGCCACACCCCCGACATGCTCCGCCACACTGCCCTGCGTCGTTGCCTCTCAGAAGGTCTGCACAGCACCCTGCTGGGACTGTACGAAACCGGCACGCCGGCAGGAAAAGACCTGACCGCGAGCACGCGGCAGTATGTGGTGAACAAGGCCCGCGACTACATGCGCGAGCATGTGGACGAACCCATCACCGTGAGCGACCTGTGCGCCCACATCCGCATTTCCCGGCGCCTTCTGCAATACGCCTTCCAGGACGTGCTGGGCACCAACCCGGCGCGCTACCTGCGCGCCATGCGCCTGAACGGGGCCCGTCGCGAGATCCGCCGCCAGACCAGCGAACATGCCTGCGTGGCCGACATAGCCGCGCGCTGGGGGTTCTGGCACCCCTCCCGCTTTGCCGCCGAATACAAGTCGTTGTTCGGCGAACTGCCGTCACAGACGCTGAAGGCGGCCGTGCGGCACTGACCCGGGCGTCACAGCCAGGCCTGCGCGCGCATCCAGCGCAGCGCCGCCTGTGCCCGCTCCATCGAACCACCCACCAGGGGCGCGATGGCCTCCACCTCGCGTCCGGGCGCGGTGCGCGCCGCGCGCCACAAGGGCGCCATCTCGACGCCGTCCACATGCCAGATGCCCAGAGGCTGGTCGGCGCTCACCACCACCTCGGCCAGCCGGATGCGGTCGCGGTCCACCACAGGTCGCTGCTCGATGCGTGGCGACACCTCGCTTTCGCCGCCGTGGGCGGGCAGCGCATCGGGCCAGTCCCGGCGCATGGCCCAGAATGGCTCGTCGGCCCATGCCTGTTCCTGCGCATAGAAGTCGCGGCCGATGCGCGCGAAGCGCTGGAACAGACCGTGCACCCGCTCATGGTGGAAGCGTCGTGCGTGCGGCGCGTCAGCCGCGTGGTTCAGCAGGGTGTGAATGACCATGGGTGCCTGCAGCGCCGAGGACAGCGACTGGAAGATGCCATTGCCCGACAGCGGGTCGGCCGCCATGGCAGCGTCGCCCACGCGCACCCAGTTGGCGCCACTCACCTCGGCCGCCAGCACCGCGCCACTGGTGCGGGCCAGCGCGTGCACCTCGGCGGCCGGGATGGCCAGAAACGGCACAGCCGCGTCCACCCGGGCCAGCCGCTCACGGATGAAGGCCCCAAGGCCGCTACGCGGTGGCAACCGGACCGCCGACGGGTCGACCGTCAGCTGCAGCGCCACGGCACCGCCCGGCAGCCGGGCGCACCAGGCCCAGCCCTCGGCCAGACTCTGCACGGCCGAACCGGCCTCACCGCCCGGCGCGCTCTGGCCACGCCAGAGCAAGGCCACGGTCTCGGGCCCGCGGGTCACACCGGCCGCGGCATGCGGCGCGAGCCGACCACGCGCTTCGGCCACAAAGCGGGTGCGCAGGATCTGTGGCTGGACAGCTTCGGACCGCTGGATCTGCAGAGTGTGTCCATCGTCAGCCGGCCACCAGCGCAGCACACGCGCCGCCAGGCACTCGATGCCGTGGTCCTGCAACTCCTGCCACAGCAGGCGGTCGAAGGCCGCGCGGTCGACCAGGCGTTCGCTGTTGAGCGCGGTGGTGCTGCCGGCCCAGGTGGCATGCCTGGGCGAGGGGGCTTCGATGGCCGCCAGCGCCGCTTCGATGCCCACCCCCCTCAAGCCGGCGACCACGCGCTCGGACACCCCCTCGATGGCGTCGAAGGCGCGGGGCACGCCCACCACCGTCACGGCATGCCCCAGCCGGCGCAGACCCAGCGCCACGGCGGCGCCAGCCGGCCCGGCGCCCAGCACGACGAGGTCGCGTTCCAGCGTGGGGCTCATCGGCTTCTGTGCTCCGGGCCGTGGAAATCGGCGGTGGCCACCAGGGCCTGCCAGACGGCCTCGCGTCCGCCCGCCAGCCCCCCCGCCAGCAGCGCGGCCACACGCCCGCTCAGATGCGCACTGCCCAGGCTGGCGCCGGCATGGGTGCGGTCGCCATCGGGCGGCAACACGCAAGCGCCAAAGTCGGCATGCGGCAGCAACAGCGCCGAGTGCTGCCCGGTTGCGCAACGCGCGTCACCCATCACACGGATGACGCCCGGGTAGGCCGCGGGAAACACCGGTTCACCTCGCGCCGGCGTGGAAGCGATCAGCACGCAGCCTTGCGCCAGCGCGCGTTCGCAGGCGGCCCGCAAGGGCGCATGATCCCGGCGCACACCCAGGCTGAGGTTGACCACTGCCGCGCCCTGCTCCACCAGCCAGTCCAGGGCCTGCGCCACGCGGTCACCGTCGGTGCGCAAGGCCTCGCCAAACACCTGGGCCACGGCAAACCGCACTCCGGGTGCACCGGTGGCGATCGCCTGCAGCGTTCGCGTGCCGTGCCCATTGCGGTCGCGGGCGTCACCATCCGGCCAGACCCAGCTGCGCGCCAGCGCCACCCGGTGCTGCAGCACCGACGGCCAGCCGCTGTCCACCACGCCCACCCACAGCGCCTCACCCACGTTCCGGCTCCGTGCCCTCGGGCGTTTGCAGCTCGATGCGTCCGTCCACCAGCCGCAGCCAGTGGCTGCAACCCTGCCAGGCACTGGGCCGGTGACTCACGACGATGCGCGTGCGTCCGGCAAACGCGGAGTCGATCTGCGCCAGGATCTGCGCCTCCAGCGAGGCCTCCACCGCCGAGGTGGCCTCGTCCAGCACCAGGACGGCCGGATCCTGCAGCAGGGCGCGGGCAATGGCGATACGCTGGCGCTGGCCACCCGAGAGCGTCTGGCCACGCTCGCCCACGGTCGTGTGCAGTCCGTCGGGCAGGGTTGCGACCCAATCGCCCAGCCCGGCACGCCGGACGGCCTCGGTCACTGCCGCCTCGCTGGCGTTTGGGCAAGCGTAGCGCAGGTTCTCCAGCAGCGAGGCGCGGAACAGCACGATGTCCTGGCTCACCACCGCCACCGCGCGGCGCAGGTCGGACAGCGCCAGCTGCCGCAGGTCGGCACCGTCGAGCCAGACCGTTCCGGCCTGCGGGTCATGGTGGCGCAGCAGCAGGTCGATCAGGGTGCTCTTGCCTGCCCCCGAAGGGCCGATCAGGGCCACACGCCCGCCGGCCGGGATCAGCGCGCTGGCCCCGGCCAGCACCGGTTCGTGGCGCCCGGGGTGTGCAAACACCACCCCGTCCAGCTTCAATTCGCCTCGCAGTGGCACCGGCAGGGGCACCGGATCGGCCGGGTCGGCCACAGCCACCGGCTCGTCGCGCAACTCGGCCACACGCTCCAGGCTCACGCGCACCTTCTGCAGCCCGACATACCAGCCCAGCAGGCTGTTGACCGGCCCGCTGGCCATGCCCAGGTAGGTCGAGAACGCCACCAGGGATCCGAGCGCCCACTGGCCCTCGATGACCCAGGCGCCGCCGATCAGGAAGGCCAGCGCACGTGTCCAGGCGGTCAGCTGGCCGGGCACCGCATGGGTCGCGAATTCGATGATCTGCAGCCGCAGCAGAGACGACAGGTAGCCGGCATGCAGGCCGTCAAGCCGCTGCGCCTCGCGCGCCTCCTGCCGGCTGGCCTGCACGAACTTCAGGGCGGGCAGCACCTCGACAAAGAAACTGGAGACGTCGGCCGAGCGCTCACGCAGCGTGCGCGTGCCATCCGCCACCCGTGGGCGCATCCGGCGCAGCCACCACCACTCCAGCGGCAGCAACAGCGCCACCAGCAGCGTCAGCTCCCACGAGAGCCAGAGCATCCAGGCCACCGCGCCAAGCAGCCCCAGCAGATTGGACAGCAGCGCAAACAGGCTGTCGACCGCGAAGCGCTGGATCTCGGCCATGTCGCCGTCCAGACGCGACATTACGTCCCCCGTGCGACGGCGCGCCCAGAAGGCGGGCGACAGCCGCTGCAGGTGCGCGAACACATCGCGCCGCAGGTCGAACAGCACGGCCGCCGACAGCTTGGTGTGCAGGTAGCGGTTGAGGCCGGCCAGCAGCGTGGCGGCCAGCCCGGCCAGCAACATGAACAGCGCGGTGCTCCACAGCACCTCGTGGCTGCGCGCCAGCAGGCCGTCGTCGATCAGCCGCTTGACCAGCAGCGGCTGCAGCAACACCAGCGCTGAGGCGATGATCGACAGCCCGAGCACGCCGGCCATGGCACGCGCACGCGGTCGCACAAAACCGAACAGCCACGACCAGTGGCGGCGCTCGCTTTCCGGGCGCCGCCGAGCCAGCAGCGGTACCAGCAGACCCAACATGGCACGATGGTCGCACAGGATGCCGGCCCCCAGAAGCGGTTGTCGCGGCCGGACCGCAGTTCGAACCGATTGCCAAAAACGGATACCACCCAAGCACGGAACATCCGGCAAAGTGGCGGCCGCATCACCTGCCACAGTTCAGGGCCTGCCACGCAGGCGACGCGCCCGGGCAGACCCTGACTTGACCCGATGCGCAAGCTGTCGTCTGATCGCAGCCACCTTGCCACGGATAACCAGAAAAAGGAGACCCCCATGAGTGCTATCCAAGAATTCCTGGCCGCACGCGACTTCCTGCTGCAGCACCGCAGCAACTACGCCACCGCCTACAAGGACTTCCGCTGGCCGCGGCTTGAGCACTTCAACTGGGCGCTGGACCATTTCGATGCCATGGCCCAGGGCAACGGGAACACGGCGCTGTGGATCGTGGAGGAAGACGGCCGCGAGTCGAAACTGTCATTTGCCGAGCTTTCGGCGCGCTCCAACCGCGTGGCCAACTGGCTGCGCCAGCAGGGCGTCAGGCGCGGCGATCGCATCCTCATCATGCTCGGCAACGAAGTGCCGCTTTGGGAGACCATGCTGGCCGCCTTCAAGCTGGGCGCGGTGGTGATCCCGGCGACCACGCTGCTGACCCCGGACGACCTGGTGGACCGGGTTGAGCGCGGCGAAGTCCGGCACGTGGTGACCAGCGCCGCGCACACCGGCAAGTTCGACCAGCTGGCGGGCCAGTTCGGCCGCATCGCCGTGGGTGGTGCACCCGCTGGCTGGAAGGCCTTCGAGGACGCCGCGGGCGAGTCCGACCGGTTCACCCCGGACGGCGTGACCCATGTCGACGACCCGCTGCTGCTGTACTTCACCTCCGGAACGACCTCCAAGCCCAAACTGGTGCTGCACACCCACCAGTCCTACCCGGTCGGCCACCTCTCGACGATGTACTGGATCGGCCTGCAGCCCAACGACCGGCACATGAACATCTCATCGCCGGGCTGGGCCAAGCACGCCTGGAGCTGTTTTTTCGCGCCCTGGAACGCCGGCGCCTGCGTGTTCCTCTACAACTACAGCCGCTTCAACGCCACGGCGCTGCTCGATGTGCTGGTGAAGTACGAGGTGACCACCCTGTGCGCGCCGCCGACCGTGTGGCGCATGCTGATCCAGCAGGATCTGGCTGCCGTCAAGACCCGGTTGCGCGAACTGATCGGTGCCGGTGAGCCCCTGAACCCGGAGGTGATCGAACAGGTGAAGAAGGCCTGGGGCATCACCATCCGCGACGGCTTCGGTCAGACCGAGACCACGGCGCAGATCGGCAACCCGCCGGGTCAGCCGGTCAAACCCGGCTCCATGGGGCGACCTCTGCCGGGCTACACCGTGGCGCTGCTCGATGTCGACGGCCAGCCCGCGACCGAAGGTGAGGTGGCACTGGTGCTGGGCGAACACCGCCCCGTGGGTCTGATGGTGGGTTATGCGGGCGACGCAGAGAAGACCTCCGAGGTCACCCGCGATGGCCACTACCGCACCGGCGACGTGGCCCGCATCGACAGCGACGGCTACATCACCTATGTCGGCCGAGCCGACGATGTGTTCAAGGCCTCCGACTACCGCATCAGCCCGTTCGAGCTCGAGAGTGTGCTGATCGAGCATCCGGCGGTGGCCGAAGCGGCGGTGGTGCCCAGCCCGGATCCGGTTCGCCTGGCGGTGCCCAAGGCCGTGGTGGTCCTGGTGGCCGGCCAGCAGCCAGGCCCGGAGCTGGCACGGGACATTCTTGCCTTCACCCGCGAGCGTCTGGCGCCGTACAAGCGCATCCGTCGCCTGTCCTTTGCCGACCTGCCCAAGACCATCTCGGGCAAGATCCGGCGCGTCGAACTGCGCAAGGCCGAGGAAGCGCGTGACATGGATTCGCGCCTGCCGCTGGAATTCTTCGACGAGGACTTCCCCGAGCTCAAGGGCTGACCAAAAAAGAAGACCCCCGGGTCCTGTCCGGACACCGGGGGCAGAGGCAGGGCACCTGCCTGATCAAGGCTTTACTTCTTCAGGTCGAAGCGGCCCAGGTTCATCACCTTGTTCCAGGCGGCCACGAAGTCGCGCACAAACTTCCCGCCGTTGTCGCTCTGGGCATAGACCTCGGCGATCGCACGCAGCTGAGAGTTGGAGCCAAAAGCCAGGTCCACGCGGGTGGCGGTCCACTTCACGGCGCCGGTCTTGCGGTCACGGCCCTCGTAGGCGTTGTCACCCGACGGCTTCCAGGCGGTGGACATGTCCACCAGATTGACGAAGAAGTCATTCGTCAACTGCCCCGGGCGCTGTGTGAACACACCGTGTTTCGAGCCGCCGTGGTTGGCCCCGAGCACACGCAGACCGCCAACCAGCACCGTCATCTCCGGTGCCGACAGGGTGAGCAGCTGAGCCTTGTCCAGCAGCATCTCTTCCGGCGACACACTGAACGCCTTCTTGCGGTAGTTGCGGAAACCGTCCGCCACCGGCTCAAGCACCGCGAACGACTCGGCGTCGGTCTGCTCGGCGGTCGCATCGGTGCGACCCGGCGTGAACGGCACCTCCACCGACTGGCCAGCGGCCTTGGCGGCGGCCTCGACACCGGCGTTGCCGGCCAGCACGATCAGGTCGGCCAACGACACCTTCCTGGCTCCGGTGTTGAAGCCACGTCGGATTTCCTCCAGCACGACCAGCACCTTGGCCAACTGGGCCGGCTGGTTGGCCTCCCAGTCCTTCTGCGGGGCCAGGCGGATGCGGGCACCGTTGGCGCCGCCGCGCATGTCCGATCCGCGGTAGGTCGAGGCCGAGGCCCAGGCGGTGGACACCAGCTCGCTCACGGAAAGACCGCTGGCCAGCACGCGGGCTTTGAGCTCTTTCGCATCCGCCGCGTCGATCAGCGGGTGGTCCACGGCGGGCACCGGGTCCTGCCAGATCAGCTCTTCGGCCGGCACTTCCGGACCGAGGTAGCGGGCCCGGGGCCCCATGTCGCGGTGCGTCAGCTTGAACCAGGCCCGCGCATAGGCGTCGGCAAACTCGTCCGGGTTGGCGGCGAAGTGGCGCGAGATCTTCTCGTAGGCCGGGTCGAAACGCAGCGAAAGGTCGGCCGTCGTCATCACCGGCGGATGCTTCTTGCTCGGGTCATGGGCGTCGACCACCATGTCCTCGGGCGCCACGTCCTTGGCGCGCCACTGGATGGCACCGGCCGCGGTGGTCATCTGCTCCCATTCGTACTTGAACAGCACCTTGAAGTAGCCCATGTCCCACTTCGTCGGGTTGGGTTTCCAGGCCCCCTCGAAGCCGCTGGTGGTGGTGTCGCCACCCTTGCCACTGCCGTGCCTGTTGATCCAGCCCAGGCCCATTTCCTCGATCGGCGCGCCTTCCGGCTCAGGGCCGACCAGCGCCGCATCGCCGGCGCCGTGCATCTTGCCGAAGGTGTGCCCGCCGGCCACCAGGGCCACGGTCTCGTAGTCGTTCATGGCCATGCGGGCGAAGGTCTCGCGCACGTCCTTGCCCGAGGCCACCGGGTCGGGCTTGCCATCCGGGCCCTGCGGGTTCACATAGATCAGGCCCATCTGCACGGCGGCCAGCGGGTTCTCCAGCTCGCGCTCGCCGCTGTAGCGGCTGCCCGGCTTGTCGCTGGTGGCCAGCCACTCCTTCTCGGCGCCCCAGTAGATGTCTTCTTCCGGCGCCCAGATGTCCGGGCGGCCACCGGCAAAGCCGAAGGTCTTGAAGCCCATGGTCTCCATGGCCACGTTGCCGCACAGGATGAACAGATCGGCCCAGGAGATGGCGTTGCCGTACTTCTGCTTGATCGGCCACAGCAGGCGGCGGCCCTTGTCGAGGTTGCCGTTGTCGGGCCAGCTGTTGAGCGGTGCGAAGCGCTGGTTGCCGGTGTTGGCGCCGCCGCGGCCATCGGCCGTGCGGTAGGTGCCGGCGGCGTGCCAGGCCAGGCGGATGAACAGGCCGCCGTAGTGGCCATAGTCGGCCGGCCACCATTCCTGGCTCTGGGTCATCAGGTCGGCCAGGTCCTTCTTGAGCGCCTGGTAGTCCAGCTTCTGGAAGGCCTTGGCGTAGTCAAAGTCCGGGTCCATCGGGCTGGACACGGGCTGGTGCTGGTGCAGGATCGACAGGTTCAGCTGGTTGGGCCACCAGTCGGCATTGGACTGGGCGCCGTGGGTGGCCCGCGCGCCGCCGGCGGCGTGGAAGGGGCATTTGGCTTCGGCAGTGGAATTGCTCATGGCGGGTCTCCTGTTGCAAGGGGAAAACAGACCGGGGCTCAGTGGGCCGCAGCGAGGGCAGCAAGCGCATCGAGCCAGCGCTCACGGTCGCTGCGGGCAGTCTCTGTGGGCTTCATGACGGGCTCCTGAAATTGCTGAGCCCTCACTTTAGAAGCTTTCTATCGCCCCGTCGATGCAATTGAATGCATCAATGCAATAGCAAGCGCCAATGCGGCGCCGCACCATGAGGGAGCGCCCGCCCATGAAAAAAGTTCAGCCCAGCAGGGCCACCACCGCCGAGAAGCTGAAGAACGATGCCGCGGTCGTGACCAGGATGATGCGGGCGATGCGCCCGTTGTCGGCGCCCAGCCGCTCGGCCAGCAGCGAGACATTGCTGGCGCTGGGCAGTGCAGCCACCAGCACCAGCACCGTGAGGGCAAACGGGTCCAGCGGCACACCCATCTGCATGGCCGCCGTGCCCACCACCAGCACCAGGACCGGATGCAGTACCAGCTTCATCAGGGCCACCGGCAGGTAGTCCGACAGCGGCATGGGGTGGCTGGACTGGATCTGCGAACGCGCCAGCACGGCCCCGATGGTGAACAGGGCCACCGGCGAGGCCGCATCGGCCAGCAGCCAGGCGGTCTTTTCCACCGGGGCAGGCAGGCTGAACTGCACATAGGAAGCCACCGCCCCGAGCAGGATGGCCCAGGGCATGGGGTTGGCCGCCACCCCTTTGAGCGCCTTCTTGCCGGCATCGAGCACCGCCGCGCGACCGTGGCCCTCACCCTCGTCCAGGCGCGACAGGGCCACACACAGCGAGCTGGTGATCACCATGTCCACCAGCATGGTCAGGATGGCCGGGCCGGCCGCGGACGCACCGAGCAGGGCCACCAGCAGCGGCACCCCCATGAAGCCCGAATTGGGAAACGCCGCCACCAGTGCACCCAGCGAGGCGTCGTTCCAGCGGATGCGGCGGTTGAGTGTCATCGCCAGCGCGAACGCCACCATGGCCAGGGCACACAGCAGGTAGACCGCCAGCACCGAAACGTCCAGCAGCTGCGCGATCGGCGTGGTCGAGCCGAACCGGTAGAGCATGCAGGGCAATGCAAAGTACAGCACGAAGCCGTTGAGCCCCGGAATCGCCTCCAGCGGCAACATGCGCCGGTACGCCGCAACGTAACCGGCGAGCACCAGCGCAAAAAATGGAAACGTGACCGACAGGATCTGAAGCACGGCGTCGCGGACAGGGCAGCAGGTGCAGGGTGGAACGGCGGCGGCGCCGCCCCACATCGGGCATCACCGGTTCGGATACGGCCGGCGCCAGGCCCGGCGCGCCGTGAACTCTGTATGCAGTATACAGAATTGTTCCAGCCGCGCCATGGCCCGCAGGCCGCCCACTTCCACTGCTTCCGACCCGACGAGCGGCACCGGTCCGCGACCGACCATCCGGAGCCTGAAGCGCCCCGTATCATGTTGCCTTTCCCGCTTCTGCCCCCTGCTCCGGTTTGTCCTCCCCCAATCTGAACATCGCCCAGCTCGACGCCGTCAACCACCTGAGCGGCCCCTGCCTGGTGCTGGCCGGCGCTGGTTCCGGCAAGACCCGTGTCATCACCCACAAGATCGCACGCCTGATCCAGGCGGGTCTGGCGGCCGAGCGCATCGCGGCCATCACCTTCACCAACAAGGCCGCCGCCGAAATGCGCGAGCGCGCCGGCCATCTGGTCGGTCGTGACGCGAAGAAGGTGCTGATCTGCACCTTCCATGCGCTGGGGGTGCGCCTGCTGCGCGAGGACGGCCAGGTGCTGGGACTCAAACCCCAGTTCTCCATTCTTGACACCGACGACATCACCAGCCTGCTCAAGGATTGCGGCGGCACCACCGACGCCAACACCGCGCGCGCCTGGCAATGGACCATCAGCGCCTGGAAAGGCGCGGGCATGAGCGCGGCCGACGCCGCACGCCAGGCCCGCGATGAGAACGAACGCGTGACCGCAGCCATCATGGCGCGCTACGAAGAGCGTCTGACCGCCTACCAGAGCGTGGACTTCGACGACCTGATCCGCCTGCCCCTGCGCCTGCTGTCCGACCACCCGGAGGTGCGCGAGAAGTGGCAGCAGAAGATGGGCCATGTGCTGGTCGACGAATACCAGGACACCAACGCCACCCAGTACGACCTGCTCAAGCTGCTGGTGGGTGAACGCGCGCGCTTCACCGCCGTGGGGGACGACGACCAGAGCATCTATGGATGGCGCGGCGCCACGCTGGACAACCTCAAGAAGCTACCGGTGGACTTCCCGCAGTTGCGCGTGATCAAGCTGGAGCAGAACTACCGATCCACCAGTGCCATCCTGCGGGCGGCCAACAACGTCATCGGCCCCAACCCCAAGCTGTTCCCCAAGACGCTGTGGAGCGACCTGGGCGAGGGTGAGCCGGTGCGTGTGGTGGACGCCGACAACGAAGACCACGAGGCCGAGCGCGCGGTGGCCCGCATCCAGAGCCTGCGGGCCAACAGCCCGCACAAGGAGTGGCGCGACTTCGCCATCCTGTACCGTGCCAACCACATGGCCCGGGCGTTCGAGCAGGCCCTGCGCCGTGCCAACATCCCCTACAAGGTCTCGGGCGGCCAGAGTTTTTTCGACAAGGCCGAGATCCGCGACCTGTGCGCCTGGCTGCGCCTGCTGGTCAACAACAACGACGATCCGGCCTTCCTGCGATCGGCCACCACCCCCAAGCGCGGCATCGGTCACACCACCCTGGGGCAGCTGGGCAGCTTTGCCACCCAGTACAAGATCAGTCTGTTCGAGGCCTTGTTCTCGCATTCGCTGCCCAGCGCGGTCAACAGCCGCGCCATCGGCGCACTCCACGAGTTCGGCCGTCAGGTCAACGACCTCGAATACCGCGCCCGCCACACCGTGGGTCATGAAGCGGCCCGTGCCTTTCTGGACGGCTGGCTCAAGGACATCGGCTACGAACAGCACCTGTATGACAGCGAAGACAACGAAAAGATCGCTGCAGCCCGCTGGGCCAACGTGATGGATTTCTGTGACTGGGTCGCCGGGCGCTGCGGCGGCAAGATGGAGGACGAGGCAGGCGTGCAGGTCGAGACGGAGCGCAAGTCCCTGATGGAAGTGGTGCAGACCATTGCCCTGATTTCCACCTTGAGCGAACGTGAGCAGGACCAGAACGTGGTCACTTTGTCCACCCTGCACGCCTCCAAAGGCCTTGAGTGGCCCCATGTGGTGCTGGTGGGCGTCAACGAAGGCCTGCTGCCCTTCAAAATCGACGAGGCCGACAGCGACCTGCCTGCCGCGGCGCTGGCCGAACGCCTGCAGGAAGAGCGGCGCCTGATGTATGTGGGCATCACCCGCGCCCAGCGCACGCTGGCGGTGAGCTGGCTCAAGCGCCGCAAGAAGGGACGCGAGAGCGTGCCGGGCCAGAAGAGCCGCTTCATCGAAGAAATGGGACTGGACAAGGCGACGGTCAAGGAAGACCCCCGCGAGAAGCTGCGCGCCCTGCGCGCCGAGTTCGCCGAGCGGGCCCGCCTGGCCGCGGCCTCGGAGGCTGCAGGTGGCTGAGCCGGTGTGGCATCGCCGCTGGTCGGGCAGGCTGGCCGCCCTGACCCTGGTGCTGTCGACCCATGGCCTGGCCCAGACCCCCTCGGCCTGCCCGGCACCCGACGCCGTGATGCCGCTGCACCTGTACGGCGAATGGTCGCTGGAGCTGTGGAAGGATGGCGACCCTGCGTCTGGACAGTCCACCGAACCCGCCTGGCGCGGGCGCGTGCTGTTCGAACGGCATCCGGAGTTCGAGGGCAATGTCCGAGGCCAGGTCTGGACTCGCGACGTCGCTACCCCTGCCCTGGTGGCCGGCGACGTCACCGACGGCGAACTGGTGCTGGACGAGTCGTCCGACGGCCAGCGCATCGACGCGGTCTGGGTGGGTGTGCCCCAGGACTGCGCCCGTCGATTCGAAGGCACCCGCCGCCCCGCCGACCACCGGTCGGCGGACGAACCCCTGATGCGCTTTCGCCTGCAGAAGACCTCCGGCTGGCGTTGAGTTCGGCGCGGCGTTGGCGTGCCCTGGAAGCCTGGCAAAGAAGGGCCATGACAGCCGTAGCCACATGGCTATCCGGATTGAGCGGGGGTTTGTGTCTCACCACGAATTCACCGCGTGCATCCGCATGGAGTGGATCCGTCACCCGCCAGCACCGCCCAGAGCCGGGCGCGTCCGCCCCCGAGTCCTGCTCGATTGCTCCCCTCTTGTATTGCGAGTGATTCTCATTTAATATGCAATCCAGCCCGCCATCTGCACCACACAACCGCCCTTCCAGGAGCCGCCCATGCATCCCGCCGCGCCGCCGTCCGACGACGAAACCTACGACCTGCCCTGTGCCGAAGCCCTGCTGGCTGGCAGCCTGGCCCTGATGACGGGCCACGCCCAGAGCGACTGCGCACGCCAACGCTCCCTGATGGCGCGCAAGGTCCGCTCCAACCTGTTTTTCCTGGCCCAGCACCCTGGCGTCAACGCCCCGTTCCGCACCGTGCTGCAACGCATGCACGACCACTGGGACCAGCTGGTCCAGGCCAACCCGGTCGGCCCGGCCGAACCGCCGGCACGCCTGGCCGAAGCCGCCGATCTGCTGCCCGAAACCCGTCTGTGGCACCCGCCCGCGGAGCGCCTGCAATGACCTCACCCCGAACCCCATCCCGACCGCTGACCGTGCTGGTCCAGGAACACGGCATTCTGTGCCGCCAGCTGGGCGGCATTCAACAGCGCGTGTCCACGCTGTTGGCCCAGCACCAGGCCGAAATCCGCCGGCTCGACCGCGAGACCGTGTACCTGCGCGGCCAGCTGCTGGTCGCCCGGACGGCCTTGCTCTGGGGACTCGCTCGCGCCGTGGTGCAAACGCGGCCCACCGGCACGACCGACCACCGGTCCACCCGAGAGCGCACGCGAACGCCCAGCCTGCCCGAGGCCAGGCCGGTGCTCTGCCAGGTGGCCTGTGTGGGCCACGCCCACGCGTGGCTCGACGACCGTGGTCAGTGCACCAGGGATGGCCAGACCTGCGACCGCCTGGCCGACTGAAAGACCCACGGGCCAAACCACGGCGCAGACACAAAAAAAGCCCACCGGCGCACCGGTGGGCTTGTTCGTCAGGCCAGACGCGCGGTCAGGCCTTGGCCAGGTTCGGGTAGCGCACGTGCTCGACCAGCTCCTGGATCTCGCGCTTGGGTGCCGGGGTCAGCAGGCTGACGATGATGATCACCGCAAAGCCCACCGGAACACCGAAGATACCGGCCGAGATCGGCTGGATGCCGCCCCACAGCTCGATCGGCGAGGTCACGCCGAACACACCCCGCAGCCACACCTGGGTGGTGGCCATGTAGTAGAAGGTGATGCTGAAGCCGGCGATCATGCCCAGCACCGCACCCCACTTGGTGGCCCGTTTCCAGAAGATGCCCAGCGTGAGTGCCGGGAAGAACCCGGCCGCCGCCAGCGAGAACGCCGCCGACACCAGGAACAGGATGTCCGCCGGTTTCTGCGACGCCACATAGGCGGCCAACAGCGCAACGATCAGGAGCAGGACCTTGGAGATCATCACGCGCCGCGAGGTCGGTGCGTTCGGATCCATCATCTTGTAGTACAGGTCGTGCGACAGGGCGTTGGCAATCGTCAGCAGCAGGCCGTCGGCTGTCGACAGCGCAGCGGCCAGACCACCGGCGGCCACCATGCCCGAGATCACGTAGGGCAGGCCCGCGATCTCTGGCGTGGCCAGCACGATGATGTCACCGCCGATGCGCATCTCGCCGAGCTGGAAGATGCCGTCCTTGTTGACGTCGGCGACCGACAGCAGCGTCGGATCCACCCGGCTCCAGTTCTGCACCCAGTCGGGCAGCTGGTTGAAGGGCGTACCGACCAGCACGCTGAACACCTCGTACTTCACCAGAACCGCCAGCGCGGGCGCCGTGAAGTAGAGCAGGAAGATGAAGAACAGCGACCAGGTGACCGACTGCCTCGCCTCCTTCACCGAGGGGGTGGTGTAGTAGCGCATCAGGATGTGTGGCAGCGCCGCCGTGCCCACCATCAGGCAGAACACCAGCGCCAGGAAGTTCCAGCGCGACGTGTCGTAGGCCTGTCGGGCCTTGTCATCGCCGTTCGGATCTCCTGCGAACTGCTGGGCATGGCGAGGCATGCCGGCCAGCGGCTTGGCCCGCGCCTCTGCGGCACCCTTGGCCCGGGTCCAGGCCGCCCTGGCCGCGGCCTCGTCCTTGGGCACCGCCGCCAGCGCCGCCTCGGCCGCGCTCACCTGATCCGCCGGCGCACCGGCAGCCCGAAGGTCGGCCAGCGCCTTTTCTGCCGCGGCACGGTCGGCCGCGAGCGCCGCAGGCACATCCTTGAGCTTGGCAGCCAGCGTGTCGGCCTGGGCCTGGAAGATGGCGATGACCTCCTTCTCCTTCGGGTCGTCGATCAGCTGCTTCTCGCGCTCGGTCACCTTCTGCAGCTGGTAGCCATACACCGCCTGCGGCACCGGCACGCTGGTCTGCTTCACCGACAGCCAGACCACCGGGATCATGTAGGCAATGATCAGAATGATGTACTGGGCCACCTGGGTCCAGGTCACCGCGCGCATGCCGCCCAGGAACGAACACACCAGAATGCCGGCCAGGCCCAGGAACACACCGATCCCGAACTCGACGCCGGTCAGGCGGGTGGTGATCAGACCGACACCGTAGATCTGGGCCACCACGTACACGAAGGACACGAAGATCGCGATGATGATGCCGACCAGCCGCGCCGCATTGCCTTCGTAGCGCGCCCCCAGGAAGTCGGGGATGGTGAACTGGCCAAACTTGCGCAGGTAGGGTGCCAGGAACAGCGCCACCAGGCAGTAGCCGCCGGTCCAGCCCATGATGAAGGCCAGTCCGCCATAGCCACTGAGGTAGAGCGTACCGGCCATACCGATGAAGCTGGCGGCCGACATCCAGTCGGCGCCGGTGGCCATGCCGTTGTAGACGGCTGGCACCCGCCGGCCCGCCACGTAGTACTCCGCCGCATCGTTGGTGCGGCTCATGATGCCGATACCGGCATAGAGCATGATCGTGGCGAACAGGAAGATGTAGCCGATCCAGGCCTTGGGCAGACCGAACTGCTCCAGAATGGCCAGCACGACCACGAAGGCGAAGAAGCCGCCGGTGTACCACGCGTACACCTTGTTGAGTTGCTGCTTGAAGGCAGCGTTGCTGCCGGCGCTGAATACGCCGCCAGCCGGTTCAGAAGACAGACCAGCCATGATCACTCCTCCTCGGCAAAGCCGTACTCTTGGTCAAGGCGGTTCATGTACCGGGCGTAGAACCCGATGATGACCACGTACACCACCAACGCCCCCTGGGCCCCCACCCAGAAACTGAAAGGCCACCCGAAGAAGGTGAAGTTCAGTTCGCGGGCAAAGAAGCCCACGACGAAGGTCACCACGAACCAAATCGCCATCAGGATGGCTGTGATGCGCAGGTTCTTCTGCCAGTAGCGCTCCTGCGCTTCTGTTAGCTTCATGACAGTTATCTCCTCGTTCGTTGGAATGAAGGACGTGCGTTGCTGCCCATCCTTGACGGACACCACCGCAGGCCCAGACCCGCGGTCACTGCAGCCAGTTGTGGCTGAACCTCAACCTGCGGCTCGAATCCCGGTCTCGCGCTCCAGCTGAGCGGCGACCTTGGGCTCGAACCCGCTGAGGTGACGAATGATCTTCGCCGCCTCTTCGGGCTCCGCACGGTCAACATGAATCCGCGCCATCTGGTACCAGGCGAACGGACTCATGGGCTGCAATTCGGTGTTGCGTCGCAACGCGATCAGGGCATCCTCAAGACGACCCTGACGGATCAATGTCAGACCCAGCCCGTACCAGGCGCGGTCCAGTCGCTCATCCAGCGTCACAGCCCGGCGAAAGCTCGCCTCGGCCTCATCCAGCATGTCCCGCTGTTCCTGCAGGAACCCGCGGTTGAACCAGTGCGCCGCGTGTTCGGGCGCCACTTCGACCAGCCTGTCGAGCACCTGCAGCGCGGCTTGCGGCTGCTTGAGCTCGGCCAGCAGATGGGCCTGGAAGGCCATCAGCCGGGGCTCGTCCGGATGCTCGACCAGGGCCGACTCGATCACCTTCAGCGCCCGGTCTTCCTTGCGCCACCAGATGTGCCAGCGGGCATGCCACAGGGCCCGGCTGGCCAGACGCGGGTCCTGGCTCACCGGCAGTTCTCCACACCGATGCCGATGCAGTACTCGATCTTGGCGAGGGTGACCGCCATGTAGAGCACCGCCAGCACACAGAACGCCACCACCGGATGGTGCCGCTGGGCCACCTGCCGTGGCGATATCCATGAAGCCGCCCGCGTCCAGGGCTTGTTCAGGATCAGGAACAGCTGATAGACCAGATTGCTGTCCCGACCGGCGCCGGCCAGCACATAAAGAAGCCCCTGGCCAGCCAGTGCCAGCAGACCGATGTAGGTCACCAGTTGGGCAATGTTGAGCGCAAGGAGCATGATGGGCTTGGAGTGTATGGGGGCGCATGGTCGCGCCGCAGTCCTTACCGGACGCTTACAGATGGACACAGCATCGGGAAACCCCTGAGATGAACCGCCGGTCGGGGCAGGATGATTCCGGCCCGAGGCCTTTGCCTGCGGAACACACGCGCATGGAACACGACATCGACACCTGGCTGCCGGACGTCCGCCAGCATCCGCCCTTCGATCGCATGGCGTCCGGACACCTGCACACCTTGCTCGCGGGTGCCACCGAGCGTCGCTTCGCGCCAGGTGCCGAGGTGCTCCACCCACGACAGGGGCCGGTTCAGTCGCTGTGGCTGGTGCTGCGTGGCCATGTGGTGGGCCGTCGGCCCCGTACCGATGGCGAGGACGAGGTGTTCCAGCTCCAGCCGGGCGATGTCTTCCCGGTGGCCGCATGGACGGCGCAGCGCCCGGTCACGGCACGCTACGAGGCCTTGGACGACCTGTGCATGCTCCAGCTCGACTCGGCCGCAGTCACCGAGGTGCAGCAGCGCTGCGTGATCTGGGCCGACCACCTGCAGCAGCGGGCGCGCGCCTTTCTGCGCCTGGCCCAACAGCGCCTGCAGGCCGAACTGTCGGCCCGCGTGCAGGAAAGCCATGCCCTGGACCAGCGGCTGGGCGACCTGTCCCGGCGGGAACTGGTCAGCCTGCCAGCGACCGCCACCGTGCGCGAGGCATTGGAGACCATGCAGCAATGCCGCATCGGCTCCATTCTGCTGCAGGCGCCCGATGGCTCGCTGGCCGGCATCCTGACGCGCCATGATGTGCTGGACCGCGTTGCGCTGGCCGGTGTCGATCTCGGTCGCGCAGTGTCCGAGGTCATGAGCCACCCGGTGCACTGCCTGCAGGTGCAGGACTCGGGTCACGACGCCGCCCTTCTCATGACGCAGCACGGCATCCGTCATGTTCCGGTGCTGCAGGACGGACAGCCCGTGGGCATGGTGTCCGAGCGAGACCTGTTTTCGCTGCAGCGGCTGTCGGTGCGCCATCTCTCGGTGACCATCGACGAGTGCCGCGAACTGCCCGACTTCCAGCGTGCGGCCGCCGACATCCGCAACTACGCGCGCCAGCTGATGGCGCAAGGCATCCAGGCCCGCCAGCTCACGGCCATGGTGTCGCACCTCAACGACCGCCTGACGCAACAGCTGATCAAGGTCCATCGGACCGAGGCCGGCTTGCCCGCCGACACCTTCTGCTGGATGGCCCTGGGCTCCGAAGGCCGCAGCGAGCAGACCCTGGCCACCGACCAGGACAATGCCCTTGTCTTCGACAGCGCCGACCCCGATGCCGATCGACCGCGCTGGCTGGCGTTCGCGCAACGGGTCAACCAGTCGCTCGACCAGTGTGGCTACCCACTGTGTCAGGGGGGTGTGATGGCCGGCAACCCGGCCTGCTGCCTGAGCCGGCAGGAATGGGAGCAGCGTTTCGACCGCTGGATCGACGCCGGCGGACCGCAGGAGTTGCTGCATGCCGCCATCTTTTTCGATCTGCGGGCCCTGGCGGGCCGGTCCGAATGGGTCGACACCCTGCGCCAGCGCATCCTGGACAAGACGAAGGCCTCGCCCCGGTTCATCCGGCAGATGGCGCAGAGCCACCTGGAGCACCCCGCGCCGCTGAACTGGCTCGGCGGCATCGAAGGGCGCAAGGAAGGGCGCCACCTGTGGTTCGACATGAAACTGCAAGGCACGGCCCTGCTGGTGGAGGGGGCCCGCATCGTGGCCCTGGCCCATGGCATTGCCGCCACCAACACCCGGGAGCGGCTCTCCAATGCCGGGCGCGTGATGCGCGTTCCCACCGAAGAGTACGAAGGCTGGATCAGCGCCTTCGACTTCCTGCAAATGCACCGCATGGCCCTGCAGGCGGATCCGGCAGCAGACGCCACGCACCCCAACCGCATCGACTTGCGCACCCTCAACGCGGTCGACCAGCGCGTGCTCCAGGCTTCACTGCGCGCCGTCAGGACCCTGCAGCAACGCCTGACGCTCGACTACCTGCGCTGAGGCGCGCCGTTCAGACCGCCTCTACCCCCTCACGGAAACACTGCAGGCGCCAGCGTGACAAACAGCATGCGACACCGGGTCCGCAGGTATCGACACCACCGCTCATCCGGGCATACACTGCGACGCCAATCCACCTCCAACGACAGCCCGACGCATGTTCTCTCCAGGCGCCGCCTACCGAAAGTCGAGCAAAGGCACCGAAGCGATTGCCGCGAGGCTGCACGGGCTCACGCCCCGCCTGCGGTCGCTGCTGATCGTCGTTGACGGCAAGAAGAGTGGCCAGGAGCTGCTCAAGTTTGCGGCCAACCTCGGTGACGCCGACGCCATGATGAACGACCTGCTCGGCGGCGGCTTCATCGAGCCTGTGCCCGGATCGGACCTTGGTGTGCCGGCCACACCGGCCCCGGCCCCCGTGGCGGCGCCGCCTGTCCAGGCCGCAGCCCATGCGCAGCCGCCAGGCGATGTCCTTGCCGAGGCAGCCGCCCCCCAACGCCCCAGCGTCACGCTGCCGGAAGCCAAGCGTCTGGCCGTGCGCCGACTCGTCGAACTGATGGGCCCGATGGCGGACGACCTGTGCATCGGCATCGAATCGGCCAAGAACCCGGACCAGTTCATGAACGCCGTCCGCAAGGCGCACAACATGATCCAGGCCTTCCGGGGTGAGGACGCCGCCCTGAAATTCAGCGACGAAGTCGAAGCCAACTTCCCCTGAACGCTCCGCTCAGTTCCGGCGCAACACACCGAAGGCAAACTGGCGTCCATGGCCCAGCTTCAGGGCCAGGTGGATCCAGGTCATGGCAAACGGCTCCAGGTAGCGAGCGGCCATCAACGGTCCCGCATCCACCGCTTCAAAACCGATCAACGTGGCCAGCGCCATGACCTGCTGGCGTGCCTGGGCATCGTCGCCACACACAGGCATCCAGGGCACACCCCCCGGGTAGCTGGTGTCGGCCATGTTTTCGGCACCGGTCGTGTTGAAGGCCTTGACCACGCGGGCCCCATGGGCGAGCCTGGCCAGTTCCTCCGCACCCGACGTCGTGGTGCCCAAGGACAACCCCGACAACCCGGCCGCCAGCGGGTTGGTGGCGTCGACCAACACCTTGCCCTGCCAGTCGGACACGCTTTGCGCAATGGCGGGCAAGGCGGCGTACGGCACCGCAAGAATGATGGTGTCGCTGGCTGCGATGGCCTCCGCCGTGGAGGTGAGACGCGCCTTGTCACCCAGCGCGTCCACCGCCGTCTGGTATCTGGCAGGCTCAGGGACACCAAACACAATGGTCTGGCCGCGCTGGGTGAACGCCTGTCCCAAGGCCAGGCCGACGTTGCCGGCGCCGATGATGGAGATGGTGATGCCCATGATGAGCTCCTTTGAGGTTGATTCAAACGGGTGAAGGGGAGGGATAGATCCAGGGTGCCAGCCAACAGGGCATCACCAGCGCCATGCGCGGGCGCGTCGGTAGCGGCACGACGGCGGATGATCAAGGGTGACCGGGCCCGCGTCGAGGGCATCGTCTGTGTCCATCTCTGGCTCCGGCGGCTCAGCGACCCAGCGCCTCGACCACCAGCCGCGCCGTCTCTTCGCCGGAGAAGTTCTGCTGTCCGGTGATCAGGTTGCCGTCGCGCACCGCGAAGCCGCGCCACAGGCCAGCCTGCACGTAGTTGGCGCCAATCGCCTTCATCCGATCCTCGATGCGCCAGGGCATCACGTGCTTGTCACGCGGCATCAGACCGTAGCTCCACACAGCGTTGTCAGCAAAGTCCTCTTCGCAGTTGGCAAAGCCGGTGACGGTCTTGCCCTTGGCCAGATACTCGCCCTGCACATCCTTCACGTAAGCCAGGATGGCCACGCCGTGACACAGCGCCGCGGCCACCTTGCCTGCGGCATGGAACTCGGCGAACCTGGCGTGCAGGTCGGTGGCCTGCTCGAAGGTGAACATCGGCGCCTGACCGCCCGCCACCACGATGGCATCAAAGCGCCCCTCGTCGATCTCGGCCACCTTCCGGGTGTTGTCTACCAGCGCCCTGAGTTCGGGTGTGTGAATGAAGCCCTGGCTGATCAGGTCGGTTCTGCTGTAGCCACTGGCGTCGTTGGGATCGCTCATGCTGTCGGCTTCGCATTTCCCGCCCGCAGGGCTGAACACCTCGACCTCGTAGCCGGCCTCGGTGAACACATGCCAAGGATGGGTCAGCTCGCTCCACCAGAACCCCACCGGCCAGCCGGTGGTGGTGGACACCGCCGGGTTGGCAATGACCATGGCAATGCGCTTTCGGGCATTGGGGTGGCGGACATTGGGGTCTTTCAGACTCACGTCAGGCTCCTGTGAAGTGGGGGTGGCCGCCAGTCTGATACTTGCCAGATGGAAGATAAATACCTTTCAATATGACTTTCTGTTGCACAAACAAACAACAATGGACCTGGCTGCCCTTCGCGCCTTCGTCAAGGTCGTTCAGACCGGCAGCTTCACGCGCGCGGCCGAGTCCCTGTCCACCCAAAAGGCGCACCTGTCCCGCGTGGTCAGCCAGCTGGAGCAGCAACTGGGCGCGCGCCTGCTGGAGCGCACCACCCGGTCGCTCTCGCTGACCGAGATCGGCCGCGAATTCTTCGAGCGCGCGGTCGGCATCCTGGCCGCCGTTGACGACGCCCAGCGGGCCGTGCAGCAGGCGCAGGGTGAACCTCGTGGCACGCTGCGGCTGACCTGCGGCGTCGAATTCGGCATGATCACCGTCAGCGCCTGGATCACGCGCTACCTGCAGGCCCATCCCCAGGTCCGGGTCGATGCCGACTTCACAGGGCGCGTGGTGGACATCGTCCACGAGGGCTTCGACCTGGCCATCCGCGTCGGCCCACTGGCCGACTCCACGCTGGCCGCCCGACGGCTGGGCGAGTTGTCCTACGGGCTGTACGCTTCGCCCGACTACCTGCTGCGGCGCGGCCATCCGCAACACCCGCAGGACCTGCTCTCGCACGACACGCTGGCCTTTGCCGGCGGCCGCCACCGCTCCGCCTGGGCCCTGCACAAGGGTGACGCAACGGTCCGCGTCGAATGCGAAGCCCGGCTGCAGGCCACCAACATCTTCGCCGTGCGCGACGCCGCCCTGGGTGGCCTGGGTGTGGCCGTGCTGCCGCTGATCGTGGCCGGGTCCGACCAAGGTGCTGGTCGTCTGCAACGGGTTCTGGAAGGATGGGCGCCGCCGCCAGTCCCGGTGAACGCCGTGTTCGCCAGCGCCCGCTACCTGACCCCCAAGGTCCGCGCCTTCATCGACCTCGCTGTGCAGGCCATGCACAACGCTTGAGCAGCCCCTTCCCGCGTCGGTTTGCAGCAGGACCGGCGAGACTCAGGTGATCGACGCCGTCCCGTCGGCCCGAAGCCTTTGCGCAAAGACCCGAAACGCCTCGTGCCCGCCCCGCGCCGCCGCCAGCTCCATGGCCTGCGCAGAGACCATGGCACATCGGGAATCTCCCTGGCGATGGGCATACTCAAACTCCAGCCAGTGCACGAACAGCCGGACCCAGTGACGGCGAGGGAATGCCTGACTGAGATCACGGCACTTCTGCAGACACCCGTCGGCTGCTTCCAGCTGCCTGTGCAGCAGCATCAGCTGACCGCGCAAACAATGGAAGCACAGTTCCACCATGCGCTCCATGCCAAGGTTGACCGTCGAGATCTGGCCTTGTCCGAGCAGGCGATCACAGGCTTCGAGGTCCAGGTGCAGTCGCTCCAGCACCGCCTCCAGTGGCTCAGAGCAAAGGCGATGACGCCACAACCCGCCTGCACCCAGTTCCAGCAATGCGCTCAGACAGCGGTTGACCAGCGGCTGAAAGCTCAGCACCCGGTCCGGGCACTCCGCGGCCATATCCAGAGAGAGCGCGAAAGTCGTTCGAGCCTCCCCAAACCGGCCGCCCCAGAAGTAGGCGGCGGCCAGATAGTGAACCGCCACAGCCTCATCCCGGACAGGAACACCGTTTTCTCTCAGGCTGTTGCGGGCGCAGGCCATCGCAACATCGGGCCGGCCCAGGGCCGAAGCAGCACAGCTCTGCACACTCAGCGCCGATGCCGCGGTCGCCGAATCTCCTGCCCGGCGGGCCAGGCGTTCGGCCGAACCGCTCCAGTACATAGCTCCAGCCGGCATGGCAGACACCCACTGACTGCGTGCCAGCAAGAGCGCAGCATGGGCCTGCGCTTCGATGTCGCCAGCCTGCCGAGCACGGCGCATCATGCGCATCGCCCAGTCTCGGCAACCATCGCCGTCGCCCACGGCGAGCGCGCCACGCGCCGCCTCATGCACATCACGCCAGTGTCTGGACAGTTGCACTGTTTGCCTCCTGCCGACCAGTCTAGTGCCAAAAAAGCACAAAAAAACGACCATGTTTCGATGGTCGCCTGTTTTGTTGTCGGGTCATGTGGCGGGCGACGGTTGAAGTCCCCCATGAATTCCTGAGCCAGCCAGATTCGGCAGGCTCGGTCCAGTCCAGCGATGGGAAGAATTGGCTCTTCTTCCCAACCGGCTCCTGCCCATGCAGGACGTTCATCGTGCCGGTCCTGTCTGTAGCTGAACGATTCGAATCCTTGTTGAGGGTCAGCCAACATGGGACTGCGGCTTTCCATATGTCCGACAAATACACGGAGGAGACGTTGCTCTTCTCAGCTTTAGTTCTCGTCCACTTCGCCGATACTAATAGCAGGTTGTCCTAGACAAAACCCAAGAAAACAGACCGAGTTTGTGCCGAAAGGTCGACCGAACGGCCCAGTCCGACGGATACGTTTCGAACGGTGGGGGCTCCCGCATTCTGTGTAACCACCCAACCCGCAAAGAAGGACTGATATATGAGCACACTCTCAAACCTGAGAATCGGTACCCGACTCGGCCTGGGTTTCGGCATATTGCTGCTGTTCATTGCAGCCATGGCCGCCACCGGCTTTGTTGGTGCCGCCAAGCTGTTTGAAGAAAGCAAGACCATCTACGAAGACCGCACCGTTCCACTGGCCGATCTGGGTCAGATCGACTACCTGCTGCAGCGAAACCGTGTGCTGATCATGGACACGCTGGTCCAGAGCAACCCGGAAATCGTGCAGCGGCGGCTGGCCGAATTGCGAACGAACAAGGACAGCATGGATGCGCTGTGGCAGAAATTCACGGCCACGCAGCTAACGCCAGACGAATCGCGATTGGCTGAGACCTTTTCTCAGGCACGCCGGATGTACGAAACCGATGGGTTGGTTCCGGCAGCAGAGGCCATGGCGGTCGGCGACACCGACAAGGCTGCTGAGATCTACAGCAGCAAGATCTCATCTCTGGCGCCGCCTACGGCAGATGCCATGCGCAAGCTGGTGCAACTGCAGGTCGATGTTGCCGCACAGGAGTTCAAGGACGCCGAAGAGCTCGAAACGACAATCGAGTTCACCATGGTTTCGGCGGCTGTGATTGCCATGCTGCTGGGCATTGCCACTGCCATCGGGATCTCGAGATCCATCACCCGACCCATCAACGAAGCGGTCAAAGTGGCCACAACAGTCGCTGGCGGTGACCTCACCTCACAGATCAATCCCAGCGGCACGGACGAAACGGCCGACCTGCTGCGTGCGCTCAAAGCCATGAACGACAGTCTGATCACCGTGGTGGGTGAGGTGCGAGGCAACGCCGAAAGTGTTGCCACCGCCAGCGCGCAGATTGCCCAAGGCAACGCCGATCTGAGCCAGCGCACGGAAGAGCAGGCATCGGCTCTCGAGGAGACCTCTGCCTCCATGGAGCAGATGGGTTCAACTGCCAGCCAGAACGCCGACAACGCACGTCAAGCCAACCTGCTGGCGTCCAACGCCAGCAACGTGGCCAAGCAAGGCGGACAAGTCGTTGGCCAGGTGGTTCAGACCATGAGGGACATCAATGAAAGCAGTCGCAAGATCAGCGACATCATTGGCGTGATCGACGGCATCGCTTTCCAGACCAACATTCTCGCTTTGAACGCGGCGGTGGAAGCGGCACGGGCCGGAGAACAAGGGCGCGGCTTTGCGGTCGTGGCCGGCGAGGTGCGCAACCTGGCCCAGCGCAGCGCAGAGGCTGCCAAGGAGATCAAAGGCCTGATTGGCGCCAGCGTCGAGCGTGTCGAGCAAGGCTCGGCATTGGTCGATCAGGCAGGCGCCACCATGCACGAGATTGTTTCGTCGATCCAGCGTGTCAGCGACATCGTGGGCGAGATCAGCAGCGCCAGCGTTGAACAGAGTGCCGGCGTTGGTCAGGTCAGTGAGGCCATCAGCCAGATGGACCAGACCACGCAGCAAAACGCCGCCCTCGTTGAAGAGTCGGCCGCGGCGGCAGCCAGCCTCAAGAGTCAGGCAAATCTTTTGGTGCAAGCGGTGGAGCGGTTCAAAACTGTCCGGTAGCCATTCGCTGTCCAACTGATCAGCGCATGCGGTCGTCACAACGGCCCCTGCGATGACGCCCGAATCTGTCAAGACCCTGCCTGCTGCGCGCCCACCGGCACACAAGGTGCGCTCCACCCTGCCCCCTGCTCTCGCATCAAAGCCAGTCCTTGTCTCCAGGTCGGCCCGACGTCCCCCGGATTTGAGTAGCGGCTGACTCTGGAATCCAATCCGGAAAACAGGCGATTGGACGTGAAGTAGAGATTCACGGAAGAACAGATGATTGGCTTCCTGCGCGAAACCGAGACGAGCCTGCCGGTGGCCGAGTCGATGCTTGAGAACGCGGTGACGAAAGAAGCCTTGTGAAAAAAGTGGTGATCGCACCGCGCACTTCCACCAGCTCATTCAAGGCCCGGATGGCGCAGGCTGCAGGCAGGCTGGTATCGAGCTCGATACGCAACCCCTTCCGGTTGAACCCGTCGATGACGTTGAAGGTCCTGCACCGCCGATCTGACCAAAGCGCATAGGACATGAATCACCAGTCCAGCTCAGGTTGGGCTGGCCTGTGGCCGCCAGCGGCTGCTTGATGCGTGCCGGAAGCCGTTTCTTGCCACGCCGCGGCAGGTTCAGGCGCAGTTCGCAGTACACACGCCAGAGCAGTGTCTTGCCGCTGGGTTTGCCCTGGTGGGGAGTTTCGGTCAACAACGTCCTTGAGCGCGTGATGCATCAGGGCCTGGCCGGCGTACATGCGCTTGAGCTTGGCATCCTCTTCCTGCAGTTGGCGCAACTGGGACAGGTGCGAGACCGTCATGCCCGAGAACTGGTTCTTCTACTCGTAGCAAGTCGGCCCACTGGTGCCGTGCTTTCTGCACATCTCACCGACCTTTGCGCCCATCTCGACCTTCTTGAGGAGGCCGACCATCTGCGCTTCGCTGAATCCGGACTTCTTCATGCAGAGACTCCGTTGGGTGGACTCTCTACTCCTGGGTGGCTCAGGTTTTCAAGCGGGCTTCACCGCCATGACCCGTTGCTATTCGGTACGTGGATGGCGTGAAGGGAGCGAAATGGCCAGCAACTCGTGCGCCTCGACGATGGCCATGGCGATCTCCTCGGTCGTGGTTCTTTTTGCCATGGCTTGCTCTCGAATCACGTCATAGGCCTCGGTTTCGGAAACCTGGTGGGTCTTCATCAGGATGGCTTTGGCGTCAGCGATGTGCCTCACCCCTAGCAGCTTGGCCTCCACTTTCTTCAAGCGCCGTGTCAGGGCACGGTTCACCTTGTGACTCTCACGCGCCAGAACAAGCGTTGAGAGAAGGCCAAACGAACGCACAGGTGACGGCAGAACGGCCTTGGCCTCCAAGCCCAACACCACTTCGACGATGGTGGGGTTCTCGTAGTTGACCACCGCGATGACGGTCGGTGCGTCCTCTGCCCGCGCCCACTCCATGTTGAGGTTGAGGATTTCGGGGCGTACCGCAAGGAACACCACGTCCACGTCTTTGCCGATGGTTTGCACCGGAGGCCAGAAAGCCTGGACCTTGCAACCGATTCGCTGCAGCTGCTGTGTAAGCTGTCGGCCGTCCGAATCGTCTGGATGAATGACCGACACAGTCAGCGTACGAAGCTCTTTCAACTGCTGAGGCGTGGCCCGCAGCGATCGAGGGTGCTCCGCGCGCTCGACCATCAGGATTCCAGAGTGTCCAAGCGAGCAGCCCAATCTCCCAGAGAATGGGTGACCAGGTAAGGATCCGGGTAGACCGAGCGTCGCGCCTGACGCACGATGGTGAACTGACCTTCAGAATTCACACGACCAATGCGTGGATACAGGCAGGTGTGGTGATTGGTGGGCTCAATGCGCACTCGACCTTGAGGCGCGTCAAACTCGCTTCCCAAAACACGTGGCAAGAGCTCGGCGATTTCATCGCTGCCTGACTGGCGCATCGCGTTTGCGAAGATGTGCATCTGGAAGTAGGAAGCTTCCCAGCACAAGTTGGGGACACAGCTTTCACCCAAGCGCCGCCGCAGACTTTGCAGACTGCGCAGGTTGGCAGCGGACTCGATGGATTGGAAGTACGGGGCCGAGGTGTAGTGGCCTGTTACGAGGCCCTTCTCCATCTGAGAGATTTCAGCCTCGGAAGTCGTGAGACTTCCGATGGGCATGACCTTGGGGTCAAAGCCGGCGTCGGCATAGGCACGATAGAGGGCGGCGGTGGAGTCTCCGACCACCGTCGAAAAGATGAAGTCAGGGCGCTTGTTGCGGATGTCGTCCATGATTTCCGCAAAGTCCTTTTCGGTGGCGTCCAGCGCCACGTATCTCTCAGCCAGCTTTTCGCTGCCCTGGCGTTGCATCACAAGCTCGCCCATGATGCGATTGGACTCATAGGGGTAGATGTAGTCAGATCCAATCAGGTATACCCGCGCTCCAAAATTGGCCGTCATGAACTCTGCCAACTGTACGCTGTTCTGATTCGGGGCTGCTCCTGTGTAAATCACGTTGGCCGAGTACTCGAATCCTTCGTACAGGGTCGGGTAGAAAAGCAGCCGGTTCCACTTCTCGATGACAGGAATGACAGCCTTGCGGCTGCTGGACATGTAGCAGCCGAAGATGACGTTGACCTTGTCCTGCACGATGAGCTGCTCGGCCAACTGTGCATAGCGCTGCGGATTCGACTGAGCGTCATACTGCACTGGCACGAGCTCTCGCCCGTTGATGCCCCCAGCCTCGTTGATTTCGTCGATGGCCAGCAGGGCGCCGTGAAGCTGCGACAGTCCGATGGTGGAGGTGACACCAGTATGAGAAAACAGCACGCCAACGCGCACAGGGTCGCGGTCAACCATGGCGCACCCGTTCTTTTACTGCGGCCGCAGTGCGGGGAGGAGCGAGGGTGTTGATAGGCATGACAAAGCCGATGAACATCAGGTTGTGCGGTTGTGGGGTGTGGTTGTCATCCAGCTGCCAGCCTCACAAAGGCACGCTGCAACTGTACTGGAAGCTGGCTCGCCTCTGCAGCAATACCGTGGTCGCGCCAGCCGAAAATGCGACGCACATAGCTGTCTGCCGCAGGATCAACCGCAAGGCAAAAGGTTCGGATGCCCGCTCGGTTGGCTTGCTGAACTGCCGTGCGGGCATCTTCGACCAAGTAATCGGGGTCGAACACATCAATGTCCGAGGGTGCACCGTCGGTGACCACCAGAAGTCCACGATGACGTCCAGGCTGTGACTGTAGATGAACAGTGGCTTGACGCACCGCGGCACCCAGCCGTGTTGAGTAACGCGCTGGAACCGATGCCAGGCGCTCACGGGCGCTCCCGTCCAGCGCATCGCCCCACTCGAGCAGGCGGTAATAGCTCACCTCAGACCGGGTGTTGGAGTTGAATCCATGGATTGCCACGCTGTCGGCAGTTTGCAGTGTTGCCTCGGCAAGCATAAAGGCGGCTTGCTTTTCGACCTCAAGCATGGATAGGCCGTGCATGCCCGAGGGCTCGTTGGTCGACTCAGAGAGGTCAAGCAACACGAGAATACGGGTGGTGCCCGTCTCACGACCAGGACGCATGAACAAGCGAGGCTCTGGCTGCAAGTCCAGACGACGGTCTACCAGAACTTCAATGGCGGCATTGAGGTCGATGTCTTCACCTTCCCATTGCCGACGCAAGCGTTGTCGGCGGCTGAGGCGACGAACGCGGTGCAGCGAAACTGGGCTGAACGTGTGGTGCAGCAGCGGCCGGGCCATCGATAGGCCAGTCACAGTCAAGGCAGGCACTTTCTCGACCACGGTACACCAGTCGCGGCGCCACAGCGCCAGCTGATGGTGCCACTCGGGGTGCAGGGTACGCCCCAGTTCGAGCTCGGCCTGGGGCGTGGCGTCTTGACTGGCGCCGCCCTGCGAGAACTCGGTCGCAGCGGCTCGCGCTGGCGTGGACCGAGGGGTGGAAAGCGTCTGTTGTTCATCCTGCGCATCCTCATCGTGATGCCACAGGATGCTGTGGTCGTCCCGGTAAGGAGACGGAACCACATGATGCTGTGGGTCAAATCGAACGCGCATCTGACCAAGGTCATTGGCCAGAATGGATGCGACCGAACGGAACGCGTGCGCATCCTCAAGGCCAAATCCCCGTTGTGTCTCCTCGAACAGCTGACGTGCCTTGTTGACCCAGTGGTTGTCGTCCACGTAATCCGGATCGGCCAATGAGCGGTCCATACGTGCCATCAGCGCTTCAAAGCTGAAGTTGCCAGGGTCTGGCACGGGGGCCAGATTCCTGAGGAACCACGCCTTTGCCCCGGGGTATCGCCGGGCCAGCAAGCGCTCGACGCGGGCATCCTCGACTGAAGACACCACGACCTGGCTCATCGGCTTGAGCACGCGTCCAGGCTGCTTGAGCGGGGAATACAGCAGGTGGGCCACAGCGTGCGCGACGGTGGCCCGGTAGAGTTCACTGGCGGGCACGAGGGCACCCTCAACGGACCGCCGACTTATCACCACTTGCGCGTCGGTGATGATGGTTCGGCTCGTTCGCGAGGCCGCGCTGTTCTCGCACACCAGAACCGGACGCCCCAGAAGACCCGACCCCAACCATGCAAGCGAAGGCAGGAGTCCATCCATCAGGTCGGCAGCTGGATTGACCAGGTGCTCAGGACGGTCAATCTTCATCCGAACTGGGCCTGCACAAAGTTTCGAACGGTTTGGGCCATGTCCGGGTCGTCCGTAAGAGCTTGCACCAGCGTCATCTCGCAACTCTGCGAAGGAGTGAGCCCATCGCGCACCAAAGTGCCAGCGTAGATGAGCACGCGTGTGGATGCCCCCTCGTCCAGACCGCGCTGCTTGAGTGCCCGGGTGCACTGCGCGATGGTCACCAATTGCCTTGCCAGCTCCACATCGATGCCAGCCTCTTGCGCCACGATGGCAACTTCGGTGTCGGCATCGGGGTAGTCAAACTCCAGGGCGGCAAAGCGCTGGCGCGTGGAAGCCTTCATGTCCTTTGCGCTGCTCTGGTAGCCGGGGTTGTAGGAGACCACCAGCTGGAAGTCGGGGTGGGCGTGAATGACCTCCCCCTTCTTGTCCAAGGGCAGGATGCGCCGCGCGTCGGTGAGTGGGTGAATGACGACTGTGGTGTCCTGGCGCGCCTCCACCACTTCGTCCAGATAGCAGATACCCCCATATCGCACTGCGAGGGTCAGAGGTCCATCGTGCCAGGCGGTCCCCTGCGCGTCCAGCAGGTAGCGGCCAACCAGGTCCGAAGCGGTCATATCCTCGTTGCAGGCCAGGGTCACCAAGGGTCGCTGGAGCTTCCAGGCCATGTACTCGACAAACCGCGTCTTGCCGCAACCCGTGGGCCCCTTGAGCATCAGCGGCATCCGATGCCGGTAGGCCCTCTCATAGCACTCGATTTCCTGCCCCGAGGGCTGATAGAAGGGCTCGGTCTTTATGAGATGGTCGTTCAGGGGTGACTGCATGGAAAGGGGTCCTTGGGTGCGGAGCAAGACGCGGTTGAAGAAGAGAGCTCAGCGGTGTTTGGTCTCTTCGTTCGGGATGCCATCCATCGGGCATTCGGCCGTTCCAACAGTCGTGCGCGTGAACGACTCGACCATCTCTCGCGTCGCCTCCGGGTCGTTGACCCAGTTCGCATAGAAGTTGTACGGGCAGGCGGCCACGCCCTTGTCGCCGTCGCCGGAGTTGATGAGCCCGGTGTAGCCGCGGTGCACCAGCTTGAACAGGTGGTTCTGCGACTGACCGTTCTTGCGTGCGTCCCGGATGAGGCTCTTGGACAGTTCTGCGTACTGGATGCCCATTTCCTCTTCCCCGCACTCGCCCAAAGTGCGGCCGTCAAAGCCAATCAGAGCCGAGTGCCCGAAATAGGAGTAGACCCCGTCAAAACCCGTGGCATTGGCCACCGCCACATAGGAGTTGTTCATGAAGGCCATCGTCTTGGCCACCATGATTTGCTGCTCCTTTGCCGGGTACATGTAGCCCTGGCATCGCACGATGAGTTCGGCCCCGCGCATGGCGCAGTCGCGCCAGATTTCGGGGTAATTGCCGTCATCGCAGATGATCAGACTGACCTTCATGCCCTTGGGGCCCTCGCTGACGTAGGTGCAGTCGCCCGGATACCAGCCCTCGATGGGGACCCAGGGCATGATCTTTCTGTATTTCTGAACAATCTCCCCCTTGTTGTTCATCAGGATGAGCGTGTTGTAGGGGGCCTTGTTCGGATGCTCCTCATGGCGCTCACCGGTGAGCGAGAAGACGCCCCACACGTTGGCACGGCGGCATGCATCGGCGAAGATTTCGGTCTCTTCGCCCGGCACGGTGGAAGCGGTCTCGTACATCTCCTTGGAGTCGTACATGATCCCGTGTGTGGAGTACTCGGGAAAAATCACCAGGTCCATGCCGGGCAGCCCCTTCTTCATGCCCACCAGCATCTCACCAATCTTGCGGGCGTTCGCCAGCACCTCCGCTTTGGTATGAAGCCTGGGCATCTTGTAGTTGACGACGGCTACGCCGACGCAATCGTTGCTGCTGGAAATGTCACCATGTCGCATGAGGGTCTCCTTGGGGGGTTTACGTCAAACAGTCAGGAAGGCCTTGACCTTTTCCTGATTCAGGTTGGCACGGGGTTCTTCGTGCACGATGCGCCCGCGCTCTATGACCAGGAATCGGTCAGCCAGGTCGAGGGCAAAACTGAGAACTTGCTCCGAAACCACGATGGCAAAGCCGCGTTCTTGGCGGAGCACATTGAGGGTCTGGGCCAGCTCTTTGATGATGGAAGGCTGAATGCCTTCGGTCGGCTCATCAAGAATCAGCACCTTGGGGTCGGAAATCAGGGCGCGCGCGATGGCCAGCATCTGCTGTTGCCCGCCCGAAAGGTTGCCCGCCTTGCGGTGCTTCATCTCCCTGAGAACCGGGAAGAAGTGATGGATGTAGTCGGGGACCTTGCGGTGACCCGAGTGCTCGGCACCTGACAAAATGTTCTGTTCCACCGTCAGGAACGGAAACACCATGCGGCCCTGGGGAACAAAGGCCAGCCCATGCTGCACACGGCGATGACTTGGCAGTCCGGTGAGCGTGCGCCCGTTGAGCTGGATTTCTCCAGAGCGGGTCGGCAGCAAACCAATGAGGGATTTGAGCAAGGTGGTCTTGCCCATGCCGTTGCGACCCATGATGGCCACCGATTCGCGCGGTTGCACCTGGAATGAAATGTTGTGAATCACGTGGGATTCACCGTAGTACACGTTCAACTGGGAGATATCCAACATGGTGTTCTCCTTCAGTGACCAAGATAGACATCGATGACGCGTGGGTCGGCCTGAACCTCTTCGGCGCTTCCCTCGCTGAGCAGCTTGCCCTGATGCAACACCGTGACGCGGTGGGCAATGCGCTTGACAAAGTCCATGTCGTGCTCGATGACCACCACCGAGCGGCCTTTGGCAATTCGGCTCAACAGGTCACCGGTCTGTTCGCGCTCCTTTGGGCTCATGCCTGCTACCGGCTCGTCAAGAAGCAACAAGGTGGGCTGCTGCATCAGCAGCATGCCGATTTCCAACCACTGCTTCTGGCCATGACTGAGCTGACCGGCACGGTGACCGAGTCGCTCGGTCAGGAAGATTTCCTCGGCCATGGCCTGGATGCGCTTCACTATGGTTTCGCTGCGCCGAAACATCAGGGACTGGAACAGTCCGTGCATGCGGGGCAGCGAAATCTCCAGGTTCTCAAAGACGGTGAGATCCTCGTACACCGACGGCGTCTGGAACTTGCGTCCGACACCAGCACGCACAATCTGGTGCTCCCCCATGCGGGTAAGGTCTCGGTCTTCAAACAGCACACGGCCTGAGGTGGGTTGTGTCTTGCCGCAGATCATGTCCAGCAGCGTGGTCTTGCCTGCACCGTTGGGGCCGATGATGACGCGCAACTCGTTGCGATCGACGCTCAGGCTCAGGTCGTTGACGGCTTTGAAACCGTCGAATGACACCGTCAGGTTCTCGACCTGCAGCACTTTGTCTCGGGTTCTTGAGGAGGTCATGGAAGACAACATGTTGGGAGGAACAGGTAGAGCAAACTGGGTGTTCATCCCGCACTCCTAGCGCCTCGCCGGACCGATATCCATTGGTCTTTCAGGCCGGCCAGGCCGTTGGGCATGACCCACACCACCAGAATGAATACGGCGCCCAGGAAGTACAACCAGATTTCGGGGAAAGTCTCAGACAGGTACGACTTGAGAAACCCAATGAGCAGCGCGCCGACCACCGCACCAGGAATCGACAAACGCCCGCCTACCGCGGCGTAAATGACCATCTCCACCGAGGCAACCACGCCGATGACGCTGGGCGAGATGAGACCAACCTGCAAGGTGAAGAACGCCCCACCCACGGAAGCCAAGACAGCACCGCAGGCGAACACGAAGGCCTTCATGTGCGCGGTGTCATAGCCACTGAAGCGCACCCGGTCCTCTCGGTCTCGAATGGCAATCAGAACTTTGCCGAAACGCGTCCGAACCAGAACCAGTGAGAGGAACATGGCCACAGAAAGGAGGGCAACTTCGACGAAGTAGAGGGCACGCAATGACTCGTCGCTCAGGATGTCCATCCCCAGCAGGGTGCGAAAGTCGGTGATCCCGTTGGCGCCACCGGTGTCCCCTTGCTGCCCCACCACGACAACGGTGAGGGTGAGTGCCAGCGACAGCGTCACGATGGCGAAGTACACCCCGCTGACCCGACGTCGAAAGATGGCGTAGGAAAACAGATAGGCAACAGCCGCAGGCAGGATGAAGATGCCCAGCAGCGTCCAGCCCAGAGAGCGAAATGGTGTCCACCACAGGGGCAGCGTCTCCACACTGCTCCAGACCATGAAGTCGGGCAGGTCGGGGGCAGAGGCTTCCAGCTTGAGGAACATGGCCATCATGTATCCACCCATGCCAAAGAAGACGCCTTGCCCGAGGCTGAGAATGCCTCCATAGCCCCAGGTAAGTACGATGCCGATGGCCACGAAGGCCAGCGCCAGGTACTTGCCAATGAGGTTCAGACGAAATGGGTCAAGCAGCAGGGGCAACGCGATGACCAGCAAGGCGACCAGTGCAATGGCGCTGGCGAAGTCGATTCGATGTGTTTGGGAGGACATGCTCAGCTCCTGGAACGCACTGCAAACAGGCCGTTGGGTCGGAAGTACAGGACCAGAATCACCAGCAACAGAATGGTGGCCTTGGCCATGGAGCCGCTCATGAGGAACTCCAGCCAGGTTTGACCCTGGGCGATGGTCAGTGCTGACAGCGCTGTGCCGACAAGGCTCTGTACGCCACCAAAAACGACCACTATGAAGGAGTCGACGATGTAGAGCTGACCTGTGCCCGGGTTGGTCGAACCAATCATCGTGAACACGCAGCCGGCGATTCCAGCCAGGCCCGACCCCAGTGCGAAGGTCAGCGCATCAACACGGTTCGTGTCAATTCCTACAGCACCTGCTATTGCGCGGTTCTGCGTTACAGCGCGTACCTTCATGCCCCATCGAGTGCGATAGAGCAGCAGGTACACCCCGACGGCCACGGCCGCGGTCAGTCCGACAATGAAGATGCGATTGATGGGAAGTTGAATGCCCTCGGTCGGCTCCCAAGCGCCTGCGAGCCAGACTGGCAACGGAACGCTGACCTCTTGCGCGCCGAAGATGCTGCGGTAGGTTTGCTGCAGGATGAGGCTAAGCCCCCATGTGGCCAGCAGCGTATCCAGAGGTCGGTTGTAGAAGAAGCGGATGAATCCGCGTTCAAGAAGGTAGCCAAATGCGAACGTCACGCAGAAGGCGAACGGAATGGCAACGAACAAATAGACACCCATCCAGTTCGGGGCCCAGTGCTCGAAGCCACGCGCTGCGAGGTAGGTCATGTAGGCGCCCAGCGCCATCAGTTCGCCGTGGGCCATGTTGATGACACCCATCAGACCGAAGACGATGGCCAGACCAATGGCCATCAGCAGCAGGATGCTAAACAGGCTCACGCCGTTGAAGGCCTGCATCACAGCAATGTCAAATCCCATCGACCGACTCCTGAGTTGTTGAAATCGACCGGCCCCCGCAAGAGGGAACCGGTCGGCCTCCTGTCCCGAGACTTCAGATCTTCGGGAACGGGTTGGGCTCAATCAGGGACGGCGCTTCCCACACGATGTCGAACTGGCCGTCGGCGCGTGCGCGACCCACACGCACCTTCTTCCACACATGGTGGTTGGTTGCGTGGACACGCACCGTGCCCTCGGGGGCTTCCAGCTCAATGCCCCCCGACGCGGCAATGACCTTGTCGACGTCGAAAGAGTTGGCCTTTTCTACGGCCAGCTTCCACAGGTACACGCTGTTGTAGGCGACCTGCATCGGGTCACCGATGACGCGGTCCTGGCCGTACTTGGCCTTGAAGGCCTTCACAAACTTTTCGTTGGCCGGGGATTGAATGCTCTGGAAGTACCCCATGCAGGCGTAGTAGCCTGCGGCGTTGTCCTTGCCGATACCTTCCACTTCGTTCTCGGACACCACGGTCGACAGCAGCGTTTGCTTGGAGCCGTCGAGTCCTGCAGCCCGCAGCTGCTTGTAGAAGGCGACATTGGAGCCACCCACCACCGTGCTGTAGATGCAGTCCGGCTTGGCCGCCTTGATTTTGTTGATGATGGAAGAGAACTCGGTGTGGCCCAGAGGAGCGTATTCCTCACCCAGCACCTTGCCGCCGGCCTTGACGATGGTTGGCTTGGCAATCTTGTTGCAGGTGCGTGGGTAGATGTAGTCCGAACCCACCAGGAAGAAGCTCTTGCCCTTTTCCCTGGCCATCCACTCGACCGCTGCAATCACGGACTGGGTAGCCTCTTGAGACGGGTAAATGACCTGCTTGTCCTGCTCTTGTCCCTCGTAGTAGGTGGGGTAGTAGAGCAGACCCTTGGCACGGCCGAGAGCAGGCAGGATGGCCTTGCGTGAGGCCGAGGTGTAGCACCCGATGATGGCGGCCACTTTGTCCCGCTCGAGCAGTTTGCGGGCCTTCTCGGCAAAGACTGCGTTATCGCTGGCGCCGTCCTCAACCACGACCTCAATCTTGCGGCCCAGTACGCCGCCAGCAGCGTTGATTTCGTCGATGGCCATCTTCTCAGCGTCGACCAGGGACGCCTCGGCAATTGCAATCGTTCCTGACAGCGAATGCAGCAGACCCAGTTTCACCGTTGCTTGTGCTGACGCGATGGAGGGCAAGCCCCCGGCTGCCCCCAGAATCAGCATTGACCCCCCGGTCTTCACGATATCGCGACGATTCATCTCACTCATAGCCTTGTCTCCTTGTGGTGGAAGTACGGATTGAGAACCTGCCACCTCAAGGTGGCCGACAGGAAGTCGGTCACATCCACGCCGTCGCGCCAGACACGCGCAGGGCTCCGCTAGCGGATGCAGGCTGTAACCTGTCCGGAACCCGTGAGAGCGAATAGAACAAAAAAAAGCCCGAACCGGTTCAAACCGATTCGGGCTCTCTTGCCCAACACCTGACTGGCAGCACTGGCAGTCGGCGTCGATGAATGCTTGACAACTTCTTGTCGACCTGAATCTTCATCGCTGGTCGATGAACGCACTATAGGAAATGCACTAGCTAGACAAGCTGGTTTTTGGTGTGCTATTCGCGCGAAGAAAGACCATTCACCCCCAAGAGTCACCCACACATTGCTTGCGAGAAACAGCTGTGGCAGAGCTTCTCACCGAAGACATACTGGCAAAGATCTGCTGGCGCAGCCCCGTAGCCAAACCGCCCGGTCGGCAAGGTGCTACAGGTGGCCTCTTCCAATGACAGACAACCGCGAAGGTATCTCCATTGCGGATTGCGCGGTCGAGCGCTTGATGCGGCGACTGGGCTTGCAGAGCCCGCGCAGCGGCAAGGTGGTGCGCACCATCGCCAGCGATGGCCGTGCACCCCGCCTGCTGGATCAAGCTTGTGATCAGAACAGAGCGCCCCAACCAGCTCTGGATCTCGGACTTCATCTGCGTCTCAACCTGGCAAGGCGGGCTGTACGTGGCCTTTTTGATCGACGTGTGGGCACGCCGCATCGTGGGCTTGCGGGTGACCCGTTCGATGCGCACGAACTTCGTGCTCGATCCGCTGGAGCATGCGCTGTACGCGCGCCAGCCTGAGCGCGAAGGTGGCCTGGTCTGTCACTCCGACAGGGGGCGCAACACGGATTCAACCGGTCGTCGCAACGTCGGGTTGAGTGGCAGATCCTAGGTACTGGTCCAGGCCTCCTGCTGGCGTCTTCCCGGCAAACAGTGGCTTCGCACTCACTCCCTCATCTGCAATCAAACTGCACACGGACTGCGTCAAGAGTTATCGCCCCTGAAACGACGAAGCCCGCAGAAACCCAGGTTTCATGCGGGCTTCAAGTTTGGTGGCCTGGGGCGGAATCGAACCACCGACACGCGGATTTTCAATCGGAATCCGCGTGCTCAGCGAAAGCGACTCAACACGCAACAGCTAACAAAATCAGGCACTTACAACGCATTCGTTCGCAATCGCTCGCAACCGATTTCTGTCATTCGCACCTGTTCCATGCCCCCAGTGTCAGAAACTGTGTCAGAAAAATCAGCGCACAGCACCCGTCTGGAGACGCCTTGATTCTAGGGGAAAGGGGAGCCAGACGGGGGCACATCGAGCACCGGGCAGGCAACCAACGACCGCTTCTACGGCCCGCTCCTGAGCGCCTCAGGGCTGGTGTTGATGCCGTGGAACAGCACCTTGAGCACCTGTTCGTTGTCCAGGTAATGGGTGTGCGCAGTCCAAGGGTTGGCAAAGAGGCCCCAGCTCCTGGCGTTTCGCACCAGCACGTCCACAAGGTAATAGTTTTCGCTGGGCGGGCGCTGCGCCAGAAAGGGCCGAGTAAAAAACGACAGTACATCGTTGGCATCAGAGTGCGTCACGATGGGCCTAGGGGTACATTCCGCCCATTACTTTGCGCAATCTCAACGCGCGCCCTCACCAGTCAGTTGCTGCCTTATCGGCGGCTCAGCCGACAGCACGAAACCAGGCTACCCGCAGCTCGCCCTCACGGCGGTACTCGAGCCTGAACGCTCGGGACTCGCTCAACACGTGCGGCCAAGATTTGCACCTGTATCGATGTGGGGTCTGCTCGGGGTGGTGCTGGGCCATCCAGGCCTTCGCGTCATCGAGCCTGAGCCATCCACCGACCGAGTGTTTTTCCAATGCCTCTTTCAGCAAGTGCACGATGCCCGCCCACTCCCAATCCACCGACCCATCAGGAGCGATGCCATCGACCACATAGTCCTGATATGCAGTGCTCTGAACAAAGGATTCAGCCATCTGGCGCACCTGGTCCATCCGCAGTGCCCACTCCCGCAACTCGAGGTAGTGCTGGTCAATCCGCGAATAGCTCTCATGCAGGTCTATCAACGCAGCTGAGCAACCTTCGTTGGTCCAGAGTGCGAACCGCTCGATGAAGTGATGAACGAGGTCGTTTCGCAGGCTCACGAGCTCCTCAATGGACGTCTTGACCTGCACCAGACGCTGTTCGTCCATCTGCAGGTGGTACTCGAACGAGAACGCAATCTGGTCGGCGGGCAACCTCGCGTCGTCCAGCACCAATGAAGGCGGCTTCTCGTTCACAACGTAGGTCTCAAACAACGTCTCGACCAACTTGCCCAGGGTCTTGTTGGCCAGCCGGCTTGCGTTTTGAGCCTGCAGGCTCTTCAATTCGTGAGCAACGCCGCCAAGCCGGTGCGTGCTCAGCATGGACTTCAGAAGCGTTTCGTACTGCTGAATGCGAATCAGGCAACGCCCCAACTGGCGCTGCACTTCGTGTTGCGAGGTGGGGTTGAACTGGCCAGGCATAGGCACCGATGGTAGCGATGCAACGAATGCGCGTATGGGACGCTTGTTCGACAAAGTCCGTTGCCGCGCAATGCACATACCAGAGAAGGTCTGACCTGCCCCACTTCGACTACTCGGCTACGTGCTTGCCGGTTTACCCAGAAATAAGGATGGGAGGGTCCTTGCGCGGACTTCGTCACACAGGAACATGTTGGACTTCCTGTATTTGCGTACAAAATACCGTAACTGAGCGTTACAGAAACGCTGTAAACGAGAAAGAAGGGTGATGGGGGTTTTTGACTGGTTCAGGCAATGGGCAACGAGTAGCAATCGGTCCGTCGCGACGCCGCGGCATCCGGACCTCCATCCCATCGACGTAGCAAAGCTGGCTCAGGAACTTCGACTCAAGGACGAGGCGAAGCGCTTGGGTGCGGGCGGCATCCCAGCCGTGGATGCCGTTGCCCTTTCGGCCCCAGAGTTCGCTGCGGTGCAGAAGATTGAGACCTATCGCCAGGGATACCTGGATTGGGCGGTCGCACGCATGAGCCTGCTCAGCATGGACTTGGGCAAACTGAACATCACGGCCGATGTCAACCGCGCACTCAACGCATCCCAAGAGTTCGAGCGCAAGGCTGCGAGTCTTCTCACAGAACAGCACTCTGAACTCAAAGCTCTCTCAGAGTCTGCTCGGAACGCCCAGAAAGAACTGGAGCGGTTCCGTGGCAAACACAACCTGCACCGCGAGGCAAGATGGCCTGAGGGTGCAACCGCCTTCATGCTGCTCGCAGCGGTCGTCCTGCTCGTGATTTTTGAGGGAGCGCTCAACGCGGGGTTCTTTGCACAGGGTCTAGATTCAGGCTGGCTCGGAGGTCTGACCTACGCCATCGGATTCGCAGTCCTCAACGTCGGTTTTGCCTATGCCCTAGGCAAGTGGGGGCTTCGCTACGTCAACCATGTGAGCCCGCTGGGCAAGCTCACCGGATTGCTCGCCCTTGCAGCAGGCCTGGGCTTGATTTGCCTTGTCGGTCTGAGCACAGGGCATTTTCGGGATGCCATGACAGCGGAAGCTGCAGAGCCTGCACGTGTAGCGTTTGAGACGCTGAAGCAACGGCCGTTTGAACTCAATGACATGCTGTCCTGGGCATTGTTTGGTCTTAGCGTGGGCTTTGGAATCGTGGCCCTGGTCGATGGCTACAAGACCGATGACCCGTACCCAGGCTACGGCAAGATTTCGCGACATGCCCAGCAAGTGATGGGGGACTACGAGGCCGAACTCGAAGGGCTTCGTGCAGAGCTTGAAGTGCTCAAGAATGTAGAACTTGAGAACCTCAACAGCGCGGTGGACAACGCCCAGGCGGGCCTTGCGGTCTACAGAGGACGCATCGACGAAAAGGACGCCGCCGCGATTCGCCTTGCGACAGCACTCCAGAACGCTGACAACTCAGTTTCCGCGTTACTGACCGATTTTCGAAACGAAAACGAGTTGCACCGCAACAGCCTGCCTCGGCCAAAGTATTTTGACCAAATCCCAGCGCTCAAGGAGCTTCCTTTCCCTGACTTTTCCACAGCTCTGGACCGACAGGCACTGGCATCTCAGGAAGCACTGGTCCAACAGCTCCTGACCGAAGCAGAGACCATCCGGGCCCGAATCCAAGAAGCCTTCAACAACCAATACGACCGCCTGAAGCCACTGAACAGTCAGTACAAGACAGAGGAGGCACCGTAATGGCAGTTAAGGGAAGGCGCGCCAAGCAGCGCCAGCGCAACCATTTTCTGGTTGCCATCCTCTTCGTCGCGCTCATAGTGGCTGCTGTGGGGGCATTTGCGTTCTTCAAATTGCAAGCACAGCCCGCCCCAAACGCAGCGAACCTGTGCCCCGCTGAAGGACCACGCGGACACTACGTATTGCTGGTCGACAAAACCGACCCGTTGAGCTTCACGCAGAAGCAAGCCTTCAACGTCTTCTTGGAAGACCTGGTCAAAAAACGGGTTCCAGAGGGTTACCTTCTATCCGTGTTCGTGCTCGGAGAGGACTTCAAATCCACGGCAGAACCCCTGGTGGAACTCTGCAACCCAGGGACAGGTGAAAACAAGAGTGCACTGACCAGCAACGTTCAGCGTGCACGGCGCACTTACGAAGAAAAGTTCATCAAACCGCTGCTCAGCCAAGCGGAGGCACTCCAGAGCACTGAGCCCGCCAAGCAGTCCCCCATACTGGAGATGGTTCAACTTGTTGCCATCACTGGCTTCCGAAAGCACGACGTCCAGGGTGAGCGACGGTTGTTTCTGATGTCAGACATGCTGCACAACGCAGCCTCGCTTTCGATGTACAGAAGCACTCCAGCCTACAAGGAGTTTGCGGAAACCGACTATGGGAGGAAGACGAAATCCGACTTGAGCAACGTCGATGTAGAGCTTCAATACCTGCTGAATGCCCCAAAGCTTCAAACTCGACGCAACCTCCTGTTCTGGGAGCACTATTTCATAGATTCTGGTGCTCAGCTAAGACAAGTACAACCCTTAGAAGGCTGAGCCATGAACATCCGCGATATCCGGGTGCAAAAGCTGTTTGTCATTGCACTTGTACTGAAGGTCTTTGCCTCGGGGTTGGGCTGGTACTTCCAGTCGCCCTGGATTCTCGGGTTTGCTGTGCCCCTGTTCATCATGGGCGCATACATCTGGCTCGGAATCTATCGCCGCGACTCCGACGTAAGTGACGAGAAGTTTGCAGACTCGGCCTACTACCTGGGTTTCATCTTCACCATCACTTCCATCATCTTCAGTCTGTTCGACCTCAGCAACATTGGCACCAGACTTGATGCCATTGCTGTGCGATTCGGCGCGGCCATGGTGAGCACAGTGTTGGGACTGGGAGTACGCGTGTACCTGGTCAGCTTTCGAGCAGATGTCTCGGACGCCATTCGGGACGCAGAGGATGCTCTCCTGAGCGCGACAAGGACCTTCACAGAGCGTTTGACGATGTCGCTTGAGCGGCTTCAGGACTTTGAATCCAGGGTGGACCTTGCAGCCAGGTCCAGCGTGGAGCGCGTCAATTTGCAGGTGGAAGCACTCTCGAAAAACCATGCCGAAAAGCTGACAGAGTTCTTCACCGACCTCACGGCACGAAATCAAGATGGCTTCACCAAAGCCCTGGACGATGTCAAGGAAGCAAGTTCGCGGCTAAGCACTTCTGTGGACGAATATGCCGGGAATATGAAGTCGCAAGTGAGTAGCCTTGAGGCACGGGTCGCGGTCTTTGCAGCTGCAATAGCTAAGCGACTGGAGAACACAACATTTCCAGACGACTACTTCTCCAAGCGTCTTGCGGCTCCCCTGGAGCAACTGGAAATCGCAGCAAGTGAAGTTGTCCGTAGGGTATCCAGCGCGGGCGAGGACATGACGAAATCCGCTGGCATTCTTTCCGGCTCCATGCAGGTGGTGATGGAGAGGTCCGGGCAAGCCGAAACGGCCATGGACTCCGTCTTGCGACTGGCTGGCCAACAGCACAGAGTTTTGGAGGCCTCTCAGGCACAACTGGATGCGTTGAAGGCGTTGGCCTCTAAGCTGGAGGGGTTCGACGCTCTGCTGACCCGACTTAATGCGGAACTACAAGAGGGACGGGAGACCAGCCTGACCCTGGGCCGGCAGGTTAGCAACATGGTGGCAGAGTCTGAACAAAGTCGTCTTGCATTGGTAACCAGCCTGAACAACGTTGCAGGCCAACTGGAAGCACACGTGACCGCCAGCACCAATGTGTCGGAACGCATAGGCGTATCCATAGCCACTTCCGAGCGGGTCACGGAGAAGCTTGGCAACAGCGCTGCGGTTCAGGCGGATACATCCCTACAACTGGCTTCCATTGCTGAGCTCTTCCGTCAGCTAGAGTCACGCAGGGGTTCCGAAGCCGATACGGGGCGAGCCATGGCTCAAGCCTTGCAGTCGCTCAATGAGCGGGCTCTTCTCATCGAAGCGAGCTTGAAAGAGGCAACCCAGAGTTGGTCAAGCGTTGCCGAGCATACGAAGCTGCTGGCCAGTGCGCGCCCTGACAGCCGTGAGACGATGACAGCGATGTCTACCCCGGTAAATGGCTCATCGGTTGTGCCGGAGCTGCAAACTGCACAAAGTACTGAGCAAAGTGGGTCGAGCGCCTCCACGGCCTCAACAATTTTGGCCACATCCTTAGTGCCGAGCGCCTTCAGCAACGAAAACGACGTTGGCACGCCAACAGCGCGTGCCGAGGGATACCCACATCCCGTGTCCAATGGTGCAACCCAGCAGCCCACGTCGCCCGTATCCGGCACGACGAGCTAGCCCTCTCTGAGGCATTGACATGGCTGCAAGCCCCAAGAGCGACCAGGTTTTTCAGCTCTCGCTGACTGAAATTGCGTTCACCTTGGTGTTCATACTGTTGCTTCTTCTCGGATATCTGGTCGTCAGGGAGCAAACCGCGAGGGAGGCTGCAGAAGTTGCGCTGGCAGAGGCTCAGAAGCTTGCAGTCAGCACGCGGTCGCTCGAACAGGCAAAGGCTGAACTGCAGCAAGCCCTGACTGACGCAGGTAGCAATCCCGAAAGCCTAGAAGAGACCATTTCTCGACTCTCCGAAACGCAGCAACTTCAGGCTGAAAAGGAAAAGCTCTTCAAGCAGGTGGAAGACCTCGACGCCAAACTAACAGCAATGGTGGAGCTGCAGTCCGCTCTCGAGTCGGCTGCCAAGGCGGAAGGCATCCTGGAAGAAGAGCTTCTCACAGCGCTCACTCTTCAGAGCGAAGTACGCAAAGCAATCAGAAGCAACCAAGACACCACTGAAGGGGCTCAAACCAGTGGCAAGGAGATATCTCCTGATGAGGCGTTGCAATTGGTTCGCGAAGCGCTGTTCACCTCGAACTTGCTGAAGTCAAAACTTCAGGAACAGCTTGGGAAAGCCCTACCACCAGGACAAGAGGCGCAAGCCATCGAAACTCTGATAGCGAACGCCCGAATGCACAGTGAAGCCATCAAGAGTACCTCCAGCATTGAAGCGGCCAAGAAAGAAAACGCTGACCTGCGAGGCCAGGTTGCCTTCTTCAAACGTCGACTAGAGGCGCGCGGGGGCAGAGACTTCCCACCCTGCTGGGCGTCTGAATCTGGCTCCCCGGAATTTCTGTTTTCTGTCGAGCTGACCCCCTCCGGTGTGATGACCTCACCTTCATGGCCTGTTCATCGTGAAGCTGATGCTCGCGCTCTTCCTGGACTTGAAGCTGCACTTCAGTCTCCCCAGACATTGGATAGCTTTGTTCGCAGCGTTCAAGGAATATTCAATGCGAGCAAGACAGCTGACCCCCAGTGCCGTCACTACGTTCTTCTTAGAAGCACTATTTCAGAAGCAGTGGCGTCTGACAGAGCTCGGCTAACCGTAGAGCACTACTTCTACAAGAGTGAGGTGCGCCGATAGTGAGTGAGCTTCTCTCCCAGGCCGCTACAGCGCTTCGCAAAGTCGTCTCGCTCGTTCTGCTGTGCTTCGCCACTGGGGTGTTCGCCGGCACCCTACACGGCGAAGTGATTCGTGTGGCTGACGGTGACACGGTAACGGTACTGGACCGTCAGAAGCGTTCCTTTCGTGTCCGCCTAGCAGGAATAGATGCCCCCGAGAGGTCACAAGCTTTTGGCACCAGGGCCAGGCAGCATCTGGCTGCGCTGGTCTTCCGCAAACATGTTTCGGTGGAGCACGAGAAGGTGGACCGCTACGGTCGCATAGTCGGAAAAGTGGTGATTGACGGCGTTGACGTCAATCTTGAGATGCTACGAAGTGGGTTCGCTTGGCACTACAAGACCTACGAGGCAGAACAGAATCCCGCGGACCGCGCCGCGTACTCTCATGCGGAGATGGACGCTCAGCGAGCCCGTCGAGGACTATGGGCTGATAGAAACCCTGTGGCTCCCTGGGAATTTCGTCGTCTGCGATGAGCGGAATCGGTGACCTGCTCCCTGTAGACGCACCAATCAGAAGTGGAAGTACGGGTGTTGATTTCCACCTAGAAGTGACCCAGTAAGTCAGGGGATTTCCATCCAGATCTGACCCACGTACTAACTCCACACCCTGAGCCGCAAGGCTCATCCCAACGGGTGGGTCAAGATTCGATGGAAATCCCGGGTCAGCTTTGCGTGGAAATCAACAGCGCAACGGTTTGCAGTGTCCTGCGGTACATAACAACTCCTAGGTCGTGGAGTTGCGTGTAGTCACCGCTCTTTATTTTCCGGACGCTGCGGCTTTAGGAACCCGCAGCGCACCGCCCCTGACCGCCGTTGCGAGCCAGGTGAAGTGGTTCGCAATGCAGCGCAATGGCTCACCGCTCTGGCGCAGCCGTTACCAGCCGAACTGTCAGAACGCGCGTCAGAAAAACAAAAAAGCGGCCATCTTTCGAGGGCCGCCTTCAGTTTTCGCCTTGCTAACTTGTTGATTAACAAGGCATTTATCTGGTGGCCTGGGGCGGAATCGAACCACCGACACGCGGATTTTCAATCCGCTGCTCTACCAACTGAGCTACCGGGCCAGAAAATGAAATTATAGCAGGTTCGCCGTCCTCCCGACCTCAGAGGCTGTGGCTGTTGCGTTTGCTGCGCGCCAGGTCCACACCCAGCTGCTTGAGCTTGCGGTAGAGGTGGGTGCGCTCCAGGCCCGTCTTTTCGGCCACCCGGGTCATGGATCCGGACTCCTTGGCCAGGTGGTATTCGAAATAGGCCTTTTCGAATTCGTCGCGTGCCTCCCTCAGCGGCCCGTCCAGGTTGAAGCTCTGGTGCGACTGCGGACCGATGTCCAGCACCGGCTCAGGCAGACTGCCTCCGGTCATGGCCACCTCTACGGTCAGGTCGGGGCTGGCCAGCACGCGGCTGGATGCCACCGCCGCGCCGTCTCTGGGCATCACCTTGTTGAGGCCGTGGTCCACCGCCTTGAGCAGCTTCTGCAGTGTGATCGGCTTTTCCAGGAAGGCCGTCGCGCCGATGCGGGTGGCCTCGACCGCGGTGTCAATGGTCGCGTGGCCGCTCATCATGATGACCGGCATGGTCAGCAGGCCAGTGCTAGACCACTCCTTGAGCAGCGTCACACCATCGGTGTCAGGCATCCAGATGTCCAGCAGCACCAGATCGGGCCGAAACTGGGAGCGGGCCGAGCGGGCCTGGGCCGCGTTTTCGGCCAGCTCGACCGTGTGACCTTCGTCGTTCAGGATTTCGGACAGCAGGTCGCGTATGCCCAGTTCGTCGTCTACCACCAGTATGGTTGCCATGGTCTTGTCTGTGTCCCTCGGGTCCGTGTTGTCAATTCGCAACTGCGAATGATAACGACACTTGCGCCCCGACCACTTTGCCGTCGATCAAGCGGTTGGCAATGTCGACCCGCCCCCCGTGTTCGTCCATGATTTTCTTGACCACCGCCAGACCCAGTCCGGTGCCTTTGGGCTTGCTGGTGACATAGGGCTCGAACGCCCGCTTGAGGATGGGCTCGGAGAAGCCCGGTCCCTGGTCGATCACGCTCAGGCGCACCCAGCGGCCGCTGTCGCTCAGGCGCGTGCGCAGCACCACCTCGGCGCCGGCCTGGCCCGCCATGGCGTCCTGGGCATTCTGGATCAGGTTGTGCAGGATCTGGCGCACCTGCTGCGGATCGGCCATGACAGGCGGGCAGTCGTCCGAAAGATCACGGCGGACCGGAATGCTCGCGTTTTCGTACAGACCCAGGATGTCCCTCAGCAGGACATTGAGATCCATCGGCGCCAGCTGGGCGGCCGGCAGCCGCGCGTAGTCGCGGAACTCGTTGACCAGGCGCTTCATGGCCTCGACCTGGTCAACGATGGTGCGCACCGACTTGTCCAGTACCGCCTTCTCGGGAGCCGCCACCTTGCCGTCGAGCTTCATGGCCAGGCGTTCGGCCGACAGCTGGATCGGGGTCAGGGGGTTCTTGATTTCGTGCGCCAGCCGGCGTGCCACCTCGCCCCAGGCCTGGGCGCGCTGCGCCGAGACCATGTCCGACACGTCATCGAACACCAGCAGGCGGGCCTGGTTGGGCAGCAGCGCACCCCGGGCAATCAGGGTGATGCCCTGATCGAACGGGCCGTTGCCGGCGCCACCGTCCAGCTCGAAGGACTGCTGCCAGTGTCCCCCCTCCTGCGGGTTCTGGTCGGACAGGAAGCGCTCGAACTGGGTCTGCACGCCCTGCGCGAACGGCTCCAGGCCGGGCACGCCCGCCAGCGGATGTCCCAGGTGCTGGGCCAGGGGACGGCGCAGCACGCGGGTGGCCCCGGGGTTGACGCTGAGCATGTTCCCGGCCTCGTCCAGCACCACCACACCGGCGGTCAGGTTGTCCAGGATGGTCTGCAGGTTGTCGCGCGCGGCATCCACCTCGGCCATGCTGTGCTGCACCGCCTTGCGGGCATCGGCCAGATCCTGGGTCATGCGGGCGAATGTGCGCGTCAGGCCGGCCAGCTCGTCGCGAGAGGTCATGGCTGGCTTGGGAGACAGGTTGCCGGCCGCCACCTCGCGCATGCCTTCGGCCAGCACCAGCAGCGGGCGGATCAGCTGGTTGCCCAGCAGCACGGCCAGCAGGACCGCGCCAAACACGGCGAGGAACAGCGCCAGGGTCAGCGTGCCGATGTACATGCGACGCAGGCCTTCCCGGGCCAGGGCCCGCTCCTGGTACTCGCGGTTGGCCACCTGCACCGCCAGGGCATCTGCCACCAGGGCGGCCGACAGCGGTACCGACACCTGCAGGAAACGCGGTTCGGCGCTCAGGCCCAGGCCGGGCGCCCTCACCAGCGCCAGCACCTTGATGCGCGCCTCGCCGGCGGCGATGATGGCCTCCATCTCGCCGTCGCTGCCCTCCTCCAGCCCTTCGATCTGGGCAATCACGCGCGAAATGCGCACCTGGCGCAACTGCGCCAGCGACGGACGTTGTGGCACCAGCTCGAAGCGGGACGTGCCCGAGCTGCCCAGTGCCTGGCCACCCGCGCTCCACAGCACCAGGTCGGAAGCCCCCAGCTGTTCACGAATGCGCTCCAGCGCCAGCACGGCCGAAGCGTCGGACACCCGTGCCAGCCCCTCGGCGGCGGCCCTGGTCTTGCCCGACAGGTCGGCGGTGAGGGTATCGAGGGCGGTGCGCCCCAGGTTCAGGCCTGCCGTCAGCGCAGACTCGACCCGCACGTCGAACCAGCTCTCGATCGAGCGGGAGACAAACTGGTAGGACACGGTGTAAATCAGCAGGCCGGGCAACACCCCCACCAGACCGATGATGGCCGCCAGCTTGACCAGCAGCCGACTGCCGAACTTGCCCTTGCGAAAACGCAGGACGAGCTTGACCACCATCCACAGCAGCCCCAGCGCCAGCAGGGTGGCGACGGTGACGTTGACCGCCACCAGCCAGCCGAAGTTGGCCTCGTACAGTGCCCGGTTCCGGGTGGCCACGGTCAGCAGGAACAGCAGCACCATGGCGACACCGGTCGTGAAGACCAGCCCGGCCACCACCGCCCACTGTGTGGCCTTGGCACCGCGCCGCGGCGGCTCCAGCCTCCCGGGGCTGGTCTCGGGCCAGGGACGCTCGGGGCCGCTCACCGGACGACCCTCCGTGCCGGGCCAATCGGGGCCAGGCATCTTCGAAGCGACGGTGCGTCACGCATGCTCAATCCCTGCGAAGGGCCCCATCGGTCGCGGTGGTGGCGTCCTCGGGTTCGATCAGGCCTGAGTCGGCTTCCCGTTCCTTGACCGCCGAGGCGCCTGCCGGGGCCACATCCGGGGTCTGGACATCTTCCACCGCGTCCGGCACACGCAGCCGTCTCGCGACGGTGATATCCCAGGCCGGCTGGTTGGCCACACCGATCTGGAACGGCCTGGGCAGCAGGCTCAGGTCGAGCTGCATTCGCCATTCGACCCGGTGGCGGGCGTCGGACTCAAGCTCGTCCTGCTCGGCCAGACGCCAGCGGGTGACCCGGCCGACCACCGCCATGGCATCGGCCAGGCTGTCGAAGTTCTGGTGAAGGGCATAGTGCAGACCCGCCCCGGCGCCACTGCCTGCCACACCGTTGGCCAGACTCAGGCGCCAGCGCCGGGTCAGTGGCTGGTAGGCCAGGCGCAGGGTGCGCTGGACGCTCGCCACCCGCTTGTCGGTCCAGTACCAGCGCTGGCGGTAGACCTCGGCCTGCCAGACAAAATACAGGGGAACCCCCCGCACCAGCACATCCTCCACGGTCCGTGAGGGGGCCAGGTCCAGCCGGACCGTGAGGTAGAGGGCTTCCGGGCTGCGCTGCAGCTGTTCGCGCAGCACCTGGGGTTGATCGGCCCCGGCCCATCCGGCCAGCCCGGCCAGCAGCAGGCAGAGCATCACCTTCCGCCAGAGAGTTCTGGCGAGAGCCCCAAGGCCGGCAAGCACCGATCCGGCCGTGGGCTCAGGAACCGGCCTTGTCGATGCGTGCGTAGAAAAAACCGTCGTGCCCACCCGGCACATTGTCGTTGAACTGACCGTCGGCGACGTTCAAACCCGGCCGCAAATGCCCCACACAGGGCTGCCGGACCGCCTCGGTGTGGCGTGCCAGAAACGCCTGCACCTGCTCCTCGCCTTCGGCCAGGAAAACCGAACAGGTCGCATACACCAGCCGACCTCCCGGTCGCAGCAGGGGCCACAGGGATTCCAGCAGCCCAGCCTGGACACGCGCCAGCTGATCGACGTCACCTGGGCGGCGCAACCAGCGCACGTCGGGGTGGCGACGCACGATGCCGGAGGCGGTGCAGGGCGCGTCCAGCAGGATGGCATCGAACGGGCGGCCGTCCCACCAGCTGGCGGGTTGTGCGGCGTCGGCGCACCGCACCAGCCCGTGCAGGCCCAGGCGTCGCAGGTTGTCCGTGATGCGCTCGCACCGCGATGCATCGACATCCAGGGCCAGCAGGTCCAGGTCGGCCCGCTCCAGCAGGTGCGCGGTCTTGCCTCCGGGCGCGGCGCAGGCATCCAGCACGCGCAGCCCGCCGACCTGTTCCAGCCCCTGGAGCAGGATCGGTGCGGCCATCTGGGCCGCCGCATCCTGCACCGAACAATCGCCCTGGGCAAAACCGGGCAGCCGATCGACCGGATAGGGCCGCTGCAACACCAGGCCATCGTCCCCGAAGGCCTGGGCCGGCATGCCGGCCTCATGCAGTCGCCCGGCATAGGTATCCCGGGTCAGGCGGCGGCGGTTGACCCGCAGCGCCATCGGGCCCGGACGGTTGTTGGCGGTCAGGATGTCCTGCCAGTGCGCCGGATGGTCCCGCTGCAGGCGCTCGATCCACCACAACGGGTGGTTCCAGCGCGCCTCGGGCTGGTTTCGGACCTGTGCCAGCAGGTCGGCCGACTCGCGCAGGTAGCGACGCAGGCACGCGTTGATGAACGAAGCCTGTCGCCGGGTGGCTCGCTGCTGCTTGGCCGCCTCAACCGCCTGGTCCACCAGGGTGTGCGGGCTGTAGCGGGGGCGTTCCATGCCCGCAGCCGAAGGCGGAACGTCACCCGAGGTGTCGGTCTGCAACAAGGCAAGCGCTGTCTGGAGAAGTGCGCGCACCGGCGGATCGGGCCGCCGCGGCGCCAGCTCCGCCAGCAGCGCACGGGCCAGACCGAGTTGTCGCAGCACCTCGAAGCTCAGCGCTTGCACGCCAGGACGCCAGGCCGGTTCCAGTGCCGCCAGGCTGTCGGTCAGGGAGCGCCCCTGCTCGACCGCCTGCACGCAGGCGGCCACCCGCTGCAGCTGCTCATGAAGCGGTGGGCTGCGATGGGGCGGTTGCGTCGAAACGGAAGGGGTTGGCAAAGGCGAGGGCACGGGCGGGATCAGCTCAGGGTCCAGCCCGGCGCATCGGGCGGGCTGCCACTATTGTCGCCGCCGCCGGCCACGCCGCCGGGCACTGCCCCCGCCTCTTCCCGGCGTTCCAGCGAAAGCGGGCCGACGGACCGTCCATAGATCCGCCGAACGCGTTGCTCCAGGGTGGGGTGTGAATCCAGCCAGTGAGCCACCGCGCCGGGTTCGTTGCCCACCAGCAGCATGTGCTGCATGGTCGACCCGACCTGGCGTGGCACCACCCCGGACCGGTGCTGCGTCATCACCTTTCGCAGCACACCACCCAGCCCGTCGCGGCTGCGCGTCCATTGCACGGCGCGGGCGTCGGCCAGGTACTCGCGCTGGCGTGACACCGCGGCCTGCAGGGCGTGGCCGGCCAGCCATCCCAGCCAGCCCGCCACCATGATCGCCAGCCCGATCAGCGCTGCCACCATCCGGCGATCCCGTTCGTCGGGCTCGAACAGGTGCTGCCCCATGCGGTAGATCATCTCAAGGCCAAACACCATGCCCGCCAGGCGCATGTTCAGGCGGGTGTCGCCCTCGCCAATGTGGCTGAACTCGTGCGCCACCAGTCCCTGCAACTCCTCGCGCGTGAGATGGTCCAGCGCGCCCTGGGTGACGGCCACCACCGCATCGTCCTCGTCCCAGCCGGTAGCGAAGGCATTGATGCCGACGTCCCGCGCCACCACCATGGGCGTCGGGCGCTTGAGCCCGGACGCAATGGCCATTTCATGGACGATGTTGACAAACCGCTGCTCGTCCAGGTTGCCCGAGGGCTGGGCCAGCCGGGCACCCATCTGCTCGGCCAGACGCACACCGCCCCCGTCCGACAGCCGCGTGGTCTCCACCCACCAGCCGCCCAAGACAAAAAGCAGGGTGACGCCGGTGTTCACGGACACGAAGTGGCGCGGCAGGCTGAAGTCGCCCGGTACCCAGAAAGCCCAGGTCAGCCCCCAGGCCAGCGCGAGGGCGAGATTGACCGCGACCACCAGCAGGCACACGGTCAGGGTGAAAAGCAAAAGCAGCCGCCGTGTGCGGCCACGCGCGTCGCGCTGAAACTCGAAGAAGCGCACGGGGCCCTGCCGGCTTCAGCGGCCTCAGATCTCGATGCGCAGCGTCTTGCGCTCTTCTTCGCTGGTGGTCGAGGCCAGCATGGCCTGGGGCAGGAACCCGAACAGCCGGGCCACGATCAGGGTCGGGAACTGTGCTGCCGCGTCGTTGAACTCGAGCACATGGTCGTTGTAGGCCTGCCGCGCAAACCCGATCCGGTTCTCGGTGCTGGAGAGCTCTTCACTGAGCTCGCGCATGGTCTGGTCGGCCTTCAGGTCAGGGTAGGCTTCGGCGACCGCGAACAGGCGGCCCAGTGCGCCCCCCAGGAGCTGCTCGGCGCCGGCCAGGGCGCCCAGCGCACCCGCGTTGAGCGGGCTGCCTGCCGCGGTCTGCTCGGCCGCCCGCGCCTGGTTGCGCGCGGCAATCACCGCTTCCAGCGTCTGGCTCTCGTGCGCCAGGTACTTGCGGGCCACCTCGACCAGATTGGGAATCAGGTCGTAGCGGCGCTTGAGCTGCACATCGATCTGCCCGAAGGCGTTGGCGATCGCGTTCTTCAGCCTCACCAGTCGGTTGTACACGCCCACGGCCCAGAAAAACACCAGCAGGGCCACACCCACCCACACCCACGTCGTCACGGACATCGTCTCTTCTCCTTGCCTGGACGGGCGCCGTTTGCTGCCACCCGGTTGACCACCTAACCCACCCGCGTGGGCGCTGGCAATATACCCCACCCCCCTGAACCGGTCCGTGAACCAGGGCGCACCCACCATGAAAAACGCCCCCGGTCGGACAACCGGGGGCGTTCAGACGCTGAACGGGGTCAGCGATCGGGCGTCGCGGACAGCGTCACTCGGCGCTGGACGCGTCGGCGGCACTGTCGGCCTGATCGGCCGCCAGTGACAGGGCGTCGGCCTCGGCGATGGCACGGCGCTCCTCGTCGTCCATCTTCTCCTTGACCTTGCGTGCCTCGTGGTAGGCCATGCCGGTACCGGCCGGGATCAGGCGACCAACGATGACGTTCTCCTTGAGACCGCGCAGCTCGTCGCGCTTGCCCATGATGGCCGCCTCGGTCAGCACCCGGGTGGTTTCCTGGAAGGAAGCCGCCGAGATGAACGAGTCGGTCGACAGCGAGGCCTTGGTGATACCCAGCAGCACGTTGCTGTAGGTGGCCGGGATCTTGCCATCGGCGCGCAGGGCGTCGTTGGTGTTGAGGATCTCCGAACGCTCCACCTGCTCGCCGGCGATGTAGGACGAATCGCCCGGGTTTTCGACCACGACGCGGCGCAGCATCTGGCGAACGATCACCTCGATGTGCTTGTCGTTGATCTTCACACCCTGCAGTCGGTAGACGTCCTGCACCTCGTCAACGATGTAGCGGGACAGCTCTTCGATGCCGAGCAGGCGCAGGATGTCCTGCGGATCGGCCGGTCCGTCCACCACGCTCTCGCCCTTGTTGACCACCTGGCCTTCGTGCACCAGAACGTTCTTCTCCTTGGGGATGAGTTCGTCCCAGACCTTGCCCTCGGGGTCGGTGATCTGCAGACGCACCTTGCCCTTGGTTTCCTTGCCGAACGACACGGTACCGGTCATCTCGGCCAACATGCCCTTGTCCTTGGGCGAACGGGCTTCGAACAACTCGGCCACCCGCGGCAGACCGCCGGTGATGTCGCGCGTCTTCTGGCCTTCGACCGGGATGCGGGCCAGCACATGGCCGGGGCCCACTTCCTGGCCGTCGCGCACCTCCAGCAGAGCCCCCACTTGGAAGCCCACCGTCACCGCGTGATCGGTACCGGGGATCTTGACCTCGTTGCCCTGCGGATCGAGCAGCTTGACCACCGGACGCACAACCTTGGCCGAGCCACGGTGCTTCGGATCGATCACCACCAGCGAGGACAGGCCGGTGACGTCGTTCACCTGCTTGGCAACGGTCAGACCCTCTTCCACGTTCTCGAACTTCACGGTACCGGCGTACTCGGTGATGATCGGGCGGGTCAGCGGATCCCAGTTGGCCAGGATGGTGCCGGCCTTGATCTGCTGGTCGGGCTTGACCGCCAGGATGGCGCCGTAAGGCACCTTGTGGCGCTCGCGCTCGCGGCCATGTTCGTCCTGGATGATGATTTCGCCGGAACGGGCGATCACGACCAGCTCACCCTTGGTGTTGGTGACGTAGCGCATGGTGGCGTTGAAACCCACCGCGCCGGCCGACTTGGCTTCGACGCTGGAGGCCACCGCCGCGCGCGATGCCGCACCACCGATGTGGAAGGTGCGCATGGTCAGCTGGGTTCCGGGTTCACCGATCGACTGGGCAGCGATCACACCGACGGCTTCGCCGATGTTCACCAGGCCACCACGGCCCAGGTCGCGGCCATAGCACTTGGCGCAGATGCCGAAGCGCGTCTCGCAGGTCAGTGCAGTGCGCACCTTGACCTCGTCGACACCGGCCGCCTCGATCTCATCGAGCAGGTCTTCGTCCAGCATCTCGCCGGCAGACACGAGGACGGCACGCGTCTCGGGATGGATGACCTCTTCGGCCGTCACCCGACCCAGCACGCGGTCGCGCAGCGATTCGATGACCTCACCGCCCTCGACAATGGCGCGCATCAGCGTACCGTTGCTGGTGCCGCAGTCCTGCTCATTCACCACCAGGTCCTGGGTCACGTCGACCAGGCGGCGTGTCAGGTAACCCGAGTTGGCGGTCTTCAGCGCCGTGTCGGCCAGACCCTTGCGGGCACCGTGCGTGGAGATGAAGTACTGCAGCACGTTCAGACCCTCACGGAAGTTCGCCGTGATGGGGGTCTCGATGATGGAGCCGTCCGGCTTGGCCATCAGGCCGCGCATGCCGGCCAGCTGGCGGATCTGGGCCGCAGAACCGCGGGCACCGGAGTCGGCCATCATGTAGATCGAGTTGAACGATTCCTGATCGACTTCTTTGCCAGACGCATCGGTGGTCTTCTGCTTGGCCAGCTGGGCCATCATGACCTTGGAAATCTCGTCACCGGCCTTGCCCCAGATGTCCACCACCTTGTTGTAGCGCTCGCCTGCGGTCACCAGACCGGAGGCGTACTGCTGGGCGATTTCCTTGACCTCGGCTTCGGCGCGCTCGATCACCTGCTGCTTTTCCTGCGGCACCAGCATGTCGTCGACCGCGATCGAGATGCCGGCACGGGTGGCCAGACGGAAGCCGTTCTGCAGCAGCTTGTCGGCGAAGACCACCGTCTCCTTCAGACCGCACTTGCGGAACGAGGCGTTGATCAGCTTGGAGATTTCCTTCTTCTTGAGCGCCTTGTTGATGTTCTCGAACGGCAGGCCCTTGGGCAGGATCTCCGACAGCAGGGCCCGACCGACCGTGGTGTCCACCAGCTTGGTGGACGGCACGAATTCGCCCGAGACCTTGTCCTTGGTCCATTCGGTCAGACGCACGCTGACCTTGGCGGTGATCTCCACCGCGCCGTTGTCCAGTGCGCGCTGCAGCTCGGGCAGGTCGGCGAAGATCATGCCTTCACCCTTGCCGTTGATGCGCTCGCGGGTGGCGTAGTACAGACCCAGCACCACGTCTTGGGACGGCACGATGGAGGGTTCGCCGTTGGCGGGGAACAGCACGTTGTTGGAAGCCAGCATCAGGGTGCGGGCTTCCAGCTGGGCTTCCACCGACAGCGGCACGTGAACGGCCATCTGGTCGCCGTCGAAGTCGGCGTTGAAGGCCGCGCAGACCAGCGGGTGCAGCTGGATCGCCTTGCCTTCGATCAGGATCGGCTCGAAGGCCTGGATGCCCAGGCGGTGCAGCGTGGGCGCACGGTTCAGCAGAACCGGGTGCTCCTTGATGACCTCTTCCAGGATGTCCCAGACCACCGGTGTTCCGGCTTCCACTTCCTTTTTCGCCGCCTTGATGGTGGTCGCAATGCCCATGGCTTCGAGGCGCGAGAAGATGAAAGGCTTGAACAGCTCCAGCGCCATCAGCTTGGGCAGGCCGCACTGGTGCAGCTTGAGGGTCGGGCCCACCACGATGACCGAACGCCCCGAGTAGTCGACGCGCTTGCCCAGCAGGTTCTGGCGGAAGCGACCGCTCTTGCCCTTGATCATGTCGGCCAGCGACTTCAGGGCACGCTTGTTGGCGCCCGTCATGGCCTTGCCACGACGGCCGTTGTCCAGCAGCGAATCCACGGCTTCCTGCAGCATGCGCTTCTCGTTGCGAGCGATGATCTCAGGGGCCTTGAGCTCGAGCAGGCGACGCAGGCGGCTGTTGCGGTTGATGACGCGGCGGTACAGGTCGTTCAGGTCGGAGGTCGCAAAGCGGCCGCCGTCCAGCGGCACCAGCGGACGCAGGTCCGGCGGCAGCACGGGCAGCACCTCCAGCACCATCCACTCGGGCTTGATGCCGGACTTCTTGAAGGCTTCCAGCACTTTCAGGCGCTTGGCGTTCTTCTTGATCTTCAGCTCGGAGCCGGTCAGATCGTTGCGCAGCTTCTCGATCTCGATGTCGAGGTCGATCGCCTGCAGCAGTTCCTTGATGCCCTCAGCGCCCATCTTGGCGATGAACTCGTCGCCATATTCCTTGCGCTTGGCGTCGTAGTCCTCCTCGGACATGATGCTGAATTTCTTCAGCGGGGTCATGCCGGGGTCGACCACCACATAGGCTTCGAAATACAGCACGCGCTCGATGTCGCGCAGCGTCATGTCGAGGATCAGGCCCAGACGCGAAGGCAGCGACTTGAGGAACCAGATGTGGGCGCAGGGTGCAGCCAGGTCGATGTGACCCATGCGCTCGCGGCGCACCTTGGTCTGCGTGACTTCAACGCCGCACTTCTCGCAGATCACGCCGCGGTGCTTGAGGCGCTTGTACTTGCCGCACAGGCACTCGTAGTCCTTGATGGGGCCGAAGATCTTGGCGCAAAACAGACCGTCACGCTCGGGCTTGAAGGTGCGGTAGTTGATGGTCTCGGGCTTCTTGACTTCACCGAAGGACCAGGAACGGATTTTTTCCGGCGAGGCCAGGCCGATGCGAATGGCATCGAAATGCTCGTCGGGCGTGAACTGCTTGAACAGGTCGAGCAAGGATTTCATGTTTCAGTTTCCTTTTCTTCAGTGAATCACGAGCGCTCGAGCTCGATGTCGATGCCGAGCGAACGGATTTCCTTGACCAGCACGTTGAAGGACTCGGGCATGCCGGCGTCGATCGCGTGTTCGCCCTTGACGATGCTCTCGTACACCTTGGTACGGCCTTGCACGTCGTCGGACTTCACGGTGAGCATCTCCTGCAGGATGTAGGACGCGCCATAGGCCTCCAGCGCCCAGACCTCCATCTCGCCAAAACGCTGACCACCGAACTGCGCCTTGCCGCCCAGCGGCTGCTGGGTGACGAGCGAGTACGGGCCGGTCGAACGGGCGTGCATCTTGTCGTCGACCAGGTGGTGCAGCTTCAGGAAGTGCATGTAGCCCACGGTGGTCTTGCGCTCGAACGGGTCACCGGTGCGGCCGTCGTACAGCTGGGCCTGGGTGCGGGTGGCGGTCAGGCCCTTGGCTGCAGCGAGTTCATCCGGGTAGGCCAGCTTGAGCATGGCGCGGATCTCGTCTTCCGAAGCACCGTCGAACACCGGGGTGGCAAACGGCACGCCGGTCTGCAGGTTGCGGGCCATCTCCAGCACCTGCTCGTCGGACAGCTTCGAGAGGTCCTCCTTCTTGCCGGCACCGTTGTAGACCGTCTCCAGGAACTGGCGCAGCTCGGCGGCGCGGGCTTCGGCCTGCAGCATGTCGCCGATGCGCTGTCCCAGGCCCTTGGCGGCCCAGCCCAGGTGAACCTCCAGCACCTGGCCCACGTTCATGCGCGAAGGCACGCCCAGGGGATTGAGCACGATGTCGGCCGGTGTACCGTCGGCCATGTAGGGCATGTCCTCGACCGGGACGATCTTGGAGACCACGCCCTTGTTGCCGTGACGGCCGGCCATCTTGTCGCCGGGCTGCAGGCGGCGCTTGACGGCCAGGTAGACCTTGACCATCTTGAGCACGCCGGCCGGCAGTTCGTCACCCTGGGTGAGCTTCTTGCGCTTCTCTTCGAAGGCCAGGTCGAAGCTGTGGCGGGTCTGCTCCATGGAGTTCTTGATCGACTCCAGCTGGGCAGCCACATCGTCGTCCGCCGGACGGATGTCGAACCAGTGGTACTTCTCGACCTCGTCCAGGTAGGCCTTGTCGATCTTCGTGCCCTTGGCCAGCTTCTTGGGACCGCCGTTGGCGATCTTGCCGGTCAGCAGCTTCTCGATACGGTCGAAAGCGTCGGCCTCGACGATGCGCAGCTGGTCGTTCAGGTCCAGACGGAAGCGCTTGAGTTCGTCATCGATGATCTGCTGGGCGCGCTTGTCGCGCTGGATGCCTTCACGGGTGAAGACCTGAACATCGATCACGGTGCCTTGGGAGCCCTGGTCCACGCGCAGCGAGGTGTCCTTCACGTCGGACGCCTTCTCGCCGAAGATGGCGCGCAGCAGCTTCTCTTCCGGCGTCAGTGTGGTTTCACCCTTCGGGGTCACCTTGCCCACCAGCACGTCACCCGGCAGCACCTCGGCACCCACGTAGATGATGCCCGAGTCGTCCAGGCGGTTGAGCTGCTGCTCGGCCAGGTTCGGGATGTCGCGGGTGATCTCCTCGGCGCCCAGCTTGGTATCACGCGCCATCACCACCAGTTCCTCGATGTGGATGCTGGTGTAGCGGTCGTCGGCCACCACCTTCTCGGAGATCAGGATCGAGTCTTCGAAGTTGTAGCCGTTCCAGGGCATGAACGCGATCAGCATGTTCTGGCCGATCGAGATCTCGCCCAGGTCGGTGGAGGCACCGTCGGCAATCACGTCACCCTTGGCCAGCACATCGCCCTTGCGGACAATCGGGCGCTGGTGGATGTTGGTGTTCTGGTTGGAGCGCTGATACTTGATCAGGTTGTAGATGTCGACGCCGACTTCACCGGCAACGGCTTCGGCATCGTTGACGCGGATCACGATACGGGTGGCATCGACATAGTCGACCACACCGCCGCGGCGTGCCGTCACCACGGTGCCGGAGTCGATCGCGGCCACGCGCTCGATACCGGTGCCCACCAGCGGTTTTTCGGGGCGCAGCACCGGCACAGCCTGGCGCGACATGTTGGCGCCCATCAGCGCGCGGTTGGCGTCGTCGTGCTCAAGGAAAGGCACCAGCGAAGCCGCCACCGAAACGATCTGCGCCGGCGACACGTCCATGTACTGGATGGTCTCGGGCGAAGTCAGGATGGATTCACCCTTCTCGCGCGCCGACACCAGCTCGCCGGTCAGGCGCCCTTCGGCATCCAGAGCCGCGTTGGCCTGGGCGATGATGTACTTGCCTTCTTCGATGGCCGACAGGTAGTCGATCTGGTTGGTCACCTTGCCGTCCACGACGCGGCGGTACGGCGTCTCGATGAATCCGTATTCATTCAGGCGGGCGTACAGGGCCAGCGAGTTGATCAGGCCGATGTTCGGACCTTCCGGTGTCTCGATCGGGCAGACGCGGCCGTAGTGGGTCACGTGCACGTCACGCACCTCGAAGCCGGCGCGTTCACGGGTCAGACCGCCCGGGCCCAGAGCCGACACGCGGCGCTTGTGGGTGATCTCGGCCAGCGGGTTGGTCTGGTCCATGAACTGAGACAGCTGGGACGCGCCGAAGAACTCCTTGAGGGCCGCGGAAATCGGCTTGGAGTTGATCAGGTCGTGCGGCATGAGCGGTTCTTGCTCGGCCTGACCCAGGCGTTCCTTGACCGCCTTTTCGATACGTGCCAGGCCGGTGCGGTACTGGTTCTCGGCCAGTTCACCGACGCAGCGCACACGGCGGTTGCCCAGGTGGTCGATGTCGTCGACTTCACCACGTCCATTGCGCAGGTCCACCAGGATCTTGACCACGGCCAGGATGTCATCGTTGGACAGCACCATGGGGCCGGTGGCCTCGTCTCGGCCCACGCGGGCGTTGAACTTCATGCGGCCCACGCGCGAGAGATCGTAGGTGTCCGGGTTGTAGAACAGGCGATGGAACAGGGCCTGCACCGCGTCTTCGGTCGGCGGCTCGCCAGGGCGCATCATGCGATAGATGGCCACGCGTGCAGCAAACTCATCGACGGTCTCGTCGATGCGCAGGGTCTGGCTGATGTAGGCGCCCTGGTCGAGTTCGTTGGTGTAGATGCAGGGCAGTTCCTGGATGCCGGCCGAGCGCAACTTCTTGAGCAGGGTCTCGGTGAGTTCGTCGTTGGCCTTCGCGATGATTTCGCCGGTGTCCGGGTCAACGATGTTCTTGGCCACCACACGGCCGATCAGGAAATCCTCCGGCACGCTGATGTGGCTGGTGCCCGACTGCTCCAGCTCACGGGTGTGGCGTGCGGTGATGCGCTTGTCCTTGGCCACCACCACCTTGCCGTTCTTGTCGGTGATGTCGAAGCGGGCCACCTCGCCACGCAGGCGCTCGGGCACGAAAGCCATCTGTGCGCCACTGTCCATCAGGCGCAGGTGGTCATTGACGAAGAAGTTGGCCAGGATGGTTTCCGGCGTCAGGCCGATGGCCTTGAGCAGGATGGTGACGGGCATCTTGCGGCGACGGTCGACACGGAAGAACAGCACGTCCTTCGGGTCAAATTCGAAGTCCAGCCAGGAACCACGGTAAGGGATGATGCGGGCCGAGAACAGCAGCTTGCCCGAGCTGTGCGTCTTGCCCTTGTCGTGTTCGAAGAAAACACCAGGAGACCGGTGCAGCTGCGACACGATGACGCGCTCCGTGCCGTTGATGATGAAGGAACCCTTCTCGGTCATCAGGGGCACTTCGCCCATGTAGACCTCTTGTTCCTTGACTTCCTTGACCACCTTGGACTGCGGGGTGGAAGACTCGCGGTCATAGATAATCAGTTGGACGCGGGCGCGCACAGCCGAGGCAAAGGTCAGACCTCGGGTCTGGCACTCGCGCACGTCGAAGGCTGGCTTGGCCAGGTTGTACTCGACAAACTTCATCTCGACAAAACCGTTGTGCGAGACGATGGGGAAGGCGGCGTTGAAGGCCGCCTGCAGGCCTTCGTCGGTGCGCTTCTTGGGCGGCAGATCGGCCTGCAGGAATGCGGTGTAGGCGTCCTTCTGCATCTGCAGCAGGTACGGGATCGCAAGCACGTTCTCGCGCGTGCCAAAGCTCTTGCGGATGCGCTTGCGTTCGGTGTAGGAATAATTGGATGCGGATGCCATGAGATCTCCGGGCTTGAGGTCTTCGGCGACTGTCGTGCCGCGCGCGCGGCAGACTTGGCGGCAGGCCACTACCTGCCGATGGCGGACGGCCCGTGCATTGCACACGGGCCCGAACCAAGTGGTCTTCTGCAGTCGGGATCAGAAAACACTCGAAAGGCGGATGGAGCGGGTTTCCAGCCGGTTTTCGGGTGTGCTCTGAAAGCACCAAAGGCTGGAGGCCCTTTCGAGCGCTCCAGCCCTTGTCCAGAACCGAATTACTTGAGTTCGGCCTTGGCGCCGGCTTCCACCAGCTTCTTGACGGCAGCTTCGGCGTCGGCCTTGGCAATGCCTTCCTTGACGTTCTTCGGAGCGCCGTCCACCAGGTCCTTGGCTTCCTTGAGGCCCAGACCGGTGATCTCGCGCACGGCCTTGATGACGGACACCTTGTTGGCGCCGGCTTCGGTCAGGACCACGTTGAACTCGGTCTTCTCTTCGGCGGCGGCAGCACCACCACCAGCAGCACCACCAGCAGCCGGAGCAGCCATGGCGGCGGCGGACACGCCGAACTTCTCTTCGATGGCCTTGACCAGGTCATTGAGTTCCATGACGGTCATGCTGTCCAGTGCCGTCAGAAATGCGTCTTTATCGAATGCCATTTTGATTTCCTAACAATTGGTTAAACGAACTCGCCGGGCCGATCAGGCTGCGGCGGCTTCTGCTGCCGGTTCGGCAGCGCCTTCGCCTTTTTTGGCCGCCAGAGCACCCAGCACCACGGCGGTGCGGGAGATCGGCGACATGAGCAAGCCACACAGCTGGGCCAGCAGGACTTCCTTGGAAGGAATGCTGGCCAGCTGCTTGACGCCGTTGACATCCAGGGCTTTGCCACTGAAGACACCACCACGAATGACCAGCTTGTCGTTGGTCTTCGCGAAATCGGCCACCACCTTGGCGGCGGCGACGGCATCTTCGGAGAAGCCGTAGATCAGCGGGCCGGTCATCTGGTCGGCTGCCACTTCGAAACTGCTGCCGGCGACCGCACGACGGGCCAGGGTGTTCTTCAGAACACTCAGGCTCACGCCGCTGTTGCGGGCGCTGACGCGCAGCTGGTCCATGGCCGCGACCGTGATGCCGCGGTATTCCGCCATCACGAGCGTCTGAGCTTTGGCGGCGAGGCTGGTCACTTCATTGATGACCGCTTCTTTCTCACTGCGATTCAGACTCAAGGTCTACTCCTTAAAAGTGCCTCGGGTCGCATGACCTTCGGCACACCTCTCTTGCAGCGACCAACTGTTCAGGAATGGATTCCATCTGCAGCGGGATCGCCATCTGCGCTGGCTTTCTTCGATTAAGTCGCGGGCCCTTGCGGACCCTTGACGCCAGCGGTCTTGGATGGCTCCACCCGCCGGCCTGACAGCCAGCGTGCGAACCCACCACACCCGGGCAGACCCGAGGGTCCGCCCGAATTCTTCTTGCGATTACGCCGAGATGGTCTGGGTGTCCACACGGACGCCCACACCCATGGTCGACGACACAGCCACCTTGCGCAGGTAGATACCTTTGCTGGTCGCAGGCTTGGCCTTGTTCAGCGCTTCGATCAGCGCCACCAGGTTGCCCTGGAGCTTGTCGGCGTCGAAGGAGCGGCGGCCGATCGTGCCATGCACGATACCGGCCTTGTCAACGCGGAACTGGACCTGGCCGGCCTTGGCGTTCTTCACGGCGGTTGCGACGTCCGGGGTCACGGTGCCCACCTTGGGGTTGGGCATCAGGCCACGCGGGCCGAGGATCTGACCCAGGGTACCCACAACGCGCATGGCGTCCGGGGAGGCGATGACGACATCGAAGTCCATCTTGCCGGCCTTGACATCGGCTGCCAGGTCGTCCATGCCCACCACGTCGGCACCAGCGGCCTTGGCTTCCTCGGCCTTGGCGCCCTGGGCAAACACGGCCACGCGCTTGGTCTTGCCGGTGCCATTGGGCATCACGACCGCACCACGGACCACCTGGTCCGACTTGCGTGCATCGATGCCAAGCTGGATGGCCACGTCGATCGATTCATCGAACTTGGCGTTGGCGCACTCCTTGACGATCGACAGTGCGTCGGTCAGGGGATACAGCTTGTTGCTGTCGACCTTGCCTTCGAAGGCTTTCTGTTTCTTGGTCAGTTTGGCCATGTCACACACCCTCCACGATCACGCCCATCGAACGGGCAGAGCCAGCGATGGTCTTGACGGCTGCATCGATATCGGCAGCGGTCATGTCCTTCATCTTGGTCTTGGCGATTTCTTCCAGCTGGGCGCGGGTGATCTTGCCGACCTTCTGCTTGTTCGGCACCGAAGAGCCTTTGTCCAGCTTGATGGCCTTCTTGATGAGGGTCGTCGCCGGCGGCGTCTTGATGATGAAGGTGAAGCTCTTGTCCGCGAAGGCGGTGATCACCACCGGCAGTGGCAGACCGGGCTCGACGCCCTGGGTCTGGGCGTTGAACGCCTTGCAGAACTCCATGATGTTCAGACCGCGCTGACCCAGCGCCGGACCGATCGGAGGAGAGGGGTTGGCCTTACCAGCTGGCACTTGCAGCTTGATGAAGCCGACGATTTTTTTCGCCATGTTTTAGCTCCTGCGAGTGCAGACGGCCACGTTCAGGTGGCCTCCTCGCGGTTGGGGACCCGATGAAAGATCTGATATGGCAAGTGTCGGGTCGATCCGCCTGCCACACGCACCAGCACTTAGGCTTTTTCGACCTGGCTGAATTCGAGTTCGACCGGCGTTGCGCGACCAAAAATGGTCACCGACACGCGCAGTTTGTTCTTTTCGTAGTTGACTTCTTCAACCGTGCCGTTGAAGTCGGTGAAGGGGCCTTCCTTGACGCGGACGTACTCGCCGACCATGAACTCCACCTTGTGGCGGGGTTTGTCGGTGCCTTCCTGCATCTGGTTGACGATCTTCTGCACGTCTTCCTCGGAGATCGGCGCGGGTCGGTTGCGTGCACCGCCAACGAATCCGGTCACCTTGTTGGTGTGCTTGACCAGGTGCCAGGTCTCGTCGTCCATGACCATCTCGACCAGCACATATCCCGGGAAGAACTTGCGCTCGGTGGTCCGCTTCTGGCCGTTCTTGACCTCGACCACTTCTTCGGTGGGCACCAGGATGCGGCCGAACTTGTGCTGCATGCCGGCGCGGTTGATGCGCTCAACGATGTTGCGTTCGGCAGCCTTTTCCATGCCGGAATAGGCGTGCACGACATACCAGCGCATGCCTTCTGTCGGCGTACCGATGTCTTTGGCCTCGGCGGCGTTCTGCTCGTTCATCTTATCTCCACCCCAGAATCAGATCGTAGAACACCCATTCCAGGGTCTTGTCGGTGAGCCACAGGAACAGGCCCATCACAAAAACAAAGGCGAACACGTAGGCGGTCATCTGGATCGCTTCCTTGCGGGCCGGCCAGACGACTTTTTTGACCTCGCGCCAGGAGTCACGCCAGAAGGCCAGCAACTGCCGGCCAGACTCGGACACCAGAAAGACGGCCGCGGCCACACCCAGGCAGACGAGCAGAGCACCCCACTGCACCAGACCGCCTTGCGGAGCGAGCAGGAAATAGGCGACGAAGCCGGCCAGCGCCAGGACAGCCGCTGCAGCCGTCTTGGCCTTGTCGGCGCCCGACTGGACTGTTTCAACATCAGATGTGGCCATACGGTACTTTGCGAGAAAAATGCGGGTCTGTCAGGCCGAAGCTTGAGACACGCAAGCCCACCAGAGGTCCCCAGGACTTCGGTGGGCTTGTCGGCCACTTGATTCGGACCAGCCTGGGCTGGCCCCGGGTCAGGTGGCAGGGGCAGAGGGAATCGAACCCCCAACCTTCGGTTTTGGAGACCGACGCTCTGCCAATTGAGCTATACCCCTACTGAACGTTCACCCTGTTGCCAGGGAATTACTCGATGATCTTGGCCACGACGCCGGCGCCGACGGTGCGGCCGCCTTCGCGGATGGCAAAGCGCAGACCCTCTTCCATGGCGATCGGGGCGATCAGCTTGACGGTGATCGACACGTTGTCACC
>Ga0208242_100137_pt1 | contig 96803 bp, 95 predicted proteins | sample SubbioAug_CSW13A_FD_184825 | JGI IMG/M metagenome (GOLD analysis project Ga0208242, IMG submission 184825) | Serpentinite rock and fluid subsurface biosphere microbial communities from McLaughlin Reserve, California, USA - CR12Aug_CSW13A (SPAdes) | ecosystem: Environmental > Terrestrial > Deep... | reverse complement strand
CCAACCTGCACCTCAGCCTTTGTCGGCAAATTCCGCGATGGCGTCCGAATAGCGGCTCGACTCAAGCCAGCGGCGCAGGCGCTCGGCGTCACCCACCCGGGCGGCCGGGCCCGCGGCGTCCAGCAGCACCATGATCAGCTTGCGGCCCGACACGCTCACCTGCATCACCAGGCAGCGGCCGGCTTCGCGGATGTAACCGGTTTTCTGCAGCCCGATGTCCCAGCTGCCGTCATGAACCAGGCGGTTGCTGTTGCGGTAGTGCAGCACATGCCGGCCATGCGCCACATCGTAGGCGGGCGAGGTGGACAGGTCGCGCAGCATCGGGCGTTCGTAGGCCACTGCAGCCAGCAACGCCAGGTCACGGGCGCTGGAGCGGTTGTCGCTCGACAGGCCGGTGGGGTCCACAAACCGGGTGTCCGTCATGCCCAGTTCTGCCGCGCGTTCGTTCATGCGGCGCACAAAGGCCGCCACACCACCGGGGTAGGTACGGCCCAGCGCATGGGCCGCCCGGTTCTCGCTGGACATGAGCGCCAAGTGCAGCGCTTCGGCACGGGTCAGGCGGGAGCCCACCGCCAGCCGGGAGCCGCTGTTCTTCAGACGGTCGACGTCGCTGCTGTCGATGGTGACGGTTTCGTCCATCGGCAGCTTGGCCTCGGCGATCAGCAGACCGGTCATCAGCTTGGTCAGGGAAGCGATGGGCAACACGGCCGTGTCGTTCTTGCCCAGGAGGATCTCGTTGGTCTGCTGGTCCACCACCAGGGCAACGCTGGAATTCAGGTTGAGCGGGTCGTCCACTTTGCGCAACCCGAGTTGTTCACCGATCGATACCACAGCGGGTTCGGCCGCCACAGCCGAGGCGGCCATCACCGTGTTGCGCTTGGGCGCCGCCGCGGTGCGGTTGCCACCGGCCTTCTTGGCAACGGCCTTGCGCTCAGGCCGGTTCTTGCTGGCCTTGGCCACCTTTCGGGTGGGCTCGGCCGCCTTTTTCTGCTGCACCACCTTCTGCTTGGACGCGGACGCAGTGGCGACTGCCGGTGCCATCAGCACGCCTGACATGAGCAGGGCCGCCAGCAATGAACGGGAAAAACAGGCGTGAAGGCTGGTTTTCATGGTTGGACCCCTCGAACTCCGGTGAATGCCCGTAAAGTATAGAGGGAATCCCGCGAAAAACAAGAAAAAACATGGGCTTGCGGCCACTTTTTAAGAGATTGCCGCAATACCAGGTATGGCGGAGCCCCGGCAAGGGCCCCGCCAGAGGGCTCACCCTTGCGCCGCGACCCTGTCGGCCTTGCTGTGGAGTTTGTTCAACGCACTCAGGTAGGCCTTGGCCGACGCGACCACGATGTCCGGATCGGCCCCCACGCCGTTGACGACGCGCCCGCCGTGTTGCAGACGCACCGTCACCTCGCCCTGGCTCTCGGTCGAACCGGTGGTGATGGCGTTGACCGAGTACAGCAGCAGCTCGGCGCCGCTCTTCACGTGGCCCTCGATGGCCTTGAGCGAAGCATCGACCGGACCGTTACCATCCGACTCGCCCACCAGCTCCTTGCCGTCGATGGTGAACACCACGCGGGCGTGCGGACGCTCACCCGTCTCGCTCTGCTGGGCCAGCGACACCAGGCCGTACTGCTCCTTCTCGGGTGTCACGCTTTCGTCGCTGACCAGGGCCAGGATGTCCTCGTCAAAGATTTCGCTCTTGCGGTCGGCCAGTTCCTTGAATTTGGCGAACGCCGTGTTGATGTCGGTTTCCGACTCCATCTCAATGCCCAGCTCTTCCAGCCGCTGCTTGAAGGCGTTGCGGCCGCTGAGCTTGCCGAGCACGATCTTGTTCGCGCTCCAGCCCACGTCCTCGGCGCGCATGATCTCGTAGGTGTCGCGCGCCTTGAGCACGCCGTCCTGGTGGATGCCGCTGGCGTGCGCAAAGGCGTTGGCACCCACCACCGCCTTGTTGGGCTGCACCACAAAGCCGGTGGTCTGGCTGACCATGCGGCTCGCGGGCACGATCTGGGTGGTGTCGATGTCCACGTCCAGCCCGAAGTAGTCGCGCCGGGTTTTCACGGCCATGACGATCTCTTCGAGAGAACAGTTGCCGGCACGCTCACCCAGGCCATTGATGGTGCACTCCACCTGCCGTGCGCCACCGATCTTCACCCCGGCCAGCGAGTTGGCCACCGCCATGCCCAGGTCGTTGTGGCAGTGCACCGACCAGATTGCCTTGTCGGAATTGGGCACTTTTTCACGCAAGGTCTTGATGAAGTTGCCGTACAACTCGGGGATGGCATAGCCCACCGTGTCGGGGATGTTGATGGTGGTCGCCCCCTCCTTGATGACGGCCTCGACCACGCGGGCCAGGAAGTCGATCTCGGAGCGGTAGCCGTCTTCGGCGCTGAATTCGATGTCTTCCACCAGGTTGCGGGCAAAGCGCACCGACTGCTTGGCCTGCTCCAGCACCTGCTCGGGGGTCATGCGCAGCTTCTTCTCCATGTGCAGCGGCGAGGTTGCAATGAAGGTATGGATGCGTGCCCGGTTGGCGCCCTTGAGCGCCTCGGCCGAACGGGCGATGTCGCGGTCGTTGGCGCGCGACAGCGAGCAGACGGTGGAGTCCTTGATGTGGTCGGCGATGGTCTTGACCGCGTCGAAGTCGCCGTTGGAGCTGGCCGCGAAACCGGCCTCGATCACGTCCACCTTGAGCCGTTCGAGCTGACGGGCAATGCGCAGCTTCTCGTCCTTGGTCATGGACGCGCCGGGCGACTGCTCGCCATCGCGCAAGGTGGTGTCGAAAATGATGAGTTTGTCGGTCATGGCTGGCTCCTGGGATCTGGAAAACAAAAACGACCCGTTGCGGGTGCATACGGGCCGTTGGTGTAGAAAAAACGCGCGCTATTTCACCTGCCCGAATTGGCAACGCCTAGTAGCAGGGTGAATGCAGCGAAGTTCATGCGTATCAATGTAACACAAACCCGGGCGACAGCGATTGAATCCATCGATCACGGCCCTCGGGTCAGGACTATGGAGGGGGTCGTTAGGGCTCAGTCGTGCAGGCCGCGCTCGTCCGGCTCGTCCGTGGAGGTGCTGATGACGCTGGTGGGCCGGCCCTTGGCCTTGCGCCAGCCATACACGGCATACCCCGACAGGCCGTAGAGCACGAACAGGCCGAACAGCACCGTGGGCGGGTGGATGTTGATGATGGCGATGCCCAGGGCCACCAGCACGATAGCGGCAAACGGCACGCTCTTTTTCAGGCTCAGGTCTTTGAAGCTGTAAAAAGGCACGTTGGTCACCATGGTCAACCCGGCATAGAGGGTGATGGCGAACATCGGCCATTCCAGGTCGCCGCCTTTGTACTCGGCCTCGGTCATCAACCAGATGAAGCCAGCCACCAGCGCCGCGGCGGCGGGTGACGGCAGGCCCTGGAAGTAGCGCTTGTCCACCACGCTGGTGTTGACGTTGAACCGGGCCAGCCGCAGCGCGGCGCAGGCACAGTACACGAAGGCCGCGATCCAGCCCCAGCGCCCAAGGTCGCGCAGCGCCCATTCGTAAGCGATGAGCGCCGGTGCCGCCCCGAACGACACCATGTCCGACAACGAATCCATCTGCTCGCCAAAGGCGCTCTGGGTGTGCGTCAGGCGGGCGACGCGGCCGTCGAGGCTGTCGAGCACCATGGCCACGAAGATGCCCACCGTCGCCAGGTCGAAGCGACCGTTCATGGCCATGACCACGGCATAAAAGCCCCCAAACAGGGCCGCCAGCGTGATCATGTTGGGCAGCACGTAAATGCCCTTGTGGGGCCGGTGCACGTGAACGTTCGATTCGGTACCGTCTTGCATGCTGGGAAGTGTAAGTCACGGCGACTGGAGCGCCAACGACAAGGCCGCCCGAGGGCGGCCTTGCATCTCCGCGTGGGGGAGCGCCAGGCTCCCCAGACATCGCGGGATCAGTTGCGGCTCTGGTCCACCAGCTTGTTCTTGGCGATCCAGGGCATCATGGCGCGCAGCTGGGCACCCACGGTCTCGATCGGGTGCTCGGCGTTCAGGCGGCGGCGAGCGGTCATGCTCGGGTAGTTGGTGCGGCCTTCCAGGATGAACATCTTGGCGTATTCACCGGTCTGGATGCGCTTGAGGGCGTTGCGCATGGCTTCGCGCGACTTCTCGTTGATGACCTCGGTGCCGGTCACGTACTCGCCATACTCCGCGTTGTTGGAGATGGAGTAGTTCATGTTGGCGATGCCACCTTCGTACATCAGGTCGACGATCAGCTTGAGCTCGTGCAGGCACTCGAAGTAGGCCATTTCGGGCGCGTAGCCGGCTTCGGTCAGGGTTTCGAAGCCCATCTTCACCAGCTCCACGGCGCCGCCGCACAGCACGGCCTGCTCGCCGAACAGGTCGGTCTCGGTCTCTTCCTTGAAGTTGGTTTCGATGATGCCGCCCTTGCCGCCACCGTTGGCCATGGCGTAGGACAGGGCCAGGTCACGGGCCTTGCCGGACTTGTCCTGGTACACGGCGATCAGCGACGGCACGCCGCCACCCTTGAGGTACTCGGAGCGCACGGTGTGGCCTGGGCCCTTGGGGGCGACCATGATCACGTCGAGGTCGGCGCGGGGCACCACCTGGTTGTAGTGCACGTTGAAGCCGTGGGCGAAGGCCAGCGTGGCGCCTTGCTTGATGTTGGGCTCGACGTTGTTCTTGTACACCTCGGGGATGTTCTCGTCGGGCAGCAGGATCATGACCAGATCGGCGGCCTTGACGGCATCGTTGACTTCCATCACGGTCAGGCCGGCCTTGGCGACCTTGTCCCAAGACGCACCGCCCTTGCGCAGACCGACGACGACCTTGACGCCGCTGTCGTTCAGGTTCTGGGCATGGGCGTGGCCCTGGCTGCCGTAACCGATGATCGCGACGGTCTTGCCCTTGATCAGGCTCAGGTCACAGTCTTTGTCGTAGAAAACTTTCATGTTGAATCCTCGTTGGAATGGGGTGCCCGCTCGTGAAGGAGCCCGTCGAAGGGCCTCGACAGGCCCAGCCCGAGCGGTGCGCTGGCTGAGCCCGAAAAACGGTCGATTTTAAACCCGCAGGATGCGCTCGCCCCGGCCAATGCCGCTGGCGCCGGTGCGCACCGTCTCCAGGATGGCACTGCGGTCGATGGCCTCGAGGAACGCGTCGTTCTTGGCCTGGTCACCGGTGAGCTCGATCGTGTAGCTCTTTTCAGTGACATCGATGATGCGGCCACGGAAGATGTCGGCCATGCGCTTCATCTCCTCGCGCTCCTTGCCCACCGCGCGGACCTTGACCAGCATCAGCTCGCGTTCGGTGTAAGCGCCTTCGGTCAGGTCCACCACCTTGACCACCTCGATGAGGCGGTTGAGGTGCTTGGTGATCTGCTCGATCACGTCGTCCGAACCGGTGGTCTGGATGGTCATGCGCGACAGCGACGGGTCTTCCGTCGGCGCCACAGTCAGCGACTCGATGTTGTAACCACGGGCCGAAAACAGGCCCACCACGCGGGACAGTGCACCGGCCTCGTTTTCGAGCAGCACGGCAATGATGTGTTTCATGTGCGATTCCTCATTTCCACCGCCCTCCCCCATGACCGGTAAGTCACGGGCTTGGCGGCAAATAGATTCGTCTGGGGACAGGCCGACCCGCAAGGGCCGGCCACGGGGTTGGGGTCAGAGCTCCTCGGAGCCGAGCAGCATCTCGGTGATGCCCTTGCCGGCTTCCACCATCGGCCAGACGTTTTCGGTCGGGTCGGTGCGGAAGTCGAGGAACACGCTGCGGTCCTTGATGGCACGTGCTTCGCGCAAGGCCGGCTCGACGTCTTGTGGACGCTCGATCAGCATGCCGACGTGACCATAGGCCTCGGCGAGCTTGACGAAGTTGGGCAGCGCGTCCATGTAGCTGTGGCTGTAGCGGCCCTGGTAGATCAGTTCCTGCCACTGGCGCACCATGCCGAGGTAGCGGTTGTTCAGCGAAATGATCTTGACGTGGGTGCCGTACTGCTGGCAGGTCGACAGCTCCTGGATGTTCATCTGGATCGAGCCTTCGCCCGTGATGCACCAGCAGTCGGCCTGCGGCTGGGCCAGTTTGATGCCCATGGCGTAAGGCAGCCCCACCCCCATGGTGCCCAGGCCGCCCGAGTTGATCCAGCGGCGCGGCTCGTTGAATTTGTAGAACTGGGCCGCGAACATCTGGTGCTGGCCCACGTCGGACGTGATGTAGCAGTCGTCGTCGCGGGTCAGGTTCCACAGCGCCTCGACCACCGCCTGCGGCTTGATGACCTCGGTGTTGCCGCGGTCGTAACGCAGGCAGTCTTTGGCGCGCCAGCCCTCGATGGTGTCCCACCAGCCCTGCAGGGCCTGGGTGTCGGGCTTGTGCTGGCTCTCGCGGATCATGCCGATCATCTCGGTCAGCACATCCTTCACGTCGCCCACGATAGGCACGTCCACCTTGACCCGCTTGGCGATGCTGGACGGGTCGATGTCGATGTGGATGATCTTGCGCTCGTTCTGCGCAAAATGCTTGGGGTTGCCGATCACACGGTCGTCAAAGCGGGCACCGACGGCCAGCAGCACATCGCAGTGCTGCATGGCGTGGTTGGCCTCGACCGTGCCGTGCATGCCCAGCATGCCGAGGAACTTCTTGTCGGTGGCCGGGTAAGCGCCCAGCCCCATCAGCGTGTGGGTCACCGGGTAGCCCAGCAGGTCCACCAGGGTGCGCAGCTCCGGCACCGCATTGCCCAGCAGCACGCCGCCGCCGGTGTAGATGTAAGGGCGCTTGGCATTCAGCAGCAATTGCAGGGCCTTGCGGATCTGCCCGCCATGGCCCTTGCGCACCGGGTTGTAGGAGCGCATGCTCACCGACTCGGGGTAGCCGTGGTAAGCCGTCTTGTTGAAGGACACATCCTTCGGGATGTCCACCACCACCGGGCCCGGGCGGCCGGAACGCGCAATGTGGAACGCCTTCTTCATCACCTCGGCCATGTCGCGCACGTCCTTCACCAGGAAGTTGTGCTTGACAATCGGGCGGGTGATGCCGACGGTATCGCACTCCTGGAATGCGTCGGAGCCGATCGCCGCGGTGGGCACCTGCCCGGCGATGATCACCATCGGGATGCTGTCGGTGTAGGCGGTGGCGATGCCGGTCACCGCGTTGGTCACGCCGGGGCCCGACGTGACGAGCGCCACGCCCACCTCGCCGGTGGCGCGGGCATAGCCGTCGGCCGCATGCACAGCAGCCTGTTCATGCCGCACCAGCACGTGCTGGATGCCGTCCTGTTTGTACAGCGCGTCGTAGATGTAGAGCACCGCACCACCCGGGTAGCCCCAGATGTACTTGACGCCTTCGGCCTGCAGGGCACGCACCATGATTTCGGCGCCCATGAGCTCTTCGGTGGCGGGGTGTTGGCCGGCAGCGGCCGCAGCTTGGGCCAGTTCGGCCTTGTTGATTTCCATGATGAACCTTTCGAGAATTTCTCTGACGAAAAACCTTGGGTGCCCCTCGAACAAGCCCTTGTGAGGCCGCCTCGGGACTTGAGGCCAAAGCCATGGCGAACTGTTTCGCGCAACCTTGACCCGTTTGCCGTTGATGCTTGTAACCGATCATTATCGCACTGCAACATACCGCGGTGTGACGTTTTGGCATCTTTTTTAGGGTGCGCGCCCAAAATGAGACAATCCGCCCGATTACGTTTTTGACCGATGACCGATTCCGCCCACGTCCAGTTGCCAGCCCCCGACCTGACCGCGCCCTCGTTGCGCCGCCGCATGGCCTGCTGGCTCTATGAAGGCATGCTCATGTTCGGGGTGGTGTTCATCGCCGGCTACCTGTTCAGCGCCCTCACCCAGACCCGCCACGCCCTCGACAACCGCCACGAACTCCAGGCCTTCCTGTTCCTCGTGTTCGGCATCTACTTCACCTGGTTTTGGTCCAAAGGACAGACGCTGGCCATGAAAACCTGGCACATCCGCGTCGTGGACCAGCAGGGCCGCCCCTTGAGCCAGCTGCGGGCACTGCTGCGTTACGTGCTGAGCTGGATGTGGTTCCTGCCGCCCCTGGCGGTCGGGTTCATCTGGCAGCTGGCTGCCGTCGAGGTGACGGTGTTGCTCGGCGGCTGGGTGGCCATCTGGGCCATCTTGGCGCGCTTTCACCCGCAACGCCAGTTCTGGCACGACGCCATGGCAGGCACCCGACTGGTCAGCAGCCAACCCCAACCCAAGGGCAAGTGAGCAAACCCACCCTGCAGGAAGCCCCCCAGGCGCAAAAACAGCGCCGTGGCTTGGACCGCGTGTGGCACGCACTTGGCTACTCGCTGGCCGGTTTGCGTGCCGGCTGGGGCGAAACGGCGTTCCGTCAGGAGGCGCTGCTCGCACTGGTCCTGGTGCCGACGGCCTTCTGGCTGGGACGCACCTGGCTGGAAACTGCGGTACTGGTGGCGGTGGTCGTCGCCGTCATGGTGGTGGAGCTGCTCAACACCGGCATTGAAACGGCCATCGACCGCATCGGACCGGAATGGCACCAGCTGTCCAAACGCGCCAAAGACATGGGCAGTGCCGCGGTACTGCTCAGCCTGCTGCTGTGCGGCGGCGTCTGGGCTGCCGCCGTCTACCACCGCCTGCTGGGCTGAGGGCTGCCCGCGGGCGTGCCAAAATGATCAGATGATCGACACCGCATCCACCCCTGCCTTTTCGCTGTGCGTCTACTGCGGCTCGCGGCCCGGTAACGACCCACGGTTTGCCGATGCCGCCCGCGCCGTAGGCAGCTGGATCGGTCGGCACGGCGGCCAGCTCGTCTACGGCGGCGGCAACAACGGCCTCATGGGCCTCGTGGCCGATGCGACCCTGCAGGCCGGGGGCCAGGTGGTGGGCATCATCCCCGAGAGCCTGGTCATCAAGGAATTTGCCAAGCGCGACTGCACCGAATTGCACGTGGTGCAGACCATGCACGAACGCAAGCGCATGATGGCCGAGCGCGCCGACGCCTTCCTCGCCTTGCCCGGGGGCATCGGCACCTTCGAAGAACTTTTCGAAGTCTGGACCTGGCGCCAGCTGGGCTACCACGACAAGCCGGTTGGTCTGCTCAACGTAGCGGGCTATTACGATGCGCTGCTGTCTTTCATGGGGCAAACGGTGAACGCCGGATTCGTCGGCCCCTGGCAGATGGAACTGATCCAGACCAGCGACGACGCGGCTGACCTGCTACCGGCGCTGGTGCAGGCGGCCGGCTTCACGCCACCGACCCGGCTGGAAACGGTCTGAACGTCAGATCGCCGACTCGTCCTGCTCGCCGGTGCGGATGCGCACTACCCGCTCGACCGGGGTCACGAAAATCTTGCCGTCACCGATCTTGCCCGTGCGTGCGGCACGGATGATGGCATCGACGCAGCGGTCCACGTCCTCGGTCTTGACCACCACCTCGATGCGGACCTTGGGCAGGAAGTCCACCACGTATTCGGCACCACGGTAGAGCTCGGTGTGGCCCTTCTGGCGGCCGAACCCCTTGACTTCGGTCACGGTCAGCCCCGTCACGCCCTGCTCTGCCAAGGCCTCGCGAACCTCTTCGAGCTTGAACGGTTTGATGACGGCGGTGATCTGCTTCATGCGTGGGGCTCCGGTGGGGGTGTCTGGGTACGGGCGAAACTTTATCATGCATCCCCATGACCGACCCGCAGGCCCCCGTATTCCATGCCCAAGGGCTGACCAAGACCTACACGCTGGGCGAGGTGGAGGTCCACGCGCTGCGCGGCGTGGACCTGGACCTGTACGCGGGCGAGTTCGTGGTGCTGCTGGGCGCGTCGGGCAGCGGCAAGTCCACGCTGCTCAACATCCTGGGCGGGCTGGACACACCCACGCTGGGGCAGGTGGTGTGCCAGGGGCACGAGCTGACGGGCGCCGACGACGCGGCACTGACCCACTTCCGCCGCGAGTCGGTGGGCTTTGTCTTCCAGTTCTACAACCTCATCCCCAGCCTGACCGCGCTGGAAAACGTGCAGCTGGTGACCGAAATTGCCGCAGACCCCATGCCCGCCGAGCGGGCGCTGGAACTGGTGGGCCTGGGCGAACGCATGCACCACTTCCCGGCCCAGCTGTCAGGCGGTGAGCAGCAGCGCGTGGCGATTGCCCGGGCCATCGCCAAGCGCCCGGCGGTGCTGCTGTGCGACGAACCCACGGGCGCGCTGGATTCGCGCACCGGCGTACTGGTGCTGGAAGCCCTGGAGCGGATCCACCACGAGATCGGCGCCCTGACGGTGGTCATCACCCACAACGCAGTGATCGCGGAGATGGCCGACCGAGTGATACACCTGAGCGACGGCACCATCAGCCATGAGGAACGCAACGCCAGCCCCCGGGCTGCAAAGGAGCTGCACTGGTGAAGGCCCTGCACCGCAAGCTGTGGCGGGACTTCTGGCAGCTGCGGGGCCAGTCGCTGGCGATTGCACTGGTGGTGGTGGGCGGCATTGCCACGATGGTGATGGCCATGAGCAACCACCAGGCGCTGTCGGACACACGGGCCCGGTTTTACGAACGCCACCGCTTCGCAGAGGTGTTCGCGCACATTGAAAGGGCCCCCTGGGACGTGCTGCAGGAGTTGTCTGCCCTGCCCGGTGTCAGGCAGGCACAGGGGCGCGTGGTGGTGGGTGTGCACCTGGACATGCCGGATTTCGACGAGGCGGTGACAGCGCAGGTGGTTTCCCTTCCCGAGGGCGAGGACGGACTGAACCAACTCTACCTGCGCGAGGGTACGCTGCCAAGCCAGCCATCGGAAGTGGTGGTGGGCGAGGCCTTCGCCGAAGCGCACCACCTGCACCCCGGGAGCCGCATCACGGCCATCGTCAACGGCCGCCGCCAGGAACTGCTGGTGAGCGGTGTGGGCCTGTCGCCCGAGTTCATCTACCAGATCCGCCCGGGCGACGTGTTCCCGGACTTTGCCCGTTTCACCATCCTGTGGATGCCGCGCGAGGCCTTGGCCAGTGCTTTCGACCTGGCGGGTGCTTTCAACGACGTGGTGATGACGCTGCACCCCGGAACCGCCACAGCCGAGGTGACCGGTGAGGTAGACCGGCTGCTGCGCCCATACGGCGGCACGGGCGCCTATGGGCGGGATCTGCAGATGTCAGACCGCTTCCTGAGCGAGGAACTCAAGCAGCTGCAGACCATGACCCGGCTGTTCAGCACCATCTTCCTGGGCGTATCGGCCTTCTTGCTGAACGTGGTGATTGGCCGCCTGATAGGCACCCAGCGCGAGCAGATTGCCGTGTTGAAGGCTTTTGGCTACACCAGCTGGGAAGTGGGCCTGCATTACGCCCAACTGGTGCTGCTGATGGTGAGCGTGGGCGTGCTGCCGGGCGTGGCCCTGGGTGCGTGGATGGGGCATGGCATGGCCAGGATGTACATGACCTTCTACCGCTTCCCCTACCTGGAGTGGTCGGTGAGCCCGGCGATATGGGCGCTGGCGGCGGCCTTTGCCCTGGCGGCTGCAGCGCTGGGCACCGTGGGGGGCCTGCGCCGGGTGTTCAACCTGGCGCCTGCCGAGGCCATGCGGCCCGAAGCGCCGCCTGTGTTCCACCGCACGCTGAGCGAACGCCTGGGCTTGGGACACTGGTTCGACCCTGCGGCGATGATGGTGGTGCGCAACCTGGAGCGGCGCCCGGTGCGGTCCCTGCTGTCCATCGTGGGCATCGGGTTGGCCGGGGGCATCCTGGTGATGTCTCGGCTGCAATCGAGTGCGATAGACGAAATGGTGTCGGTGCAGTTCGGCCTGGCACAACGCGACGACCTGAGCGTGGGTTTTGCCCACCCCACCCACTGGCGCGCGGTGGACGAGCTGGCCGCCCTGCCCGGGGTGCTGGCGGTGGAGGGCTACCGCGAAAGTCCGGTGAAGCTGCGCAACGGCCACCGTGAATACACCACGGCGCTGCAAGGGCTGAGCGCGCCAGGGGAGTTGAAACGCGTGCTCGACGCCGAGCTGCACGCAAACCCTCCACCGCCCGAGGGCCTGATGTTGACCGACTACCTGGCCACGATGCTGCACGTGAAGCCCGGTGACAGGCTGGAAGTGGAGTTTCTGGACGGCCGACGGGAAAGGCTGGACCTGCCGGTGGCGTCTACGGTGAAGGAATTCCTGGGCGTGGGGGCTTATGCACGAAGGGAATGGCTGAACCGCCTGCGCCAGGAAGACGATGTGGTCTCGGGCGCGTGGCTGAAGGTGGACCCGGCGAAGAAGGCCGACGTGCTGCTGGCGCTGCGCGAGCGGCCTCGCGTGTCGGGCGTGACAGACCGCGCCGCAGCCATACGCAGCTTCTACGACACCATGGCCGAAAGCATCCTGACCTTCACGCTGATCATCACCTTCATGGCAGGCAGCATCGCCGTAGGCGTGGTCTACAACGCCGCGCGCATCACCCTGGCAGAGCGCGCGCGCGACCTGGCCAGCCTGCGCATACTGGGCTACACGCGCGACGAGGTGCGCAACCTGCTGCTGGGCGAGCTGGCCACCCTGAGCCTGCTGGCACTGCTGCCCGGCTTTGCCCTGGGCTACGGCATGAGTGCGCTGCTGGTGGCGTCGTTCCAGTCTGACCTGTACCGGATTCCGCTGGTGGTGCACCCCGTGGCGTTTGCCTTTGCCGGAGCGGTGATGCTGGTGGCGTCTGGCCTGTCGGCCTGGTTGGTAGCAAGGCGGCTGCGCCGGCTGGACCTGGTGGCCGTGCTAAAAACCCGGGAGTGAACATGAACAACCCCACCCAACGCACACGCAACTGGCGCGCCCGCGCGCTGCGCATCGGCATCGCGGCGAGTGTGGGCGCCTTGCTGCTGACGCTGGCCCTGTGGCCCGCGACGGTGCGGGTGGACAGCGCTGTGGCCAAGACAGGCACCGTGCGCGAGACCTTCGAGGCCGAAGGCCGCACGCGGGTGCGCGACCGTTATGTGATCACTGCCCCGCTGGCGGGCACGATCCGGCGCATCGACCTCTCTGCCGGCGACGCCGTGGAGGCAGGCCAGGCCCTGGTGACGCTGGACCCCGTGGCCACCCCCACCCTGGACGCGCGCACCCGCACCCAGGCCCAGGCCCAGCTGGCAGCAGCCGAGACGCACCTGGCCACGGCTGAAGCTGAGGAAGGCGCCGCCCGAGAGGCCGCCAGCCTGGCACGCAGCGATCTGCAGCGCCAGGAAGCGCTGGCGGCCCAGGGCATGGTGTCGCAGCAGGCCTTGCAACAGGCCCGCACCTTGCAGGAACGGGCCGAATGGCAGGCGCGCAGCGCGCGGTTCCAGGTGGCCACGGCCAGGCACCAGGTGAGCGCCGCCAAGGCCGCCCTGCAACCGGGCGGCCCCCAAGGTGCCGCACCGGGTACCGCGGCCATTCGCTCCCCCGTGAATGGCGTGGTGCTGCGGCGGCACGCCCAGAGCGCGCGGCCTGTGCAAGCTGGCGAACCGTTGCTGGACATTGGCGACCCTGCAGCGCTGGAGGTGGAGGTGGACGTGCTGTCCAGCGATGCCGTGCGGCTGAGCCAGGGTGCTGCCGTGGAGTTGCTGCGCTGGGGCGGTGGCCCCGTGCTGCAGGGCGCCGTGGCGCGCGTGGAACCTGGCGCGTTCACCAAGACCTCTGCGCTGGGCGTGGAAGAGCAGCGCGTGTGGGTGACGGTGGAGTTGCTGAGCCCGCGCGAACAATGGAGCGCGCTGGGTGAGGCATACCGCGTGCACGCACGCTTCGTGCTGCGCAGCGTGGACCACGCCGTCACCATTCCCAGCGGCGCGCTGTTCCGCCCCACCGGCGGCGGCCAAGGAGGCAGCGAAGACCGCTGGGCCGTGTTCCGCGTCGAGGGCGGCAAGGCACGCCTGCGCGAGGTCAGGCTGGGCTTGCAGGGCGAAGGGCGCGTGCAGATTGTCGAAGGGCTGAGCGCAGGCGACGAAGTGGTGCTGCACCCGCCCCGCGAACTGAGCGACGGTCAGCGCGTCAAGGCCCCCTGAACCGGCGCCTGCCGCGCACCATCAGGCGCGGTAGCGGTTGGTGTTGGGGTAGCGCCAGTCCTTGCCGAAGCTGCGGTGCGTCACACGGATGCCCACGGGCGACTGCCGCCGCTTGTATTCGTTGATGCGGATGAGGCGCACCACCTGCTCCACCGCTGTCTGGGGGTAGCCCGCCTCGATGATTTGCGCGGGCGACTGGTCGTTTTCCATGTAGCGCTCGACGATGGCATCCAGGATCTCGTAGGGCGGGAGGCTGTCCTGGTCCTTCTGGTCCGGGCGCAGCTCGGCGCTGGGCGGGCGGGTGATGATGCGGTCGGGGATGGGGTCGGCGCCCGTGCCGTAAGGATCGTTCGCGTTGCGCCAGCGCGCGAGGCGGAACACCATGGTCTTGACCACGTCCTTGATGACGGCAAAGCCCCCGGCCATGTCGCCGTAGAGCGTGCAGTAGCCCGTGGCCATCTCGCTCTTGTTGCCGGTGGTGAGCACGATGCTGCCGAACTTGTTGGACAAGGCCATGAGCAGCGTGCCACGGATGCGCGCCTGGATGTTCTCCTCGGTCGTGTCCACGGCGCGCCCTTCGAAAAACGGGCCGAGCGACGCCAGGAAGGCCTCGAACTCGGGGCGGATGGAGACTTCGTCGTAACGCACGCCCAGGCGGCTGGCCATCTCGCGCGCGTCGATCCAGGAAATGTCGGCCGTGTAGGGCGACGGCATCATCACCGCGCGCACGCGGTCCTTGCCCAGCGCGTCCACGGCAATGGCCAGCACCAGCGCCGAATCGATGCCGCCCGACAAGCCGATGAGGGCGCCCGGGAAACCGTTCTTGCCGATGTAGTCACGCACGCCCAGCACCAGCGCGTGCCAGAGGTCGGCTTCCACGCTTTGCTCCGGCGCCACCGGCCCTTGCAGCAGCGGCACGGCAGGCGCGGGGGCCACGGGCACTTCCAGCGCCACGGTGAACAGGGTGGATTCGAAACTGGGCGCCCGCGCCGCGAGCGAGCCGTCCGCGCCCAGCGCGAAGCTGCGCCCCTCAAACACGATCTCGTCCTGCCCACCCACCAGGTGGGCATAGACCAGGGGCAGGCCTGTGGCCGCCACGCGCTGCTGCATGGCACGCTCACGCTCGTCGCCCTTGCCCGCGTGGAACGGTGACGCGTTGATGACCACCAGCAACTGGGCACCCGCGTTGCGCGCCTCCTCGGCGGGCCGCTCGTACCAGGCGTCTTCGCAGATGAGCAAACCGACGCGCAAGGTACCGCCGGACGCCAGGGGCACGTCGAACACGCAGGTCTGGTCGCCCGGCACAAAGTAGCGGCGCTCGTCGAAAACCTGGTAGTTGGGCAGTTCGCGCTTGGCGTAGGTGTGCAGCACCTGCCCTTCGCAGATGACCGAGGCGGCGTTGTGGCAAGGTGCGCGCCCCACGCTGCGGGAATGCGAGCGGCCATCAGGCACGGCCGCGGGGTGCCCCACGACGATGTGCAGGCCGTTCAACCCCGCCGTCTCGCGGGCCACCGTTTTCACGGCATCATCGCAGGCATCAACAAAGGCGGGGCGCAGAAACAGGTCTTCGGCCGCGTAACCGCAGATCGCCAGTTCGGGCGTGAGCAGGATGCTGGCGCCCTGCGCATGGGCCTGGCGGGCGGCATCGATGATGAGGCGGGCGTTGCCGGCCAGATCGCCGACCACGAAATTGAGCTGCGCTACGCAGAGCTTGAGCGTCATGGACATGGATAACGGTTGCAGTGTGAGGAATTATGTCACCCGGGTCGTCACGGACCCCTCGCTTTTGAACGCCGAGGCGTGGGATGGGTTGCTGGCGCGGCAACCCGGGGGCGCCGCCAGTGGCCCTTTCATGCGCCACGCCTACCTGGCCGCCCTGCACACCAGCGGCAGCGCCGTGCCCGCCACCGGCTGGGCGCCGCAGTGGATGACCCTGTGGCAGGGAGGCGAGCTGCACGCCGCCGCGCCGCTGTACGTCAAAAACCACTCGTACGGCGAATACGTGTTCGACTGGGCCTGGGCCAATGCCTACGCGCAGCACGGGCTGGACTACTACCCCAAGGCCGTGGTGGCCGTGCCGTTCACACCCGTGCCCGGCCCCAGGCTGCTGGCCTTGGACAGCGCAGCGCGTGAAGCGCTGGCGCAGGCGATCCTGGCCCACTGCCGGGCGCTGGGCTTGTCGTCGCTGCACGTGCTGTTTGCGGAACCGGCCGACCGGCATACCTGTACAAACGCTGGGCTGATGGACCGCCAGACCGTGCAGTTCCACTGGACGCAGCGGGCTGACAGGCCCTGGGGGGATTTCGATGGTTTCCTGGCCTCGCTGACGCAGGAGAAGCGCAAGAAGATACGTCAGGAACGGCGGCGTGTGGCCGAGGCGGGCGTGACCTTCGAGCACCGGCGCGGGCGCGACATCTCAGCCGCCGACTGGGACTTTTTCTACCGCTGCTACGCGCGCACCTACCTGGAGCACGGCAACCCGCCCTACCTGCATCCGGCGTTCTTCCAGGCCATGGCCAAACAGTTGCCGGAACACTGGCTGCTCTTCCTGGCCCGCCGCGCCGACGGCACGCCCATCGCCTGCAGCCTGGTGGCGCTGAGCGACGAATCCGCCCACCCCGAAGCCGCCTACGGCCGCTACTGGGGGGCGCTGGAGCGGGTGGACTGCCTGCACTTCGAAGCCTGCTACTACCAGCCCCTTCAGTGGTGCATCGCGCACGGTGTGCGGCGCTTTGAAGGCGGCGCGCAAGGCGAGCACAAGATGGCTCGCGCCCTGCTGCCGGTGGTCACGCACAGCGCCCACTGGCTGGCCCACCCGGCTTTCGCCGATGCCGTGGAACGCTTTCTGCAGCGCGAGGGCGACGGCGTGGCGAATTACCTGGAACACCTGGAACGCCGAAGCCCCTTGCGAACCCCGGCGTGAACCGGGCCCGGCAAGGGGCTTAAAAGCGGCCAAGCACCGGCACGCAGCCGGTGCAGCCGCCGAACGCACCGAAGGTCAGGCCTTCTGCTCGGCTTCGTAGGCGGCGATGCCGTCCAGGATTTCCTTGTGGGCGGCGTCCTTGCCGTCCCAGCCCAGCACCTTGACCCACTTGCCGGGGTCCAGGTCCTTGTAGTGCTCGAAGAAGTGCTCGATGGCCTTCAGGCGCACCGGGTTCAGGTCTTCCAGCTTCTGCCACTGGGAATACAGGGGCAGGATCTTCTCGGTGGGCACGGCCAGCACCTTGCCGTCCACGCCGCCTTCGTCTTCCATCTTTAGGATGCCCAGGGCGCGGCAGGGCACCACCACGCCGGGGGGCAGCGGCACCGGGGTGATCACCAGCACGTCCACCGGGTCACCGTCGCCGGCGATGGTCTTGGGCACGTAACCGTAGTTGGTCGGGTAGTGCATCGCGGTGTTCATGAAACGGTCCACGAAGATGCAGCCCGAGGCTTTGTCCACTTCGTACTTGATCGGGTCGCCGTTCATCGAGATTTCGATGATGACGTTGAACGATTCGGGCACTTTGCTGCCGGGGGTGACGTGGTCGAGGGACATGTTGACTCGTTGAACAGAGTTGAAGAAACAGCGAAATTGGGCCCGATTTTACTGATGCGACGCTGACGCCCTGCCCGGGCCGAGACAACTGCTGCGCTGCAGCAGTGCCAAAACCGGTTACTTGCGATAAATTGCATACGTTGGCCAATCGCCCTGCCCGTTCTGACACACAACATGGGCAATGTGCGAGGAAGCAACGCAGCGGAAGCCAGTGGCTCGCGTGCGTTGGCTTCCTCCAAGTCGAAACGAGCAGGAGAAATCTATGGTTGGACAATCTGCGCTGATCTTTGCGCTGGTGTGCGGAATCGTGGCGGTTGTTTACGGATTCTGGTCGCGCACCTGGATTCTTTCTCAGGACGCGGGCAACGCCCGCATGCAGGAGATCGCCGGGGCCATCCAGGCTGGCGCGGCCGCCTACCTGGCCAAGCAGTACCGGACCATTGCCGTTGTGGGCGTGGTGCTGGCTTTGCTGATCGGGGTGTTCCTCGACGTGGTCACGGCGGTGGGCTTCGTGCTGGGGGCGGTGCTCTCGGGCGCCTGCGGCTTCATAGGCATGAACATTTCGGTGCGCGCCAATGTGCGCACCGCCCAGGCCGCCACGCGCGGCATCGGCCCGGCGCTGGACGTGGCCTTCCGTGGCGGCGCCATCACCGGCATGCTGGTGGTGGGGCTGGGGCTGCTGGGTGTGGCAGGCTTCTTCTGGTTCCTGGTGGGCAACGGCAACCTCAACCCGGCGGCCAACCTGGCCAAACTGCTCAACCCGCTGATCGGCTTTGCCTTCGGCTCATCGCTCATCTCCATCTTCGCGCGGCTGGGTGGCGGCATTTTTACCAAGGGCGCCGACGTGGGCGCCGACCTGGTGGGCAAGGTGGAAGCAGGCATTCCCGAGGACGACCCACGCAACCCGGCGGTGATTGCCGACAACGTGGGAGACAACGTGGGCGACTGCGCCGGCATGGCCGCCGACCTGTTCGAGACCTACGCCGTGACGCTGATCGCCACCATGGTGCTGGGCGCACTGATGGTGGCCGCCGCGCCCATGCAGGCAGTGCTCTATCCGCTGGCGCTGGGCGGCGTGTCCATCCTGGCGTCGATCATCGGCTGCTTCTTCGTGAAGGCCACGCCGGGCATGAAGAACGTGATGCCCGCGCTGTACAAGGGCCTGATCGTGGCGGGCGTGTTGTCGGGCATCGCCTTCTACGGCGTGACGGTCTGGCTCATGCCTGACAACGCCATTGCAACCAGCGGCAGCCAGTGGCGCCTGTGGGCGGCCGGCCTGGTGGGCCTGGGCCTGACCGCCGCGCTGGTGTGGATCACCGAGTACTACACGGGTACGCAGTACAAGCCCGTGCAGCACGTGGCGCAAGCGTCCACCACGGGGCACGCCACCAACATCATCGCGGGCATCGGCGTGAGCATGAAGTCCACCGCCTGGCCGGTGCTGTTCGTGTGTGTGGCCATCATCGTGAGCTACGCACTGGCCGGGCTGTACGGCGTGGCCGTGGCCGCCACCGCCATGTTGAGCATGGCCGGCATTGTGGTGGCGCTGGACGCCTACGGCCCCATCACCGACAACGCGGGCGGCATTGCCGAAATGGCCGAACTGCCCGCCAGCGTGCGCGACATCACCGACCCGCTGGACGCCGTGGGCAACACCACCAAGGCCGTGACCAAGGGCTACGCCATCGGCTCGGCGGGCCTGGCTGCACTGGTGCTGTTTGCCGACTACACCCACAAGCTGGAAGCCTACGGCATGCGGGTGAGCTTCGACCTGAGCCAGCCCATGGTCATCGTCGGCCTGTTCATAGGCGGCCTGATTCCCTACCTGTTCGGCGCCATGGCCATGGAGGCGGTGGGCCGCGCGGCGGGCGCGGTGGTGGAAGAAGTGCGCCGCCAGTTCCGCGAGATCCCGGGCATCATGGAAGGCACGGCCAAGCCCGAGTACGGCAAGGCCGTGAGCATGCTGACTGGCGCCGCCATCAAGGAAATGATGCTGCCCAGCCTGCTGCCGGTGGTGGTGCCCATTCTGGTGGGCCTGCTGCTGGGACCGCAGGCGCTGGGTGGGGTGCTCATGGGCACCATCGTGACCGGCCTGTTCGTGGCCATTTCCATGTGCACCGGTGGCGGCGCCTGGGACAACGCCAAGAAGTACATCGAGGACGGCCACCACGGCGGCAAAGGCTCCGACGCGCACAAGGCCGCCGTGACTGGCGACACCGTGGGCGACCCCTACAAGGACACCGCCGGCCCTGCCGTCAACCCGCTGATCAAGATCATCAACATCGTGGCGCTGCTGATCGTGCCGCTGCTACCGCTGGCCTGAACGAGAGCCACCCCACCGCGGGCAGGGCCATGGCAGGCTGCGCCACCCGGGCCCGTGGTGTAATCTCGCGTCATGTCTGAACGAGTCATTCCTTTGGTCGACCAACGGGTCCGGGCGCTGCCTGCGGTGGTACCGGCCCAGGCCATCGCGCCCAGCGGCCTGCTGCAAGACCGCCGCGGGCGCCCGTTGCGCGATCTGCGCATCAGCGTGACCGACCGCTGCAACTTCCGCTGCAGCTACTGCATGCCAAAGGAAATTTTCGACAAGGATTACCAGTACCTGCCCCACAGCGCGCTGCTGACGTTCGAAGAGATCACCCGGCTGACGCAGGTGTTCGTGGCGCACGGGGTCAGGAAGGTGCGGCTGACCGGCGGCGAGCCACTGCTGCGCAAGAACCTGGAAATCCTGATCGAGCAACTCGCCGCCCTACGCACCGCTGACGGCGCGCCGCTGGACCTTACGCTGACCACGAACGGCAGCCTACTGGCCCGCAAGGCGGCGTCCTTGAAGGCAGCCGGGCTCAACCGCGTCACCGTCAGCCTCGACGGCCTGGACGATTGCGTGTTCCGCCAGATGAACGACGTGGACTTCCCGGTGGCCGACGTGCTGGAAGGCATCGCCGCCGCCCGTGCGGCGGGCCTGGGCACCATCAAGGTCAACATGGTCGTCAAGCGGGGCACCAACGAACACCAGATCCTGCCGATGGCCCGCCACTTCCGTGGCAGCGGCATCGTCCTGCGCTTCATCGAATACATGGACGTGGGGGCCACCAACGGCTGGCGCATGGACGAGGTCGTGCCCAGCGCCGAGGTGTTGCAGATCCTGCAACAGGAAATGCCCCTGGTGCCACTGGAGGCCAGCGCCCCAGGCGAAACCGCCGAGCGCTGGGGCTACGCCGGCCCGGATGGCCGCCACGACCCCGACCTGGGGGAAGTCGGCTTCATCAGCAGCGTCACACAGGCGTTCTGCGGCGACTGCAACCGGGTGCGGCTGTCCACCGAAGGCAAGGTCTACCTCTGCCTGTTTGCCCACCAGGGGCACGACCTGCGCGAGCTGCTGCGCGGTGGCGCCAGCGACGCCGACCTGGCCTCGGCCGTGGGAGCGATCTGGCAAGGCCGCGACGACCGGTACTCGGAAATCCGTGCCCAGCTCCCCCCAGAGGCACGCACGGCCAGTGGCCGGCGCATCGAAATGAGTTACATCGGAGGCTGATGGATGACGGCTGCCACAGTGACCGGCCTTGTGCTGGCGGGCGGGCGCGGCGTGCGCATGGGTGGGGCCGACAAAGGCCTGCAGACCTTCAACGGCACGCCATTGGCCCTCAACGCGCTCTTGCGCCTGCAGATGCAGACCGGTGACCGGCTCGCCGGGGTCATGGTCAATGCCAACCGCAACCTGTCGGCTTACGAGGCATTTGGCGCCCCGGTGTGGCCCGACACCCTGGACGGCTTCGCCGGCCCGCTGGCCGGCTTCCTCACCGGCCTGGAGCAGTGCGACACTCCCTACCTGCTGACGGTGCCGTGCGACTCGCCGCGCTTCCCACTCGACCTGCTGGAGCGGTTGGCGCAGGCACTGGAGGCCGAACAGGCCGACATCGCCATGGTGGCCGCGCCCGAAACCGATGGCCAGCTGCGCCCCCAGCCGGTGTTCTGCCTGCTGAAGGTCGACCTGCTGGAGAGTCTGCTGCGCTTCACACAAGCCGGCGGCCGCAAGATCGATGCGTGGACTGCCCAACACGCCACCGTGACCGTGCCGTTCAACCACCCGGGCGACGACCCGCTCGCCTTCGCCAACGCCAACACGCTCGAAGAGCTTCGCGCTCTGGAGCCCTGAACCGCGCGCCCGTTGCGCGCCCTGCCCCGCCCATGAAAACCCTCGACCAGATCGCCGCCGAACTGCAAGGCTACGACCCCCAGGCCCTGAGCGCCGACGCCGTTTGCGCCTTCCTGCACGAGCTCGTGGAGCCAGTGACCGGCACCGACACGGTGGGCATCTTCGAAGCCCTCGGGCGGGTGCTGGCCGAGGACGTGGTATCGCCGATCAGCGTGCCGCCGCACGACAACTCGGCCATGGACGGCTTCGCCCTCGCCGGCGAGGCCTTGGCCACCGAGGCGCCCACGAGCTTGCGTGTCGTGGGCACGGCCTACGCCGGCAAGGCCTGGACGGGCACGGTCGGCCGCCACGAATGCGTCAAGATCATGACCGGCGCCATCATGCCCGAGGGGCTGGACACCGTCGTCCCGGTGGAATTCGTGCAGCTTGACCAGGACACGGTGACGGTGCCAGCCGGCGTGGTGCGCCCGGGCGACAACCGGCGGCTCCTGGGCGAAGACCTGATGCAGGGGCAACCGGCACTGCGCCGAGGCGAACGGCTCGGCCCGGCCGCCCTGGGCCTGCTGGCCAGCCTGGGGCTGCCCACCGTGCGGGTGTTCCGGCGCCTGAAAGTGGCCTATTTTTCCACCGGCGACGAAATCCTCAGCCTGGGCGAGCCGCCGCGCGAGGGGGCGGTGTACGACAGCAACCGCTACACCGTCTTTGGCCTGCTGACGCGCCTGGGCATCGAGGTGCTCGACATGGGCGTGGTGCCAGACGAGCCTGAGGCCTTGGAGGCCGCGTTCCGCCTCGCCGCACAGCAGGCCGACGCCATCATCACCAGCGGCGGCGTCAGCATGGGTGAGGCCGACCACACCAAGGCCATGATGCGCCAGCTCGGCGATGTGGCGTTCTGGCGCATTGCGATGCGCCCGGGCCGCCCCATGGCGGTGGGACGCATCCGCGAAGGCGACCGCCCGGCGGTGCTGTTCGGCCTGCCCGGCAACCCGGTGGCCGTCATGGTTACCTTCCTGGCCTTTGTGCGGCCAGCCTTGCTGCGGATGATGGGGGCGCAGGCCACCGCCAACCCGCCGCTGCTGCGCGCCCACAGCGAAGAGGCCCTGCGCAAAAAGCCCGGGCGCACCGAATACCAGCGCGGCATCGTCTCCACCCGGGCCGACGGCAGCCTGTGGGTTCGCACCACCGGCAATCAGGGCTCTGGCGTGCTGCGCTCCATGGTGGAGGCCAATGGCCTGATCGTGCTGCACCACGGCCAAGGCAACGTGGCGCCGGGCGACGAGGTGGGCGTGATGCTGTTTGACGGCGCGATCTGAGCGCCCTCGCCCCGGCCGGCGTCAGGACAGGACGATCAGCCCCACCTGCAGCAGGATGATCAGCAGCAGGACCGACAGGTCCACGCCGCCAATGGTCGGCACCAGCCGCCGGATCGGCCGCAACAATGGCTCGACCAGGCGCGACAAGGTGGCCAGCACCGGTGAATGCGGTTGCACCCACGACAGAATGGCGTAGGCCAGGGCCAGCAGCATCAGGCCCTGCAGCACCGTGCGCAGCAAAAAGGTGACGGCCACGAATGGCAGCGTCACCATCCAGCCCAGGTTCTCCACCCCCGGCAGCAGCCCACCCAGCAGGGCGTGGTACAGGGCCGAATACACCAGTGCCAGCAGGAGCGCGGCCAGGAAGCTGCCCCAGTCGGTGTTGGCCTGTGCCCAGCCGCGCGGCAGGGTCTTGCGCAGGGGGCGCACGATCCAGTCGGTGACGGCGATGACGAACAGACCGGGCTGCTGCGTCATGCGCAGGCGCCGGGAATTCATCCAGCCCCGCAGCAACGCCGCGCCCACCAGGACGAAAAACAGGGTGTTCAGCAGGAACAGCAGGATTTGCATCTCAACGTTTGCCTTTGCGGGACTTGCCAGCCGCGCCACGGCCGCTGCGCCCGTTACCCGACGGGTGGCCTGGCCGCGACGCCTTGGCCGCGGCACTGCCAGCCCCGCGGCGGTGATCGTTGCCGTATTGTGCCCCAGGCCCACCGGGTTTCGCCGGGCGTTTGCCACGCGCGGGCCCGTCGCTCACCGGTTCGCCCCCCGCCTTGTCCCGCAGCGCGCGCAACACCAGGTCGTCGTCCGGGCGCACCAGCCGGAAGTCGATCCGCCGCCCATCGAGGTCGACCCGGCTGACCTGCACGTTGACGCGCGACCCCAGGGTGTAGCGGATGCCGGTGCGCTCGCCGCGCAACTCCTGCCGCGCCTCGTCGAACCGGTAGTACTCGCCTCCCAGTTCGGTGATGTGGACCAGGCCCTCCACGTACAGGCTGTCGAGCGTGACGAACAGGCCGAAGCTGGTCACCGCCGTCACCACGCCCGAAAACTCTTCACCCAAGCGTTCGCGCATGTACTTGCACTTGAGCCAGGCCTCGACGTCGCGGCTGGCCTCGTCGGCACGGCGCTCGTTGGCGCTGCAATGCAGACCCGCGGCCTGCCACCCTTGCATTTCGGCGCTGAGCTTGGCCCGCGCCTTCTGCGCCCCCGCAGCGGCGCGCGCCGCCAGCCGCTTGGACAGCTTGGCATGCGCCTCGCCGGGCGTCGGCAGGGCCGGCAGGTGGTACTTGCGCTCGTTCAGAATGGCCTTGATCACCCGGTGCACCAGCAGGTCGGGATAGCGCCGGATGGGGCTGGTGAAGTGGGTGTACGCCTCGAACGCCAGCCCGAAGTGGCCCTGGTTCTCCGGCGCGTAAATGGCCTGCGACATCGAACGCAACAGCATCTGATGGATCTGCGGGGCGTCCGGACGGTCTTGCGTGGCGTGGGCAATCTGCTGGAAGTCCTGCGTCCTGGGCACATCGCCCACGGTATGCGGCACCCCCATGGCCTTGAGGTACTGGCGCAGCGTCTCGAGCTTTTCGGGCGTCGGCCCCTCGTGCACACGGTACAGGCCGTGGTGCTTGCCTTGCGCGATGAACTCGGCCGAACACACGTTCGCCGCCAGCATCGCCTCTTCGATCAGCCGGTGAGCGTCGTTGCGGGTGCGGGGCACGATCTTCTCGATGCGGCCAGACTCATCGCACACGATCTGCGTCTCGGTGGTCTCGAAGTCGACCGCGCCGCGGCGCTCCCGGGCCGCCAGCAAAGCCCGGTAGACGTCGTGCAGGTTGAGGAGGTGGGGCACCAGCGCCTGACGCTGGCTGGCCTCGGGCCCACGGGTGTTCTGCAAGATGGCCGCCACCTCGGTGTAGGTCAGGCGCCCATGGCTGAACATCACTGCCGGGTAGAACTGGTAGGCGTGGATCTCGCCCTTGGCGTTGATGAGCATGTCGCAGACCATGCACAGCCGCTCGACCTCGGGGTTGAGCGAGCACAGCCCGTTGGACAGTTTCTCGGGCAGCATGGGAATGACCCGGCGCGGGAAGTAGACGCTGGTGGCGCGGTCGTAGGCATCCACGTCGATCGGTGAGCCGGTTTCGACGTAATGGCTCACGTCCGCGATTGCCACCAGCAGGCGCCAGCCCTTGCCCCGGCCCACGCGGGTCGGTTCGCAATACACCGCGTCGTCGAAGTCGCGGGCATCCTCGCCATCAATGGTCACCAGCGGCACATCCGTCAGGTCGACCCGCCCGCGCTTGTCGGCCGCCCGCACCTTGTCGGGCAAGGCGCGCGATTGCGCCAGCGCCGCTTCGGAAAACTCGTGCGGCACTTCGTACTTGCGCACCGCGATCTCGATCTCCATGCCGGGGTCGTCGATGTCGCCCAGCACCTCCTTGACCCGGCCAACCGGCTGGCCATAGAGCGCCGGCGGCTCGGTGAGCTCGATCACCACGACCTGCCCCGCCTTGGCCGAACCGGTTGCGCCCTTGGGAATGAGCACGTCCTGGCCGTAGCGCTTGTCCTCGGGTGCCACCAGCCAGACCCCGCTTTCCTGCAGCAATCGACCAATGATGGGCGACGCCGAGCGTTCGACGATCTCGGTCACCCGCCCTTCGGGCCGGCCGCGGCGGTCGTGCCGGACCACCCGGGCTTTGACGCGGTCCTTGTGCAGGACGGCCCGCATTTCGTTAGGGGGCAGGTAGAGGTCGGGCTGGCCATCGTCGCGCACCACGAAACCGTGGCCGTCGCGGTGGCCATTCACGATGCCTTCGAACTCGGACATCGGCAAAGTCTGTTTTTTTTCTTTCACGCGTGCTTTTTACACTCTCTGCAAGGTTTTGCGTGCTATACTTTCAGCTTATCTGAAAGCCCAGGTGGCGGAATTGGTAGACGCACTAGTTTCAGGTACTAGCGCCGCGAGGCGTGGAGGTTCGAGTCCTCTCTTGGGCACCAATCATAAAGACTAAAGCTTGCGGATTTCGGTTCGCAAGCTTTTTTCTTTTGGCGCGGCCATTCGGTCACCTTCACCCCAACGGTCGGCACATTTCCCGCACAGGCGCCAGAAAAGACCAAAACCCGTGCTATACTTCAAGTCTTCCTGAGATGCCCAGGTGGCGGAATTGGTAGACGCACTAGTTTCAGGTACTAGCGCCGCGAGGCGTGGAGGTTCGAGTCCTCTCTTGGGCACCACCAATATGAAAGAAAGCTTGCTGCATGGCAAGCTTTTTTTTCGTCCTTTGGCACCTTGAGGCCGACACCACGGTGCCGGCCTCAAGCTGTCAGACCACCTGCGCGATCAGGTCGTGCCCTTCGGCGCCGACGATGCGCGCCGTCACAAAATCCCCCACCTTGTAGGTCTTGCTCGGCTTGTCCACCGGGAGCAGGCGCACCACGCCGTCAATCTCGGGCGCATCGGCATAGGAGCGACCCAGCCCCCCCTTCTTGCCCAGGCTCTGGGCCTGATCCACCAGCACCTGCATGGTGGCACCGACGCGGCGCTGCAAGCGCTGGACCGACACCGCTTCGGCCACCGCCATGAAGCGGGCCCGACGCGCCTCGCGCACCTCATCGGGCACGGCACCGGGCAGTTCGTTGGCGACCGCGCCCTGCACGGGGGAATAGGCAAAACAGCCCGCGCGGTCAATCTGCGCCTCGGCCACGAAGTCGAGCAAATGCTGGAACTCTTCCTCGGTTTCGCCCGGGAAACCGGCGATGAAAGTGCTGCGCACCACGAGCTCCGGGCACACCTCGCGCCAGCGCTGGATGCGCTCCAGGTTCTTCTCGCCGCTGGCCGGCCGCTTCATGCGCTTGAGCACATCGGGGTGGCTGTGCTGCAAAGGCACGTCCAGGTAGGGCAGCACCAGGCCCTCGGCCATCAGGGGGATGATGTCGTCCACGTGCGGGTAGGGATAGACGTAGTGCAGGCGCACCCAGGCACCGTGCTGGCGTGCCAGTTCACCCAGGGCACGCACCAGGTCGTACAGCTTGGTCTTGACCGGCTTGCCGTCCCAGAAGCCGGTGCGGTACTGCACGTCCACCCCGTAGGCCGAGGTGTCCTGGCTCACCACCAGCAGCTCCTTCACGCCGCCTTCGAACAGCTTGCGCGCTTCGGTCAGCACCTCACCGATCGGGCGGCTCACCAGATCGCCCCGCATCGACGGGATGATGCAGAACGTGCAACGGTGGTTGCAACCTTCGCTGATCTTGAGGTAGGCGTAGTGCCGGGGCGTGAGCTTGATGCCCACCCCTTCGACCGCATTGGCGGCCCGCTGGGGCACCAGGTCCAGGAACGGGTCGTGCGGCTTGGGCAGGTGTTTGTGCACCGCCTCCATCACCTCGTGGGTGGCATGCGGGCCGGTCACGGCCAGCACCGCGGGGTGCATCTGCTGCACCAGATTGCCGCCGCCCTCGCCCTCCCGTGCGCCCAGGCAACCGGTCACGATCACCTTGCCGTTTTCGGCCAGCGCCTCACCGATGGTGTCCAGGCTTTCCTTGACCGCATCGTCGATGAAGCCACAGGTGTTGACGATGACCAGGTCGGCCCCTTGAAAGGTCTTGCTGGTGGCGTAGCCTTCGGCGCTGAGTTGGGTGAGGATGAGTTCGGAATCGGTCAGCGCCTTGGGGCAGCCCAGGCTGACAAAGCCCACCTTGGGCGTGGGGGCAGGGGCAGAGGCCGCGGGCGCGGCAGGGGAAATGGTGTCGCTCATCCCCCGATTGTCTCAGGTACGGCCGGGCAGCGCCGGACACCAGGGCTCAGCGCTTCATGCCGAAGGCGGCCAGCATCTGCTCCTGCATCTGGGCGAAAGCCGTTTGCGACTGGCTGAAGACGTTGCCCATCATCAGCGGCGCCTGCGCACTCATGAACTGCTGCCAGAGCTCGGGCGTGAGGCCTTTGGTCTGCTCGGCCATCTTCTGCTGCAGTTCCATGAACTGCTGCAGGTTTTTTTCGAGGTAGGAGCCCATGAAGCCCTGCATCGAATGGCCGTAAAAGCGGATGATGTTGGCCAGCATGCTTTCGGAAAACAGCGGCACGCCGGCGGTCTCTTCTTCCAGGATGATCTGCAACAGGATGCTGCGCGTAAGGTCGTCGTTGGTCTTGGCGTCGCGCACGACGAAGGGGTCGCCACGCATCACCAACGCCTTGACCTCGGCCAGCGTGATGTAGGACGAGGTGTCGGTATCGTAGAGGCGGCGATTCGGGTACTTCTTGATCACGCGCACGGTTTTGCCGGGGGTGGCCGCTTCTGCGGCCTCGTTGGTTTGCACTGGGCAAGCTCCTGGTAAGCGCCGACAGGCAGCGCCTGTCCACATCGATCGGATTGGTTGACATTGTAGGGAGCAAACCGCGTGCCTGCGCCACCGGAATTACCCTTTGTGCTGCATGGCAGCATGGGGGCCTCGCTGCCGTTACCATGCCGGGTGTTCTTCACTCTCATCGAAAGCAAGGCATGAAACGACTCGAAGGCAAGGTCAGTCTCATCACCGGTGCAGGCCAGGGCATCGGCGCCGCCACGGCACGCAAGTTCGCGCAGGAAGGCGCCACCGTGGTGGTGTGTGACGTGCGCCAGGCGGCGGTGGACGCGGTGGTGGCCGAATGCCAAGTGGCAGGTGCCACGGCCCTGGGGCACGTCATGGACGTGACCCAGCGCACCATGGTGGACGCGGTGGTGGCCGAGGTGCTGGCTCGCTTCGGCCGCATCGACGTGCTGGTCAACAACGCCGGCATCACCCAGGACGCCCGGCTGCAGAAAATGACGCTGGAGCAGTTCGACCGGGTGGTGGACGTGAACCTGCGCGGCGTGTTCCATTGCAGCCAGGCGGTCGCCGATGCCATGGTTGCCCAGGGGGGCGGCGTCATCCTCAACGCCTCGTCGGTCGTCGGCATCTACGGCAACTTTGGGCAGACCAATTACGCGGCCACCAAGTTCGGCGTCATCGGCTTCACCAAGACCTGGAGCCGCGAGCTCGGCCCCAAGGGTGTGCGTGTCAACGCCGTGGCGCCGGGCTTCGTGGACACGCCGATCCTGCGCACCATCCCCGAGAAGGTGCTGCAGGAGATGGAGCACAAGGTACCGCTCAAGCGCCTGGGCAAGCCAGAGGAAATCGCCAACGTCTACGCCTTCCTGGCCAGCGATGAGGCCAGCTACGTGAATGGCGCGGTGATCGAGGTGTGCGGTGGCATGACGGTGTGAGACCTGGCCCGCAATGACCCACGACACCCGCTCGGCCGAGGCGCACCCGCGCTCCAAAACCGACCTCTTTCTCGCCTTCACCTGGCTGGCCCTGCAAGGTTTCGGCGGTGTGCTGGCCGTGGTGCAGCGCGAGCTGGTTGAGAAGAAGCGCTGGCTGACCCGCGAACAGTTCGTCGAGGACTGGGCAGTGGCGCAGATCCTGCCCGGCCCCAACGTGGTCAACCTGTCGCTGATGATCGGTGGCCGCCACTTCGGCCTGCCTGGCGCACTCGCCGCGCTGGCCGGCATGCTGCTCGCGCCACTGGCCGTGGTGCTGCTGCTGGCCATCGCCTTTGCCAGCGTCGCCAGCACGCCCACGGCACTCGGCGCACTGCGCGGCATGGGCGCGGTGGCGGCGGGGCTCATCACGGCCGCCGGCCTGAAGCTGGTGGGGGCGCTGCAGCACCATGTGATGGGGCGGGCGGCGTGTTGGGGTTTGGCGGGCGCCACCTTTGTCGCGATCGCCTGGCTGCGCGTGCCGCTGGTGTGGGTGCTGCTGGGCCTGGGCAGCGTGGCGTGCGTGTGGACCTGGCATTGCCTGGGCCGCACCGCTGCGGGGGCGTCGCGGTGAGCGCGACCCTGCCGGCCGTGGACTGGCTGCAACTGTTCGGGCACTTTCTCCTGCTGTCGCTGCTGGCAGTGGGGGGCGCCATCACCACCGCGCCCGACATGCACCGCTACCTGGTGGCGCAGCAGGCCTGGCTGACCGACGCGCAGTTCACGGCCGCGATCGCCTTGGCCCAGGCAGCCCCCGGGCCCAACGTCCTGTTCGTCGCGCTGCTCGGCTGGACAGTAGGCTGTAACGCCGCCGGCGGGGTGGCCGCGGGCGTGGCGGCCTGGCCCCTGGGTGCCCTGGGCGTGCTGGTGGCCATGACCGCCATCCTGTTGCCCTCCTCCACCCTGACCTACCTGGCCACGCGCTGGGCCCACCGCCACCGCGAACGGCGCGGGGTCAAGGCCTTCAAGCAAGGCATGGCCCCGATCGTGATTGCCCTGCTGATTGCCACCGGCTGGGTATTGACCGCTGCCCACGACCACCCGGCACGCGACTGGCGGCTGTGGCTGCTGACCTTGGTGAGCACGGTGGTGGTGTGGCGCACTAAGGTGCACCTGCTGTGGCTGCTGGGCGCAGGTGGCGCACTGGGGGCCCTGGGGCTGGTCTGACCCTTTGACGAGATCGGATCAGGAACGCTGGCGCATCGCCTCGTAAAGGCACACGGCGCTGGCAACCGACACGTTCAGGCTTTCCACGGCCCCACGCATGGGAATGCTCACCAGCTCGTCGCAGGTCTTGCGCGTCAATTGGCGCATGCCTGGGCCTTCGGCACCCAGCACCAGCGCCACCGGGCCTTTCAAGTCCACCTGGTAGATGGTCTTGGGCGCATCGTCGCTGGTGCCGATGACCCAGATGTTGCGCTCCTTGAGCTCGTTGAGGGTGCGCGCCAGGTTGGTGACCATGAAGTACGGCACCGTTTCGGCGGCACCGCTGGCCACCTTGGCCACGGTCGCGTTGATGCCTGCCGCGTGGTCCTTGGGTGCGATCACGGCCTGGGCACCGGCGCCATCGGCCACCCGCAGGCAGGCCCCCAGGTTGTGCGGATCGGTCACGCCGTCGAGCACCAGCAGCAACGGCGCCTCGCCCCCTTGCTCCAGTTGCTCCAGCAGGTCGTCGAGCGAACGGGCCTGTGCCACTGGCTGAACCCGCGCGGCCACCCCCTGGTGGCCATGGCTGCCCGCCAGCTTGGCAAGGCGCAGGCTGTCGGCCTCGATCAGCCGGGCACCCGCTTCCTTGGCGCGTTCCAGGAACTGCTTCATGCGCGCGTCGCGGCGCGAGGGGTCGACGTAAATCTCGATGATGGAGGCAGGCGCCGTCTTCAGGCGCACGCCGACGGCATGGAAGCCGAACAGGACTTTGGGGGAGGACATCCCCGGATTATCACGCCTCGGCCAGCGCGGGCTCGCTGGCCCGCCCCGCTTCGATGGTGATACGGCGCTCGCAGCGCTGGGCGATGGCGCGGTCGTGCGTCACCAGCACCAAGGTGGTGCCCTGCTCGCGGTTGAGCTCGAACATGAGCTCCATGACCTTTTCGCCGGTAGCAAAATCCAGGCTGCCGGTGGGCTCGTCGGCCAGCAGCACGGCCGGCCGCACCACGAAGGCCCGTGCCAGCGCCACCCGCTGCTGTTCACCACCCGACAGCACCTTGGGGTAGTGCCCCAGGCGCTCGCCGAGGCCCACGCGCCGCAGCATCTCGGTGGCGGCCGTGCGTGCATCGCGCCGACCGGCCAGCTCCAGCGGCAGCATCACGTTCTCCAGCGCCGTCAGGTTGCCCAGCAACTGGAAGCTCTGGAAGACGAAGCCGACCTTCTGCGCCCGCAAGGCGGCGCGCTGGTCTTCGTTCAGGGCAAAAATGTCGGTCCCGTCGATGTGAACCGTTCCGCTGGTCGGTGTATCCAACCCGGCGACGATGGACAGCAAAGTGCTCTTGCCCGAGCCGGACGCGCCAACGATGGCCACCGTCTCGCCCCGGTGGAGCTCGAAGTCGACTTCGCGCAGAATCTCCAGCGTACCGGTCGAGTCCGTCACCGACTTGGACACCCGTTGCACCGCAATCATCACATCCGACATGTACACCCACTTTCCGATGAACCGACGCCACTTTACCCTGTTCACCGCGCTCGGCGCGGGATTGGGGTTTTCTGCCAGGGCCGGCAGCCAGAACGCGCCGGTGGTGCTGGTCGTGGGCGATTCGCTGAGCGCCGAATACGGTCTGCGCCGGGGCAGCGGCTGGGTCACCCTGCTGGAGCAGCGGCTGAGCCAGGACGGCCGTGGGCTGCGGGTGGTCAACGCCAGCGTCAGTGGCGACACGACCTCGGGAGGCCGCTCGCGCCTGCCAGCGCTGCTGCAAACCCACCGACCGGCCGTGGTGGTGATCGAGCTGGGCGGCAACGACGCCTTGCGCGGCCTGCCACTGGACATGACCCGCGACAACCTGCGCGCCATGGCCCGCGCAAGCCGCGAAGCGGGCGCCCGCGTGTTGCTCGTGGGCATGGAAATGCCACCCAATTACGGCGCCCGCTACGCCGAGGAATTCAGGCAGATCTACCGCCAGGTGGCCCAGCAGGAATCGGCGGCGCTCGTGCCCTTCCTGTTGCGCGGGGTGGCCGATGGCCCCGACCCGGTGGCCTACTTCCAGCCCGACCGCATCCACCCGAACGAATCGGCCCAGCCCCGAATGCTGGACAATGTGTGGCCCGAACTGCGCCGACTCTTGCCGAAAGGCTGACCCCCACCCATGCCCGTGCACACCCTAGCAGCCCACGAAGTGGCCGCCCGCCTCACCGACTTTGACACCGTCATAGACGCCCGCACCCAAGACGAATACACCGAAGACCACCTGCCCGGCGCGGTCAACTGGCCAACGCTCGACAACGCCGAGCGCATCACCATCGGCACGATGTACAAGCAGGTCAATGCGTTCGAGGCCAAGAAACGCGGTGCGGCGCTGTCGGCCCGCAACATCGCCGCCCACATTGAGCGCGAGGTGCTTGACAAGCCCAAAGGCTGGAAGCCGCTGGTGTACTGCTGGCGCGGGGGCAACCGCAGTGGGGCCCTGGCCACCATCCTCGGCGCCATCGGCTTTCAGGTCACCTTGATCGAGGGCGGCTACAAGGCCTGGCGCAACGCCCTGCTGGCCGAGCTGCCGCTCCTGGCCACGCGGCTGCGCTACCGGGTGGTGTGCGGACCCACCGGCTCTGGCAAAACGCGGCTGCTGCAGGCGCTGGCCGAGCAAGGCGCGCAGGTGCTGGACCTCGAAGGCCTGGCCAACCACCGCAGCTCGGTGCTGGGCGTGGTGCCGGGCCAGCCCCAGCCGAGCCAGAAGCATTTCGACACGCTGGTCTGGGAAGCCCTGCGCAGCTTCTCCACCGATCGGGTGGTGTACGTGGAAAGCGAAAGCAAGAAGGTGGGCAACCTGCGCGTGCCCGACGCCCTGATGGACGCGATGCGCGCGAGCCCCTGCCTGGACCTGCAACTGCCCGACGAGGAGCGGGTGGCGCTGCTGCTGGAAGACTACGACTTCTTCGTCCAAGACCAGGCGTTTTTCTGCGAGCGGCTAAGGGCGTTGACCGAGCTGCGGGGGCACGAAGTGGTGGAAGGCTGGGTCCGTACCGTGCAGGCGGGTCACCCGGAAGTGGTGGTGCGCGAACTGCTGTCCAAGCATTACGACCCGGTGTACGCCGCGTCCATTCGCCGCAATTTCAAACAGTACGGCGAGGCCCTGCCATGCCCCCTGCCCGACCGCTCGGCAGCGTCGTTGCATGCGCTTGCCGCGCAGCTCGTGGCTCAGGAGAGTGCGGTGAGCGCCTGAGCGAGGTCGGCCCGGAGGTCGTTCACGTCCTCCAGCCCCACCGCCAGGCGCACCAGTCGGGCAGAGTGCGGCCAGGGCGTGCGCCGCATGGCGGGAATGTCGTACGGCACACACAGGCTGATCGGACCCGCCCAGCTGTAGCCGAGACGGAACAGGCGCAGTGCGTCGCAAAATGCATCCACCCGTTCCGGTGCCACCGAAGGTTCGAACACCACACTCAACAGGCAAGCCGCAGCGCTGGCATCGCGCACCCAGTGCACGTGGCCCGGTGAGGTGGGCAAGGCAGGGTGAAACACCTGTGCGACCCTAGGCTGGGCTTGCAGCCAATGGGCGAGCTCCCGGGTCGTTGCATCCTGGGCCCGGTAGCGCAAGGCCATGGACGGCAGACCACGCAGCACCAGCTCGGCGTCGTTCGCACCGACCCCCAGCCCCAGGCGCATGTGCGTCAGCAACACCAGGCGGTGCAAGGCCTCGTCGCGCGTCACCACGGAGCCCATCAGCACGTCAGCCCCCCCGCTGGGGTACTTGGTGAGCGCCTGCACGCTGATGTCCACGCCAAAGTCGAAGGGCTGGAACGCGATGCCGGCGCCCCAGGTGTTGTCCAGCGCCGTCAGCACCGGCCGGGCGTCCCCGCCTCGGACCGCATTGGCCTGGTCCACCACCTGCACGAGCGCGCCCAGATCGGGGTACTCCAGGGTGACGGAACCGGGCACCTCGAGCCAGACCAGCCGGGTGGCCGGACCGATCTTGGCAGCCAGATCGGCCGGGTCCATGGGGTCGTAGTAGCGATGGGCCACGCCCCACGCGGCGAGTTCACCTTCGGCGAAAGCCTTGCCCGGGCCGTAGGCGTTGTCGGGAATGAGCACTTCTTCGCCGGCGCGCAGGCAGGCCATGTCCACCAGGGCGATCGCCGAAAGCCCGCTCGGGGTCAACACGCAATGGCGCCCCCCTTCCAGCGAGGCGATGCGCTCTTCGAGCATGAAGGTGGTGGGCGTCCCGTGCAGGCCGTAGGTGTAGGCGGACTTGTTTTTCCAGTCGCGGCTGCGCATGGCCGCCACGTTAGGGAACAGCACCGTCGAGGCTTTGTGCACCCCAGGCGCCACCGCCTCAAAGGTGTCGGGCGGCCGGTAGGGGTGGTGGATCAGCCCGGTGGACACGGCCGGATCCGGTGCGGCCATCAGACCTTCCACTTGGCCAGGAGCTGCTCCGGCCGCATGCTGTCGTAGCCTTCGAACGGCTGATGAATCCACGGGTTGGTGGCGAGGTACTCGACCGAATAATCGGGCGTGAACACCGACACCGCTTTGGTCCAGATGACCGCACTGCGCAGCTCGGTGATCGGTGAGTAATGGGTGCGCAGCGTCTCGATGACCGCCTTGAGCGTGTGCCCGGAGTCGGCCAGGTCATCGACCAGCAGCACCTTGCCCGCGATCTCGCCCTGGGGCGTCGTGATGTAGCGGGCGATGTCCAGGTGCCCCTGCACCGTGCCAGCCTCGGCGCGGTAGGAGCTGGTCGACATGATGGCCAGCGGCTTGTCAAAGATGCGGCTCAGGATGTCGCCGGGCCGCATGCCGCCCCGGGCCAGACACAGGATGGTGTCAAACTGCCAGCCCGACTGGTGCACCTTGATGGCAAGCTTCTCGATCAGGTTGTGGTACTCGTCGTACGACACGTACAGGTGCTTGCCGTCTTCGGTGAGCATCGCGGACTCCTTGGCGTGGGTCGGTTCGGGCTGAAGGCGCTGCGGGCCGTCAGGCCGCGAACGGGTGGTGCAGCAGGATGGTGTGGTCGCGGTCGGGGCTGGTAGACACCACATGCACCGGCACGCCGGTCACGGCCTCGATGCGGCTGAGGTAGTGCTGGGCGTTGGGCGGCAGGTCCTCGTACCGCGTCACACCCACCGACGACTCGCTCCAACCCGGCAGGGTTTCGTAGATCGGCTCGCAGCGGGCGATCTCATCGGCGCCCATGGGCAGGATGTCGATGATTTCACCATCGAGCCGGTAGCCCACGCACAGCTGGAGTTCTTTCAGACCGTCGAGCACGTCGAGCTTGGTGATGCACAGGCCACTGAGGCCGTTGACCTGGGCCGAGCGCTTGAGCAGCGCAGCGTCGAACCAGCCGCAGCGGCGGGCACGGCCGGTGGTGGTGCCCTTCTCGGCACCCACCGTGGCCATGTGCCAGCCGGGGGTGCCTTCGGTCTCCCAGTCGAGCTCGGTGGGGAACGGACCGCCGCCGACGCGGGTGCAATAGGCCTTGGTGATGCCCAGGACGTAATGCAGCAGGCCCGGGCCCACGCCCGCACCGGCGGCCGCGTTGCCGGCCACGCAGTTGCTGGAGGTCACGAAGGGGTAGGTACCGTGGTCGATGTCGAGCAAGGTGCCCTGGGCGCCCTCGAACAGCAGGTTGACGCCGGCCTTGTGCGCCTCATTGAGCTCGCGCGACACGTCGGCGATCATGGGCTTGAGCAATTCGGCTTGCTGCATGGCCTGGGCGTACACCGGCTCGAACTGGATGCGACCGTCCTGCAGGAACCCTTCGAAGGCTGGACCCCAGGCCATGTCCGCCGCACCCAAGTACGCCAGCGCATGGTTGTACACATCGAGCAACTCGCGCAGCTTGGTGGCGAAGCGCTCGGGTTGCTTCAGGTCCTGCACGCGCAACGCACGGCGCGCCACCTTGTCTTCGTAAGCCGGGCCAATCCCGCGACCGGTGGTACCGATCTTGGCCGTGCCAGCCTTCTCCTTGGCGGCCTCGCGGGCCACGTCCAGCGCCGCGTGGAAGGGCAGGATCAGCGGACAGGCTTCGCTCACGCGCAGCCGGGAGCGCACTTCCACCCCGGCCTGCTCGAGCCCGACGATCTCTTCCAGCAGCTTGGTGACCGACAGCACCACACCGTTGCCGATGTAGCAGCGCACGCCCGGTCGCATGATGCCGCTGGGGATGAGGTGCAGCGCAGTTTTGACGCCGTTGATCACCAGCGTGTGGCCGGCATTGTGGCCGCCCTGGAAGCGCACCACACCCTTGGCGGTTTCGGTGAGCCAGTCGACCAGCTTGCCCTTGCCTTCGTCACCCCATTGGGTGCCGACGACCACGACGTTGCGCCCAGGAAGGGCCTTGAAAGTGTTTTCGCTCATGTCTTCAGGATCCAAAATCGGGGAAATCAGGCCACCAGTGGCTCGACCACCCATTGCCCGCCGCGCTCGACCAGGGCGCGGTTGCAGTGAAATTCGTCAACCTCGTGCTCATGTCCCGGCAACACGCAGACGACCGTTTCGCCCGCCGCGCGCAACCGGGCGATGGCCGAGCGCAGACCGGCCTCGCTGCCCCAGGGGGCGCGGATCGCTGGCTGCAGTGCCGGCACCGACAGCACCTGCACGAGCTCTTTCAGGTCCAGGCTGAAACCCGCGGCCGGACGTTTGCGCCCGAACACGCCACCGACTTCGTCGTAACGGCCACCCCGCACCAGTTCCACCGGCGTGACACCCTCTCGGGCACCGAACACGGAAAAACGCACGCCCGTGTAGTAGGCGTAACCGCGCAGGTCGGCCAGGTCGAACGACACATCGACGCCATCGATGGCAGCCAGTTGGCTGGCCAGCCACCGCATGTCGGCCAGGGCCTGACGCAGCACCGGACCATCGATCAGGCGTTCGGCCGCGGTGTCGAGCACCTCGGGGCCGCCGTACAGCGTGGGCAGCAGGCACAGGCCTTCGTGCACCGCAGCTGGCAAGCCCTGGCCGAGCTGTTTCAGCGCGGCGCCATCTTTCGCGGCCAACGCCGCATGGATGCGCGATACCGTCTCGGGCGCCAGGTCCAGACCGTCCAGCAGGGTGTCCACCAGCCGAACATCGGCCAGGTCCACCACCAAGCGGCTCAGCCCAGCGGCCCGCAGGCTGGCCAACGCCAGTTCCACGACCTCCAGGTCGGCCTCAAGCCCGGCATGGCCGTACAGTTCGGCACCCAGCTGCAGCGGCTCCCGGGTGCCGTGCGGGCGGTCGATGCGGGCGTGCAACACCGGGCCGCAGTAGCACAGGCGGGTGACACCCGCGCGGTTGAGCAGGTGGGCGTCGATCCGGGCCACCTGCGGTGTGGTGTCGGCGCGCAAGCCGAGCGAGCGCCCCGACAACTGGTCCACCAGCTTGAAGGTCTGCAACCCCAGCGCTTCGCCGGTGCCGGTCAGGAGCGACTCGAGGTGTTCGATCAACGGTGGCACGACCAGCTCGTAGCCGAACCCGCGCGCGGTATCGAGCAACGCGCGGCGCAGGTCTTCAATGTGCCGCGCCTCGGAAGGCAAGACATCGGCGATTTGATCCGGTAGGACCCAGGCGGACATGGATGAGGCGGGGCTGTTAAAAACGTGATTCTACCGGCAAGCAGGCAGCGACCCGCCATGGCGGCGGGTCGCACAGCAGGCAAGACGGTTCAGCGGCCAGCAGGCGCGCTGCCGCGCAGGCCCTTGAAGAACTCGGACGACGGGTCGACCACCAGCACGTCGTTCTTGCTGGCGAAGCTGGCGCGGTAGGCTTCCAGGCTGCGGTAGAACTGCGCGAACGCGGGGTCACGGCCGAAGGCCTCGCTGTACGCGCGGGCCGCCTCGGCGTCACCCTCGCCCTTGACCTTCTGCGCGTTGCGGAAGGCCTCGGCAATGATGACCTCGCGCTGCCGGTCGGCGTCGGCACGGATCTTTTCCCCTTCGGCAAAGCCGGTGGAGCGCAGTTCGTTGGCCACGCGCTTGCGCTCAGCCTCCATGCGGTCGAACACCGACTTCGTGATGGTTTCGGCGTAATCGACGCGGGTAATGCGCACGTCCACCACGTCCAGGCCCCAGGGTTTTTCAGCCCCGCTGACCGCGGCCAGCACCTGGCGCTTGACGTCGGCCATCAGTTGCTCGCGGCGGGTGGACAACAGTTCACGCACCGTGCGCCGGTTCACCTCCTCCTGGAAGGAGTTGCGGACCACGCGGTTGAGTTGCACCGCGCCAGCGCGTTCGTCCAGACCGACGTTGCGGATGTAGGCCGAGGGTTCGCTGATGCGCCAGCGCACGTACCAGTCGATCACGACACGCTGTTTTTCGGCCGTCAGCATCGGCTCGGTGTCCGAGCTCTCAAGCGTCAGCAGGCGCTTGTCGATGTACGAAACGTTCTGGAACGGCGGCGGCATCTTGAAGTTGAGCCCCGGCTCGGTGATCACCTTCTGGATCTGGCCGAGCTGGTAGACCACGCCAAACTGGCGCTGGTCGACGACAAACAGCATGGAGCTGGCGATGGCCAACGCCACCAGCAGCGAGGAAATGACAAAGCCGATCTTGTTCATGGTTGGACCCTGTGCATGCGTTCAGCGGGATTCGCGATCGCGGGAACGCGCGTCGTCACGGGTGCGGGGGTCGGACCCCGGCAGGAGAGGCGGCGGGCTGGACGCGGCCGAGCCCGACGCGGCAGCCGAACCCGCCGGCGCAGGCGCACCTGCCGACTGCATGATCTTGTCCAGCGGCAGGTACAGCAGGTTGGAGTTCTGGCGGGTGTCGATCAGCACCTTGGTGACGCTGCTGTACACCTCCTGCATGGTTTCAAGGTAGAGACGCTCGCGCGTGACCTGCGGCGCCTTGGCGTGCTCGGCCTGGATCAGGCGAAAACGCTGGGCATCACCCTGGGCCTGTGCCACGATGCGGGCCTTGTAGCCTTCGGCTTCCTCCAGCAGGCGAGACGCCGTACCGCGGGCCCGCGGGACCACGTCGTTGGCGTAGGCCTCGGCTTCGTTCTTGGCCCGCTCACGCTCTTGACCGGCCTTGAGCACGTCGTCGAACGCGGCCTGCACCTGCTCGGGCGGACGCACACCACCCTGCTGCAGGTTGATGCCCACGACCTCAATGCCCACGCCATAACGGTCAAGGATGGTTTGCATCAGCGTGCGCACGCGGGGGGCGATCTGGTCACGCTCCTCTGCCAGGGCGGCGTCCATGCGCATCTTGCCCACCACCTCGCGCACCGCGGTCTCTGCCGCGCGCAACACAGCCGAATCGGGGTCGCGGCTGGCGAACAGGTAGGCTCGGGCATCGTTCAGGCGGTACTGCACCGCGAACTTGATCTCGACGATGTTCTCGTCTTCGGTCAGCATGGCCGATTCGCGCAGGCCGGTGGCACGCACGATGGCGTCGCGGCCGACGTCAACCGAGCGGATCTGCGTCACGAACACCGATTCGTGGCGCTGGATGGGGTACGGCAGACGCCAGTTGAAGCCAGCGCCCACGGTGCTGTGGTACTTACCGAACTGGGTGATCACCGCCTGCTGGCCTTCTTGCACGATGAAGAAGCCGGTGCCCAGCCAGATCAGGGCGGCCACACCAACGATCAGGCCCGCACCGATGCCGGTGCTCTTGGGGTCGGGCTTGAAGCCGGGCATGCCGCCGCCCTGCCCCCCATTGCCACCCCGTCCGCCTCGGCCACCACCCAGCAGGCCACCGAGCTTGCGGTTGAAGTCGCGCCACAGTTCGTCGAGGTCCGGGGGGCCCTGGTTACTGCCCGACGGCCGCGGGTTCTGGCGCGGAGGCACGTCGTCACGACGCCCGCCCGGCTGCCCTTCGCCATCACGGCCATCACCAGAGGAGTCGCGCGGGCCATTGTCGTCGTCACGGCCCCAGCGGGGGTCGTTGAGGTTGAACATGCCTTTGACGCGGCGCCAGCCCGGCAGGCGCAGAGGCGGAAGGTTCAGATTCATGACAGGCGGTTCTTGGTTGGGTAACGTTAGGGTCTATTGTGCCGAATCGGCCAACGGCCCTTCGGCATCGACGGCCGCCGCATCGAACGGGTGCTGGAGGCGCTGGGCCAGCAACTGGCGCAAGGCATCCAATCCCTCCCCCGCATGGGCACTGAGGAATATACGAGACACTTCCTGGCCTTCGAGTTCCACCGTATCCACCCGCTGCACCGGTTGTTGCGCCGGCGGCATGGCGTCGAGTTTGTTGAACACCAGGATCTGCGGGATATCGGCTGCGCCAATGTCGTGCAGCACCGCCATCACGTTGCGCACCTGCTCGGGGTGCGCGGGGTTGGAGGCATCCACCACGTGCAGCAGCAAGTCGGCATCTCGGGCCTCCTGCAGCGTCGCGGCAAAGGCGTCCACCAGGGTGTGCGGCAGGTCGCGGATGAAACCCACCGTGTCAGACAGCGACACGCTGCGCCCGACTTCACCCAGGTACATCTGGCGGGTGGTGGTGTCGAGCGTGGCAAAAAGCTGATCGGCCGCGTAGGCGCGCGCCTTGACCAGCGCATTGAACAACGAGGACTTGCCCGCGTTGGTGTAGCCCACCAGCGAAATGTTGTAGGCGCCACGGCGTTCCCGCTGGCGGCGCTGGGTATTGCGCTGGCGCTTGACCTTGTCGAGCCGTTCGCGGGTGCGCTTGATGGCGTCACCGATCATGCGGCGGTCGAGTTCGATCTGGGTTTCGCCCGGGCCACCGCGCATGCCAATGCCACCGCTCTGGCGCTCCAGGTGGGACCAGCGGCGCACCAGCCGCGTGGAGAGGTACTGCAACCGCGCCAGTTCGACCTGCAACTTGCCTTCGTGGCTGCGGGCGCGCTGGGCAAAAATTTCCAGGATCAGCAGGATGCGGTCGTTGACCGGCCGCTCCAGGTAGCGTTCGAGGTTGCGCTGCTGAGCCGGACTCAGGGCCTGGTCGAACAGCACTTCGGCCGCCCCGTGCCCCGCCGCCAAGGCCTTGATTTCGTCGGCCTTGCCAGAGCCCACGAACAGCGCCGGGTCGGGGGCGCGCCGTTTGCAGACGACCTTGTCCAGCACCCGGTAGCCGGCCGTGTCGGCCAATTGGGCAAGTTCGTCGAGCTCGGCGTCGAAATGCGGCAGCCCAAGGTCCACACCCACCAGGATGACGCCCGGCTGTGTGTCGTCAGAGTCGTAAGAGGAATTCAAGGGGTTGTGTGCGCCCGCCGCATGGGTGCGGACGGGCGCATGGGCCGATCAGGCCGCGTCGCTGGAGGGGGACGCGCTGAACTGGACCGGACGGCCCGGCACGATGGTGGAAATGGCGTGCTTGTACACCATCTGGGTCACGGTGTTGCGCAGCAGCACCACGTACTGGTCGAAGGACTCGATCTGTCCTTGCAGCTTGATCCCATTGACGAGGTAGATGGACACCGGCACGTGCTCACGGCGGAGCTGGTTCAGAAACGGGTCCTGCAAGAGTTGGCCTTTGTTGTTGCTCACGATATGTTCCGTGTTCAATAAGTTTTGGGACCAAGACCATACCACAGCGCGCGCATTCGTGCGCGCGCAGCATCAGTGGTCGGCGCTGTCGTAGGGGTTGGACGAGGTCTTGAATTCGATGCGCAAAGGGGTGCCGACCAAGTCGAAGGCCTTGCGGAAACGCCCTTCCAGGAAGCGCTTGTAGGCGTCGCTCACCCCTTCGAGGGAATTGCCGTGGATGACGATGACTGGCGGGTTCATGCCACCCTGGTGGGCGTAGCGCATCTTGGGGCGGTACATGCCGCTGCGCTTGGGGGCCTGGAAGGCCACCGACTCCTGCAGCAGGCGCGTCAACACCGGCGTGGACATCTTCTTGGTGGCCGACGCGTAGGCCTGGGCTATCGACTTCCACAGCGGAGCAATGCCCTGGCGCTTCACCGCCGAGATGGTGTGCATGGGCGCGAATTTGAGAAACGCCAGTCGGCTTTCGATCGAGCGCTGCAGCTGCTCGCGCTGGTAACTGTCGATGGCGTCCCACTTGTTGATGGCAATCACCACCGAGCGGCCGCTGTCGAGGATGAACCCGGCGATGTGGGCGTCCTGATCGGTCACGCCCTGGGTGGCATCGATCAGCAACAGCACGACGTGTGCGCGCTCGATCGCCTGCAACGTCTTGACCACCGAAAACTTCTCGACCGCTTCAAACACCTTGCCCTTGCGCCGCAGGCCAGCGGTGTCGATCAGCTCGAATTTCTGCCCGTTGCGTTCGAAGGGCACCGAGATCGCATCGCGGGTGGTGCCGGGCAGGTCGAACGCCACCAGGCGTTCTTCGCCGAGCCAGGCGTTGATCAGCGTGGATTTGCCCACGTTCGGGCGACCGGCCACCGCCAGGCGGATGACATCGTCTTCGGGCGCAGCCTCGGCGTCGGCTTCTTCCGGCCAGTGCAGGCGGTCGAGGGCCGACTCCACCATGGCGCGCACACCCTGACCGTGCGCGGCCGACACCGGGATCACCTCGCCCAGACCCAGCTCGTAGAACTCCGACAGCTGGGCCCCGGCCTTCATGCCCTCGGCCTTGTTGGCCACCAGCAGGCAGGGCTTGTCCAGCTTGCGCAGGTAGTTGGCGATGTCGTGGTCCTGCGCGCTCAGGCCCGCACGGGCATCGAGCACGAAAATCACCACATCCGACTCCGCCACCGCCTGGCGGGTCTGCTTGGCCATTTCTTTGTAGATGCCACTGCCAGCGTCGGGCTCAAAACCGCCGGTGTCGATGACGATGAACTCCCGTTTGCCCAGCCGCGCGCTGCCGTAATGGCGGTCGCGGGTCAAGCCCGGAAAGTCGGCCACGATCGCGTCACGCGACTTGGTCAGGCGGTTGTACAGGGTGGACTTGCCCACGTTGGGGCGGCCCACCAGGGCGATAATAGGTTTCATTCGGGGCGCCAGCCGTACACGCCGCCGTTACGGGTCACCGCCACGAGCGTGCTGCCTGCGAGATAGGGGCCGGCGACGATGGCGGAACCATCGGTGGGCAGGCGGTTGAGGATGGCGCCGTCTTCGCGCGCAAGCAGGTGAACAAAGCCCTGGGCATCGCCGACCATGATCGAGCGGCCCGCGGCCAGGGGAGCGGTCACCCCGCGGTGCAGGAGCCGGTCGTTGGTCCAGGCGCGCTCGCCATTGCGGCGCTGCCAGGCCACGACACGGCCATTGCTTTCGACGCCGTACACCCGGTCGGCATCGAGGTGCACGCCGGTCGCACCGTCGGCAGGCTGGGTCCACAACACCGTGCCGCGGCCGGCGTCCACACAACCCACGGCGGCCTGGAAGGCCCGGGCACAGACGGTGTCGTCTTCGCGCCCCACCCGACCGACGAGGTCGACGAGGCGCTCGATTTCGTTGATGCCGCGCGGGCGGGCGATTGCCGCATCCCAGCGCACGGCCCCGTTGAGCGGATTGAGCCCCACGAGGCGGCCGGCCACGCCCGCCACCAAGGTGTCCCCCACCGCCAGCAGCACGCCAGGCTGCTGCAGCACCAGCGGATCGGTACCGCGCGCCGCCTGTGACCACAGGCGGGCGCCGGTCTGCCCGTCGTAGGCCGAGACACTGCGGTCGGCGGCCAGCACAAAGACCCGCTGTCCAGCCACCAGTGGCGGCGTGAACACCCGCGCCGACAGGCGCACGCGCCAACGCTCGCCAGTGGCCGCCACGGCGACCAGCTCGTTGCCACGCGTCACCACCGCCGCCACGGTGCCGTCGGTGCCGACGCCGGCGGACAACGGCGATTTGACGTCCACCTGCCAGCGGCTCTGGCCATTACGCGTGTCCAGCGCATGCACCACCCCAGCGGCGTTCGCGAGCACCAGGGTGTCCACATGCACCGCAGGCACCATCAGCGGATCGACCGCCCCGACGTTGACCGTCCAGGCCTGACGGGCGGGCACCAGGGCGCTGACCGGGGCCAGCGGGGTCGGTTCGGGGCGCTTGTTGCCACTGGAACAGGCCGCAAGGGCGGCCGTCAAGGCCAACAACGGCAGCAGGCGGGCGCCCCGGAACGGGGCCACAAGGCGGAACACTTTCACCGGGCAGACTCCTGTGTGGACGAGGCGCCGGGGTCAACCCCGAGCGCGTTCAGCTTGGCTTCGACGATGCGGCGGTAATCCAGCCCGGGCTCAAGCGCTGCCCAGGCTTCGCGGTAAGCGGCACGAGCCGCCTCGGCCTGCCCTTGGGCTTTCAAGACGTCGCCCTTGCGGTCAGCCGCCAGCGCGGCAAATTCGGGAGCGATGCCCGTGGCCAGCCATTTCAGGGCCGCCTCGGGCTGCTGGGCCTGCAGTTCCACGGTCGCCAGGCGCAGGCGAGCCACCGACACGAGGGCCGCGTCGGAGGACTTGTCCACCACCATTGACAGGGCCTGGCGGGCCTCGTCGAGTTGGCCGGCGGACTCCAGGGCACGGGCGGCCAGCAGGCCGCCCTGGTGGGCCTGGGCGGTGCGGGCCGCCTTCTGCTGCAGGTCACCCCAGACACGCTTGACGCGGTCGACATCGCCTCCCTGTACGGCGCGATCGAGTTCGTCGTAAAGCGCCGCTGCTTCCAGCGCCGACTTGCGCTGCCAGTACTGCCAGCCGTTCCAGGCGGCAAAGGCCCCCAGGACAGCGATCAGGGCCCAGGTGATGAGGTTGCCGTACTTCGCCCAGAAGTGCTTGAGCTGGGCGATCTGTTCCTGTTCTTCGAGGTCGTAATGCGTGGCCATGCGGGACTGCCGCTCCGTTCTTTCCTGTGTTGCGGGATTGTAGGCGTTGCGCGGGGCCGCGCGCGCCGTGGCTCAGCGCAGCCGTGCCGCCCAGGCGGCAACCTCGGCCAGCGGCAGCACCGTCTGCTCGGTGATCGCGCCCTGTGCATCGGCCCGCAGTGGTTTGACCGCCACCTGACCGGCCGCCAGCTCACTCTCACCGAAGATGAGCGCGTAGCGCGCGCCACTGGCATCGGCCTTCTTGAACTGGGACTTCATGCTGCCCTGCCCGTCTGGGCCACCCGCGTGCATCTGCACTGCCACACCGGCCTGGCGCAAGGCGCGCAGCGCCTGCATCACGGCGGCCTGCCCTTGCGCTTGCGGCACGATGGCGTAGCAGTCTGGCACGGGCACGGCAGGCAGGCGATTCTGCGCCTTGAGCAGTTCCAGAATGCGCTCCACCCCCAGCGCCCAGCCCACGGCCGGCGCGGGCTTGCCACCGATCTGGGCAATCAGCCCGTCGTAGCGCCCGCCGGCACACACCGTGCCCTGCGCGCCCAGCGAGGTGGTCACGAATTCGAACACGCTGAGGTTGTAGTAGTCCATGCCGCGCACCAGGCGCGGGTTGATGCGGTAGGCAATGCCTTGGGCGTCCAGCAGGCCGCGCAACGCATTGAAATGCGCCAGCGACTCGGGCCCGAGGTAGTCCATCAGCTTGGGCGCCGCTTCCACCAGGGCCTGCATGGCCGGGTTCTTGGTGTCGAGGATGCGTAGCGGGTTGCTGTGCAGGCGCCGCTTCGCGTCTTCATCGAGCTGGTCGGCGTGCTGCTCCAGGTAGGCGATCAGCGCCTGCCGGTGGGCCAGGCGTTCGGCCGGCTGGCCCAGGCTGTTGATTTCCAGCGTCACGTCGGTCAGACCCAGCTCGGCCCACAGGTCGGCCGCCATGACGATGAGCTCGGCATCGACGTCCGGCCCACCAAAGCCCAATGCCTCGGCGCCCACTTGGTGGAACTGGCGGTAACGGCCACGTTGCGGACGCTCGTGGCGGAACATCGGGCCCATGTAGTACAGGCGCTTGGGGCCGTCGTAGAGCTGGTTGTGCTCGATCACCGCGCGCACCACGCCGGCTGTGGCCTCGGGACGCAGGGTGAGCTGCTCACCGTTGAGGCGGTCTTCGAAGGAGTACATCTCCTTCTCGACGATATCGGTCACCTCGCCCAGGCCACGGATGAACAGGCCGGTGGGCTCCACGATGGGCGTGCGCACGTTGCGGTAGGCGTAGCGCGCCATCAGGTCTCGGACCTTGCCTTCCAGCCACTCCCAGTGCGCCGACTCCGGCGCAAAAATGTCGTTCATGCCTTTGACGGCACTCAGTTTTTCTGCCATGTGCTTTGCTTGTCTGCGTTCAGGTGCCCTTACGCGGGGGCCCCAAACTTTTTGTGGATGTAGTCTTCAACGATCTGCTGGAACTCGGTGGCAATCGCGTCGCCCCGCAGGGTCAGGCGCTTTTCGCCGTCGATGAACACCGGGGCAGCGGGCGCCTCGCCAGTGCCGGGCAGGCTGATGCCGATGTCGGCGTGTTTGCTCTCGCCCGGGCCGTTCACGATGCAGCCCATCACCGCCACCTTGAGGTTTTCCACGCCAGGGTAGCGCTCGCGCCACTGCGGCATGGAGGCGCGCAGGAAATCGTCGATCTGCTTGGCCAGTTCCTGGAAGGTGGTGCTGGTGGTGCGGCCACAACCCGGGCAGGCCGTGACGCTGGGCACAAAGCTGCGCAGGCCCAGCGCCTGCAGGATCTCCATCGCCACCACCACCTCCTGGGTGCGCGACTCCCCCGGTTGCGGCGTGAGCGACACGCGGATCGTGTCACCGATGCCTTGCTGCAGCAGCACCGCAAGCGCCGCCGCCGAAGCGACCGTGCCCTTGGTGCCCATGCCCGCTTCGGTCAGGCCCAGGTGCAGCGGGTAGTCGCAGCGGCGGTGCAGTTCCTGGTACACCGCGATGAGGTCCTGCACCCCACTGAGCTTGCACGACAGCACGATGTCTTCGGGCTTCATCCCAATCTGCTCGGCCTGCGCCGCCGACTGCAAGGCCGAGGTGATCAGGGCCTCGTACATCACCTGTTTGGCATCCCAGGGCTGGGCGCGGCGGGCGTTCTCGTCCATCATGGACGCCAGCAGGTCCTGGTCCAGGCTGCCCCAGTTCACGCCAATGCGGATGTGCTTGTTCCACCGCAGCGCCGCCTCGACCATCTGGCCAAACTGGCGGTCCTTCTTCTCGCCCCGCCCCACGTTGCCGGGGTTGATGCGGTACTTGGACAGGGCCTGCGCCATATCGGGGTGGTCGGCAAGCAGGCGGTGGCCGTTGTAGTGGAAGTCCCCGATGAGTGGTACCGCAATGCCCATGCGGTCAAGCTGCTCGCGGATGTAGGGCACCGCCTTGGCCGCCTCGTCGTTGTTGACGGTGATGCGCACCAGCTCGGAGCCTGCCAGGGCCAGCTCCTTGACCTGGATGGCGGTGGCGACCGCATCGGCGGTGTCGGTGTTGGTCATGGACTGCACGCGCACCGGGGCGTTGCCCCCCACGGTGACGCGGTGGTCTCCCCAGGTCACGGTGCCCATGCGGGACTTGCGCCGGCCGAAGGGGCTGGCCACGGGCTGGCCCGGCTCGGCCTTGGGAAAATCAGGGTTCATGGCGTCAGCGCACCTCGAATCGGGCCACGTTGTTGCGGGTCAGGGGGGCCAGGTCGAGGGCTTGTCCACGGACCGTCACCACCGTTTCGTCGGCACGGCCGACGACCACGGCCAAGGGCAGGTCGGACGAAAAGCCGACCACCTCGCCGGCCTGCAGGCCACGCTGCAGCAGCACCCGGCCGGATGCTCCAGTCACCTGGACCCAGGTCGCCTCGCGGGCCCGCAGTTGGAGGATGTCCGCTGTGGCTGCCGCGGGCTGCTCGACGGCAGCGGCTGGCAGCACGCCGGTTGGCGCGGACACAGCCACCGCGTCGACCACCACCGGTTGCGCCGCAGGGGCATCGGCCCTCGGCTCTGCCGGTGTTTCGGCCGCCGTCGCTGCCGGGGCATCCTCGGCACGCTCAGGGACCAACGCGGCCAGGGGCTCGGCCACCACCGGCGGTTGGGAATCACGCTGGGGCAACAGGAACCACAACACACCGGCCGCCACCAGCACCGCCAGGGCCATGACCAACGAGACCGGCATGCGCCGGCGCCCATCTGCCGACGCGGCGCCCGACAGCAAGGGGGCCTGCCGCGTGGGCATGGGCGCATTCAATGCCCCCTCCGGCTCGCCCAGCCGCACCGCGGCCGACGCGGGCAAAGACGCCAGCACGGGGCCTGGGTCCATTTTCAGGACGCGGCACACGCTCGAAGCCAGCGCCCTCACGAACGTCATGTCGGGCAGTTCGTCGTACCGCCCTGCCTCCAGCGCTTCGAGGCGCTGGACCGGCACCTTCAGCATGGACGCGAGCGCGGCAACGTGCAGGCCGGCGCGCTCACGCGCCTCCCGCAACGACACCGAAGCGGGGACCGGTGTGGCCAGTGCGCTCTGCTCGTCACTCATTGAATGCTCCACGCTCGTACGCACCCGCCTCCCGCGACTGTGGGAACCTGCGGCGCAACTGCTCACCCAGTTGCCGCGAGGCTTCGTGGTTGAGCAGGCGGTTTTCGATCTTGATGCCGAGCCAGAGCGACTCGGCATTGGCCAGCTCGGAATTGTTCAGGCGCCGGATGAAAAACCGGGCCCGCTCCGATTCGCCACGCTGGTGCAGCAGCAGCGCCAGGTTGTAGACCGTGATCGGATTGCCCGCATCGAGCTCGAACGAGCGCAGCAGGCTGCGTTCGGCCTCCTGCTTGAGGCCGGCACGGGCTTCACACACGCCCTGCGACATCCAGGTGCGGGCACCGGAGGGGTAATTCGGCGTCTGCAAGGCGCGCTGGAACGCGGCAAACGATTCCGGGTAACGCGCCTGCTGGCAGTGCAGCCAGCCGAGGTTGTGCAGCGTGTCGCCGTCCTGCGGCGAGGCGCGCAAGGCCTGCCGGAAGCTCTCTTCCGCCAGGCCCATTTCGTTCAGGCGCATGTAGATCAGTCCGCGCAGGTTGTAGGCAGCGGCATAGCTTGGGTCGGTGGCCAGGGCCTGTTTGACCTCATCGAGGGCCACCGTGTATTGGGCTTGCTCGAAATAGCCCGCCGCCAGCTCCAGACGCACCCGGGCACGTTTGCGCGCCACCGGCTCGTCCGACTCGGTCACCCAGTCGGCGCCCGACCGGGGAGCCATGCCCGGGCCGCCGGCACAACCGGCCAGCACCCCCAGGCACACGCACATCAGGCACCAGCGGATCCAGTTCATGCAGAAGGCTCCTTGCGCTGCCAGACCACTGGCTGCTCGGTCTGGACACGGCGTTTGGCCAGGCGCTCGGCCGCCTTGGTGCGGTCCAGCACGTCGCCGGCCAGCTGGCCGCAGGCCGCGTCGATGTCGTCCCCCCGGGTCTTGCGCACCGTCGTCACGATGCCGGCGGCGTTCAGCCGCTCGGCAAAGGCCTTGACGACCGGTCGCGGCGAGCACGTGAGGCCCGACCCCGGAAACGGGTTGAACGGAATGAGGTTGAGCTTGCACGGCACGCCCCGCCCCCCGTGGCCACGCACCAGCTCGATGAGTTGCTGGGCGTGTTCCGGCTGGTCGTTGACGCCGTCAAGCATGCAGTACTCGAAGGTGATGAAGTCACGCGGCGCGTGCGGCAGGTAGCGCTGGCAAGCGTCCAGCAGCTCCGCCAGCGGGTACTTGCGGTTCAACGGCACCAGGTGGTCGCGCAACGCATCGTTGGGGGCATGCAGCGACACCGCCAGGGCCACTGGGCAATCCTGGGCGAGCCTGTCCATCATGGGCACCACGCCAGACGTGGACACGGTCAGGCGGCGGCGGGACAGGCCGTAGCCGTGGTCGTCGAGCATCACCTTGAGGGCCGGCACGAGGGCAGCGTAGTTCTGCAGGGGTTCCCCCATGCCCATCATGACGACGTTGGAAATCACCCGCTCGGTCGTGCCCAGACGGCGACGCAGGTGGTGTTCGGCGTACCAGAGCTGGGCCACGATTTCACCGGTGGTGAGGTTGCGGCTGAAACCCTGGTGGCCAGTAGAACAAAAGCGGCATCCCACCGCACAGCCCGCCTGCGAAGACACGCACAGCGTACCACGATCGTCTTCGGGGATGAACACGGCCTCGACGGCGTTGCCGTCTCCGACATCGAACAGCCACTTGATGGTGCCGTCGGCAGAGGCCTGCTCGGTGAGCACCGAGAGCCCGCGCACCTCGCACACACCGGGCAGTTTGTCCCGCAGGCTGCGGGCCAGGTCGGTCATGTCCTCGAAACGGGACACACCTTTTTGGTGAATCCAGCGAAACAGCTGAACGGCCCGGAAACGCTTTTCTCCGAGCCGCTCACAAAAAGCGGCCAACCCGTCGAGGTCGAAATCGAGCAAATTGGCCGTCATCGAACCATCAACGCGAGTAAACGTTCATGCCCGGGAAGAAGAACGACACTTCCACGGCAGCGGTTTCGGGGGCATCGGAGCCGTGCACGGCGTTGGCATCAATGCTGTCGGCGAAATCGGCGCGGATGGTGCCCGGGGCGGCTTTCTTGGGGTCGGTGGCGCCCATCAGTTCACGGTTCTTGGCGATGGCGTTGTCGCCTTCCAGCACCTGGATCATCACCGGGCCGGAGACCATGAAGTCCACCAGGTCTTTGAAGAAGGGGCGCTCTTTGTGCACCGCGTAGAACTGCTCGGCTTCGGCGCGCGACAGGTGCACCAGCTTGGCGGCAGCGATCTTGAGGCCAGCGGCTTCAAAGCGGCTGTAGATCTGGCCAATCACGTTCTTGGCAACGGCGTCGGGCTTGATGATGGAGAGGGTGCGTTCGAGGGCCATGAAAAGTCCTGAAAGGGTTGGAAAAACTGTTGAAAGGCAAACTTTGGATTTTAACCTGACCGGACCGGATCAGCGGCGACCACCACCGCTGCGACCGCGGGAAGGGCCCTGCCCACCCCCGGCGCGACCGCCAGAGCCCGGGCCACGCCCCCCACGCCCAGGGCGGGCATCGGCGCCAATGTAGCCATAGGAGGTTTTCATCGGATCGGGCTGCGCATCGGCCGCAGCGTCGCGTCGCGGGCCACGCGGCGCCTTGCCGGGCGTGCGCGGCACCGGCGGTCCATCGACCAGTTTGGGAGCACTCGGCCGGGGCCCCTGCCCTTTGCGGCGCGAGGGGTTAGTACGTGCCCCTCGCCCGGCTGGGCGGGGGGCAGCCGGTTCGGCCGGCGTCATGCCGGCCGCGGTCGTCAGTCGTTCGATGTCGCGGTGGTCCAGTTCCAGCCAGACGCCCCGGCGCAGGCCACGCGGCAGCACCACCGCCCCGTAGCGGATGCGGATCAGCCGGCTGACGGCGTGGCCGACGGCTTCGAACATGCGCCGGACCTCGCGGTTGCGGCCTTCGGCGATGGTGACCCGGTACCAGCAGTTGGCACCGTCGCCGCCACCGTCTTCGATGGACTGGAACTGCGCCGGCCCGTCATCGAGCCGGACCCCGTCGAGCAGGCGCTGCTTTTCATCGTTGCTCAGCGCCCCGAGCACACGCACCGCATACTCGCGTTGCAGGCCAAAGCGGGGGTGCATCAACTTGTTGGCCAGCTCGCCGGAATTGGTGAGCAGCAGCAAGCCTTCGGTGTTCAGGTCCAGACGCCCCACCGACTGCCACTTGCCGCTGTACAGCCGGGGCAATCGGCGGAACACGGTCGGGCGGTTCTGCGGGTCGTCGTGCGTCACCACCTCGCCGGCCGGCTTGTGGTACGCCAACACCCGCGGCGGCGGCGGCGCGATGCGCAGCCGGATGGGCTTGCCGTTGACCTTGACGGCGTCACCAAAGCGGATGCGCTGCCCCACATGGGCCGGCTCGCCATTGACGGTGATGCGTCCCTCCAGGATCATCTGTTCCATTTCCAGACGCGACCCCAGCCCGGCCTGGGCCAGCACCTTGTGCAACTTGGGCGCATCCGCCTCGGGCTGGAGCACCCGCTTGCCGGGAACTTCGGGCGTTGCGGCTTCGGGGGCCGTATCGAAAGCACCGGACACCACGTCCTGGAACACCTGGGCATCCAGGGCGGCAACGTCCGCCACCGCCTCGTCGGTGGGAGTGGCAGGCTGGGGAGTGGATTTGGCGTTCATGGCGTGGGCTCGGGCAAGGAAGGGGATGGGGGCATCAGGTCGTCAAACGCCAACCCGTCGAAAGTGGCCTGCGTCAGGTCGCCGGCGTCCAGGGGCGGCAGGGCATCCAGTGACGGCAGGCCCAGGTCGTCCAGAAATTGCCGGGTGGTCGCGTACAAGGCCGGGCGCCCCACCGTTTCACGGTGTCCGATCACCTCGACCCAGCCCCGGTCTTCGAGCTGCTTGAGGATGGTCGAGCTGATCGTGACGCCGCGGATGTCCTCCATGTCGCCACGGGTCACCGGCTGGCGGTACGCCACGATGGCCAGCGTCTCGAGCACCGCGCGGCTGTACTTGGGCGGCTTTTCGGGGTGCAACCGGTCAAGGAAGAAGCGCATCTCTGGCCGGCTCTGGAATCGCCAGCCACTGGCCAGACACACCAGCTCCACCCCTTTGGACGACCATGCCAATTGCAGGTCGGCCAACAGAGCGCGCAATGTGTCGTTCGATACCGCACCGTCGAACAAGGCCGACAACTCCCTCAGCGACAGTGGCGCTGAGGCGCAAATGAGCGCGGTTTCGAGGATGCGCCGGGCATCCGCGGTGTTCATGGTGGTTGTCGGTCCGAGAAAGGGTGGCGAGGGACGGCCGGGAGGCCTACTGTCCCCGGCCACGGGGGATCAGCGCGGCAGGGTCATAGGCCCCGTCCATGGCATCGGGTGGGCCGGCTTCGACCGACCACAGGCATTTTGCATTGTAACGCAGCCCCGCTTCGGCCGCTGCCTCCGCCAGATCCAGGGGCAACGGGCTCTCGAAACCCATCCAGCGCCCGGTCACCGGGTGGTTCAGACCCAGTCGGTGCGCATGCAGCGCCTGGCGTTGCAGGCCCAGCGCTGGCCGCCCTCCGTACAGGCTGTCGCCCACCAGAGGGCAGCCCAGCCAGGCCATGTGCACGCGGATCTGGTGGGTGCGTCCGGTGTGCAACTTGCACCCTACGAGCGCCCAGCCGTTGGCGGCATCGACCAGCCGCACCCGGGTCTGCGCCGGCCTCGCGCCCCCGGCCCCATTGCCCAGGACCGCCATGCGCAGCCGGTTGCGGGGATCGCGGCCAATTGCCTGGTCCACCCAGCGCTCAGGCTCGCCGCGCCAGGGCCCGTGCGCCAGCGCGAGGTACACCCGGTGCACGTCACGGGCGGCGATTGCACGCACCAGCGCATCCACGGCCACCTGGGTCTTGCCCACCACCATCAGCCCGCTGGTGTCCTTGTCGAGCCGGTGCACAATGCCGGCCCGAGGCAAGACCGACGCACCCGCATGGTGGGCCAGCAAGCCATTGAGCAGGGTGCCGCGCCAGTGTCCGGCGGCCGGGTGCACGACCATGCCCGCCGGCTTGTCGATGACGATCAGATGCTCGTCCTCGAACACCACCGGCAATGCCATCGGCTCCGGCACGAAAGCACTGGCCTGGGCCGTGGGCCGCAACTCGGCCACCACCTCGTCGCCCGCCTGCACCCGGGCCGAGGCCTTGCGCACCAGCCGGCCATTGACCCACACGGCACCCGCTTCCAGCAGCGACTGGAAATAGCCACGCGAAAATTCCGGATGGCCCTGCGCCAGCCATTTGTCGATGCGCAAGCCGTGGTCCGGCAGCTCGACCCGCCCGGTGCGCCGCTCCAGATCGGCCTCGTCGACCGGCGTGGCCACGGCTACCATGCCGTCGTCTGCGGCATCGTCGTCCCAGAGCCCCCCCGACAGAGGGGGCGTCGATATAATTTCCGAAGTCAAACCGCTGTTCCTGCCACGCAAAGGTGCTTGCCCAATGTTCGATCCGAGATTATCCGCTGCCACCCACGGGCGTCGCCTGCTGACCCTGGTGGCCCTGGCCGCGGCACTGGGGGGTTGCGCCAGCACCAAACCCGTTGATGAAACCGCCGGCTGGAGCCCGAACAAGCTCTACGCAGAGGCGATGGACGAGCGCAACAGCGGCAACTACGAAAAAGCCGTTTTGTACTTCGAAAAGCTGGAGGGACGGGCCGCGGGCACCCCCCTGGCCCAGCAGGCACAGCTGGAAAAGGCGTACGCCCACTACAAGGCGGGCGAGCAGCCACAGGCCATTGCCACGCTGGACCGCTTCATGAAGCTGCACCCGGCAAGCCCGGCGCTGGACTATGCGCTCTACCTCAAGGGCATTGTCAATTTCAACGACAACCTGGGGCTGTTTGGCTTCATTTCGCAGCAGGACCTGTCGGAGCGGGACCAGAAAGCAGCCAAGGTGTCGTTCGAGTCGTTCAAGGAACTGGTGGAGCGCTTCCCCGATTCCCGCTATGCCCCCGACGCGCGCCTGCGCATGACCTACATCGTGAACTCGCTGGCACAGTCGGAAGTGCACGTGGCGCGTTACTACTACAACCGCGGTGCCTATGTGGCCGCGATCAACCGCGCGCAGCTTGCCATTGCCGACTACCGCGGGGTCCCGGCGAGCGAAGAGGCGCTGTACATCCTCATGAAGTCCTACGAGGCGCTGAAGATGGAAGAACCTGCCAACGACGCCCGCCGCGTGCTCGAGAGCAACTTCCCGCAGAGCCAGTACCTGACCGGCGGTGCCCGCAAAGACAGCGGCCCTTGGTGGAAACTCTGGTGATGCACAGGGGCTGATCGCCCACTGCGGCGTCACAGCCGACCGATGAATTCGGCCAACCGAGGCAACACCGGCGCCAGGTGACGCAGGGGGCGGGCCATTGCGCCCACCAGCGTGGCATGGCCCACGCGGTCGAACACCTCCACATTCAGGGGCGTGCCGTGAGCACGCAAGGCCGACGCCAACGCCAAGGTGTTGCGCCGCGGAGAGACCAAGTCGTCCTCGCGAGCCGCCAGCAACAGCGCAGGCACATCGCTACCGACTCGCTGGGCATGGTAGAGGGGCTGGGAATCGATGGGCGTGTCCGGCCAGCCGAAAGCCGTCTGCACTGCGGGCAAGCCGATCGGCAAAAAATCGTAAGGACCGGCCAAACCCGCCCACCCCGCCAATTCCTCGGGCGAGCGCCCCACCCGTGCGAGCCAGCGGCTATCCAGCGCCAGCATCGCGGCGTTGTAGGCGCCGGCACTGTGCCCCACCAGACACAGGCGGTCTGCACCCCACTGTGGCAGGGCCGCCCAGGCCCAGCGGGCCGCCTCGGCGCAGTCTTCCAGAAACCCTGGGTAGCGGACCACGGGACTGAGGCCGTAGTCCGCCACCAGTGTCACGAAGCCTTGGGCGGCCAACGCCTCACCCACGAACGTGTAATCGGCCCGGTCGCCGCTGCTCCAGCTACCGCCATAGAAAAACAGGACGGCCGTCCTGGCGGGTTGAGCCAACGGCAGGTACACGTCGAGGAGCTGGCGTTCGCCCGCACCATAGCGTTGCGCCGCAAGGACGGTGTGGGTGTCCGACGGCACCAGCCCGTTGATCACCCGCAAGGGGGAACACGCCTGCAGCAAGGGGCCAAGACACAGGGCCGCAAGGGCGTGGAGACGACGGCGGCCCAGCGGGGCCCGCCTGGAAGCAAAAGCATCTGCGTGTGAAACCATGCATCTCATACGCAGCACCCCGTCCACCGGTTTCAAAGTGAGCGCGCCAGGGTGTCAACGGGCGAAAAAAAACCGACCCCGGAAGGTCGGTTTTTGCGAGGCCGTGATGGCTCAGGCGGTTTCGCCGAGCACCGCCACGTTGACGTCCACCACCACATCAGTGTGCAGACCGATCTGGACGGTGTAATCACCCACGTTCTTCAGCAGGCCGTTCGGCATGCGAACCTGCGCCTTGGTCACGGCGAAGCCCTGCTTCACCAGTTCGTCGGCGATGTCGTGGTTGGTGACGGAGCCGAACAGGCGACCGTCCACGCCAGCCTTCTGGCTGAGCTTGACGGTGAAGCCGTTGAGCTTCTCGCCCAGGGCCTGGGCTTCGGCCAGCTTGGCAGCAGCGGCTTTTTCCAGCTCGGCGCGGCGGGCTTCGAATTCAGCCACGGCGGACTGGGTGGCGCGGCGGGCGCGGCCCGTCGGGATCAGGAAGTTGCGAGCGTAGCCGTCCTTGACCTTGACGACATCGCCCAGGTTGCCCAGGTTGACAACTTTGTCGAGCAGAATGATTTGCATGTTCTTAGCTCCTATCAGACGCGGTGCTGGTCGCTGTACGGCAGCAGGGCCAGGAAGCGGGCGCGCTTGATGGCGGTGGTCACCTGGCGCTGGTAAATGGCGCGGGTGCCGGTCAGGCGAGCGGGGATGATCTTGCCGTTTTCGGCGATGAAGTCACGCAGGACGTCCACGTCCTTGTAGTCCACTTCTTCCACGCCAGCGACGGTGAAGCGGCAGAATTTCTTGCGCTTGAACAGCAGCGACTGGGTGTTGCGCTTGGGGCGCTTGTCTTTATTGAAACGCTTGGGTGCAGCCATGGTGGTGCTTCCTTAAATCGGCTTGAAATCTTGGATGTGGAACACGACGCCTTTGCCGTTGCGGCCGTTGGTCAGGAAGCCCTGAAACTGCAGCTCTGCCCCGAGGGGCGTGCGGACCAGGCGGTCTGCCTGGGCGCCAAAGGCAATGCCTCTGAGCTGCAGCGTCACTTGCCGGGGCTGACCGCTGTCGTCCTGTTGCGAGGCGTGCAGCAGTTGCACGTCGATCGCCGGGATGCCAGCGGGGGTGTACCGGGGACTGGCCATTTCGACCAGCGTCGCCGACAGCACCAACCGGTTCGCGGGGGCCGGACCTGGGCCAGGCAACGTCAGGCCGTGGCCTCCTGCTGCTGGGCCTTGCGGGCCTCTTCACGCTCGACCGCCTTCATCATGGAAGAAGGCGCGGTTTCGGCCTTCTTCTTCTGGACGGTCAGGTGACGCAGCACGGCGTCGTTGAAGCGGAAGGCATGCTCCAGCTCGGCCACGACGGCTTGGTCAGACTCGATGTTCAGGCACAGGTAGTGCGCCTTGGACAGCTTGTTGATCTGGTAAGCCAGCTGGCGACGGCCCCAATCTTCGACACGGTGGATCTGACCGCCGCCGGCGGTGATCATGCCTTTGTAGCGCTCCAGCATGGCCGGCACCTGTTCGCTCTGATCCGGGTGGATCAGCATGACGATTTCGTAGTGACGCATGGACTCTCCTTGTGGATGAAAGCCACCCCCCGCGTCAACAGAGGTATGGCAAGGTAAGCTTTCGATTATAGCACCCCGCTATCCGTGTCCGCAAGGTGCTCGGCATCAGGTGGGCAAGCGCAAGCGGTCCATCAGCTCCTGGGCCGGGCGTGACGGCCGGGGCGTCAGCCAGCTCACCAACACCATCACCGCAAAGCCCACCGGGACACCAAAAACACCAGCGGAGATGGGCTGGATGCCCCACCACAGCTCGACCGGCCCATGGAGGCCAAACACCGATCGCAGCCATGGCTGTGTGGTGGCCATGTAGTAGAACGTCACGCCCAGACCGCTGAGCATGCCCAGCACCGCGGCAGGCCCCGTGGCGCGTCGCCAGAAAATCCCGAGCACCAGCGGTGGGAAGAAGGCCGAGGCCGCGAACGAGAACGCGGCCGACACCAGGAACAGGATGTCTGCCGGCTTCTGCGCCGCCACGTAGGCCGCCGACAAGGCCACCGCGAGCAGCAACACTTTGGAGATCGTGACACGGCGCGCCGTCGCGGCGTTGGGGTCGATCATCTTGTAGTACACGTCGTGGCTGAGGGCATTGGCGATCGTCAGCAGCAGGCCGTCGGCGGTGGAGAGCGCGGCCGCAAGCCCGCCGGCGGCCACCAGCCCGGCAATCACGTACGGCAGACCAGCGATCTCGGCCGTCGCCAGCACGATGATGTCGACACCAATCGAAATCTCGTTGAGCTGCAGGATGCCGTCGCGGTTCATGTCGCGCACGCTCAAAAGCGCCGGATCGACTTTGTTCCAGGCCGCCACCCATGAGGGCAACCGGTCAAACGAGGTGCCGACCAGCACATTGAACACCTCGAACTTGACCAGCACCGCCAGCGCCGGTGCCGTGAAGTACAGCAAGGCGATGAACAGCAGTGACCAGGTGACCGATTGACGCGCCTGGCGCACGTCGGGCACCGTGTAGTAACGCATGAGAATGTGCGGCAACGCCGCCGTGCCCACCATCAGGCAGAACACCAGCGCCAGAAAATTGCGCCGAGACGTTTGAAACTCAAGCTGCTCCGCCGGCGTGCCGTTCGGGTCGCCAGCAAACTGCTGGGCATGGGGCGCCATGCCGTTGAGCGGGCGGGATTTTTCCTGCGCTTCGGCCAGTTGCCGGGTCCACAGGGCGCGTGCCGAGCTTTCGTCACGCGGCAGGCGGGACAGGTCTTTTTCGGCCTCGGCAATTTCAGAGGCCAAGCCGTTGAAATCGCGCAGGGCCTCTAAATAGGACTCGGCCAGCTTGCGCTCGTTGGCCAACGCCGTGGCCGGATCCTTGAGCTTGTCCTCCAGCACCCCGGCCTGGTGCAGGTAGATCATCCGCACCTGTTCTTCGGCTGGATCGGTGGTTAGCTCGCGCTCGCGTTCGGTGATCTTCTCCAACTGCAGGCCATAGACAAGCTGCGGCACCGGCACCCCGGTCTGCTTGACCGACAGCCACACCACCGGTAGCAGGTAGGCCAGGATGAGCACGATGTACTGGGCCACCTGGGTCCAGGTGACCGCCCGCATGCCCCCCAGGAAGGAGCAAACCAGGATGCCGCCCAGCCCCAGGAATACCCCCACTTCGAACGCGAGACCGGTGAGCCGCGACGTGATAAGACCCACGCCATAAATCTGTGCCACTACATAAATGAAGGAACACAGGATGGCCGCCACCACCCCCAGCAAGCGGGGTACATGGCCGCCGTAGCGCTCGCCCAGAAAGTCCGGGATGGTGAACTGGCCATAGCGCCGCAGGTAAGGCGCCAGCAGCAGCGCTACCAGGCAATACCCCCCCGTCCAGCCCATGACAAAAGCCAACCCGCTGTAGCCCTGCACGTACAGTGTGCCAGCCAGGCCAATGAACGAGGCGGCAGACATCCAGTCGGCGCCGGTGGCCATGCCGTTATAGAAAGCCGGTATGCGCCGCCCGGCCACGTAGTACTCCTCCGGGTCGATGGTGCGGCTCATGATGCCGATGGCTGCGTACACCGCGATGGTGGACAGCAGAAAGACCATGCCGATCCACTGGCGGGACAAGCCCATCTGCTCGAGCACGGCCAACAACAGCACGAAACCAAGAAAAGCCAGCGCGAACCACAGATAGACCTTGTCGAGCTGGCGACGCAACATCCGGTCAGAGACGGCGCGATTCATTTCACGGCCTTAGAGGCGCAGGCCTCGCGCAGAGACCGTTCCAGCCGGTCCATATACCAAGCATAGAAGGCAATGATGAGCCCGTACACCAGCAGCGCCCCCTGGGCGGCCACCCAGAAGCTGAACGGCCAGCCCAGGAAGCGGAAGCTGAGTTCCCGGGCAAAAAAACTGACACCGAACGTGACCATGAACCACACCAGCAGCAGCAGCGCTGTGACGCGGAGGTTGCTGCGCCAGTACTGCCGCGCCAGCGCGCTGCCAGGCGCCACCTCACCCTCGCGCGGCCCTGGCGTCATGCCCCGCGCTCCAGGGCTGCCAGCCGCTGCCGAACGGTCTGGGCCGCACGAGGCTCGAAGCCGGCCAGGTGCTCCAACGTGCGCCGAGCCTCCTCGGCCTGACCGAGCGTCCAATGCAAAACCGCCACTTCGGTCCATCCGTAGGGGCTGAGGGGCTGCAACCGGGTGTTCTCGGCTTGCGCTGCCAAGGCCTCTTCCAGCCGGCCTTGCGCCGCCAGCACCCGGCCCAGCCCGTACCACGCCCGGTCGAGCCGGGGGGCCAGCGCCAGCGCCGCCTCGAACGCCTGCTGCGCCGCGTGCCAGTCGCCCCGCTGCTCGAGCAGGTAGCCGAGGTTGTAATGGTGGGCCGCCGTGTCGGGCGCAAGGGCCAGCGCCCGGCGTTGCCAGCGCAATGCGGCGCCTAGGCTGCCCTGCTGGGCGCAGATGTGGGCCAACGAGGCCAGGGCACGCGCCTGACCCCGCCCACCCGCATGCAGCCCCCGCCAGAACGCCACCTTCGCGGCCCGCTGCTGCCCTGCCAGCAAACAGCACTGCCCCCAGGCGCGCCAAACCGAGGCGGCCAGCCGCGCCCAAGGTCGCACCAACGGGGTTCTCTGCCGTGTCAGAGGCACGCCTGCACCCCCATGTCCACACACAGGGCGATCTTGCCGAAGGTGGCTGCAAGCCACACCACCGCCAGCAAACAACCCGCCACCAGCGGGTGGAGCGCCTGCGGCACCCAGCCCGGCGCGATCCAGCCAGCGGCACGCACCACCGGCCGACAGAGCGTGTCGAAGAGCCAGAGCACGGCGTTGGAACGGGCGTTCGATCCGGGCGCGAGGCGGCCGATCCAGGCCAACAGCACCCAACGGCCGACGAGCGCCAGCAGCGCGATTTCCGCCAACAGCTTGGTCGTCATGGCCAGCAATAACATGGGCGCCGTGTGCAGAGAAGGATTGATATTGGACAAGATCGGCCACACCGGGCCCGGTTACCATGGAATCTTAACCCGCCCTACCCTGACGCCATGCCCGCACAACCCCTGCCCCGCGACGCCGACAACCATGTCACCCTGATCACGACGCCGGTGCAGGCGCTGATCCGGCGCCCGCCGGTGACCCTGCCGCCACACACCACCATCCAGGCGGCGGCCCAGGTGATGTGCGAACACCGGGTGTCGTCGGTGGTCATCGTGCAGGACAGCGTGCTGTTTGGCCTCATCACCGACCGCGACCTGCGCAACCGGGTCATCGCTGCAGGGCTGGACACCTCGCGCCCGATCATGGAGATCGCCACATTGGCGCCCATGACGATCGACCTCCAGAGCCCTGCCTTCGACGCGCTGCTGATGATGGCGCGCCACAACATCCACCATGTGCCGGTGATGGACCAGGGCACGGTGGTGGGCATGATCACCACCACCGACCTGACCGAGCAGCAAAGCAATTCGGCGGTCTACCTGGCCGGTGCCATCTACAAGCAGACCACGGTGGAGGCACTGGTCGAGACGAGTGGCCGCATCAAACAGCTGCAGCGCAACCTGGCGGCGGCCGAGGCCAGCGCCTACAGCACGGGGCACATCGTCTCGGCCATCACCGACGCACTGACCTCGCGCCTGCTGCAACTCGGCGAATTGCGCCTGGGGCCGCCACCGGTGGACTACGCCTGGGTGGCTGCCGGCTCCCAGGGCCGCAACGAGCAGACGGCCAAGTCCGACCAGGACAACTGCATGGTGCTCGACGATGCCTATGACGAGACCGTGCACGGCGAGTACTTCCGCGAACTGTCGCGCTTCGTGTGCGACGGGCTCAACGCCTGTGGCTATGTGTACTGCCCGGGCGAAATGATGGCCATGACCGACCAGTGGCGCCAGCCCCTGCGGCGCTGGCGGCAGTACTTCCATGGCTGGATCGAGCAACCCGACCCAAAAGCGCTGATGCTGACCTGTGTGTTCTTCGACCAGCGCTTCGTCTATGGCAAGCGCGAGCTGCTGGACACGCTGCGCGACGACGTGTTGAGCCGCGCCAAGGGCCAGCGCATCTTCCTGGCGCACATGGTGGGCAATGCGCTGACGCACCAGCCGCCGCTGAACTGGCTGGGCAACATTTCCCTCATCAAGGGCGGCGAGCACGACGGCACCGTCGACTTGAAGCACACCGGCATCGTGCCGATCATCGACCTGGCCCGGGTGTATGCGCTGGCCGGGGGCTCGGCGGCGGTCAACACCAAGGACCGGCTGGAGAACGCCGCCGCCAGCGGCGAGATCACCGAACAGCGGGTGCGCGACCTGCTCGACGCCCTGGAATACCTGAGCACACTGCGGCTGCAACACCAGGCGCGCCGCATGTCGGACGGCCACGCCGCCGACAACTACCTGCGGCTGGAAGAACTCTCGAACTTCGAGCGCGGACACCTGAAAGAGGCCTTCGGGGTGGTGAAGGCGCTGCAATCCGTGCTGGGCCACCGCTACCAGACGGGCCGCTGACGGGCCCCGCTGACGGCAGACCACCGCCACCGTCAGTACTTCAGGCGGGCGTAGTAGGTGCGTTCGGCGGCCGCGCGCGCCTGCCCGAGCGTGTGGATGCCCTTTTCGGCCAGCAGCGGTATGAGCTTGAGGAACACCTCGGCGGTGACGATGGCGTCGCCCATGGCGGTGTGGCGCCCGATGACCGTGATGTTGAAGCGTTCCGCAATTGCCTCCAGCCGGTGGGAATCCTGGCTCGGGTGCACCAGCGCCGACAGCAGCAAGGTATCCAGCACCGGATGGTCGAAGCGCAGGCCGGTGGCCTTTTCCTTCAGCTGCAGAAAGCGCATGTCGAAGGCGGCGTTGTGCGCGACAAGGACCGTGTCCTGCGCAAAGGCGTGGAAGGCCGGCAGCACCTCGAGGATGCCCGGCTGGCCCTCCACCATGTCGGGGGTGATGCCGTGGATAGGGATGGACGCCGCAGGAATGCTGCGCCCCGGGTGGACCAGCTGTTCGAAACTTTCTTGCCGCAACAGCTTGCCATTGACGATGCGGGTGGCCCCGATCTGGATGATCTCGTCGCCCTGGGAAGGGTTGAGGCCGGTGGTTTCGGTGTCGAACACGGTGTAGGCCAGATCGACGAGCGGGCAATCTTCCAGCGCCTCGGTGGTGGCGGAGGTGCGGAACAGGTCGAAGTCGTAGTACTCGGGGCGGCTCTCGTTGCGCACGAAGGTGGACGCGTCCAGCTGGTCCTGCGGTTGCGCGGTGGGCAGCAGGAAGCGGAAGAAAGCCTGGTGGCTGGCACGGTCGCGCTCGAACCAGAATGCACCGCCGTGCCGTTCGACCACGTCGCGCACACTCAGGGCCGATGCGTCCTGCCCCACCCGCATGGCATCCATTTCCCAGCTCATCACGGTTTCGGTGCTCATGGCCTGCCCGCTCCACACCAGGTCGAGCTGGGCTTTGGGGCCTGTGGCAGCCGCCCCTGGGCCACCCGCATTACCTGGCGACGTCAGCCGCAACCGAACGAACCGGACCTCGAATTCATCCTTCAGCCGGGCGCTGAGGTAAACCAGGGCCTGCATGAGCGAGAAACTTTCGATGCGCAAACACAGGCTGGCGTCCACCTCGTCGAGCTGAACCGGCAGCCCCGCCTGGTCCTGGATGCGCTGGCTGACGGCAGTAATGAGGTCGGCGCCGAGCATGTCCTCCATCGGCCAGCGCATTTTCAAGCTGTCGGCCGAGTCGTGCACCAGCCGCTGCACCCGCTCGCCCATGGCGCGAACCTCGTCGCGCACCACGCCCAGAAAACGGTCGCGCATGGCCGGCTCCAGATCCGGGTAGTCCAGCATTTCCACCGCCGCCTGGATGTTGGCCAACGAAGCGCGGCTGCCTTCTGTCAGGCCCAGCAACAGGCGGTCGCGAGCCGCTTCGTCCTCGAACTCGCGGGTGATGTTGTCCAGCATGAGCACGAAACCGGCCAGGGACGGCGCCTCGCCGCTGGACTCAGCCACATGGCGCACCGGGGCCATCTGCACGCGCAGCAACTGGCCTGCCCGCGTGCTGGTGACAAACTGCGCCGACGGGTTGGCCGCCCCGCGTCGCAGGCGCTGCTGCACGTTCTCCAGCGCATGGGCCACGAGCTTGCGGTCGAACACGGTGTAGATGGAACGGCCCAGGCCGATCAGCTCGGCCCCGTCGGCCAGCCGGGGGGCATTCGACAGGGCGCGGAACTGCATGCGGGCGCGGTTGTTGTAGAGCAAGATGCGACCGTCAAGGTTGCAGACCACCACGCTCTGTGTGAGCTCGGACATGAGTGCCGCCAGACGCGACTTCTCCTGCTCGATACCCTGCGCCGCCTCGCGCACCTTGGCGTCGAGTTCGGCACGCACCTGCTCACGCTGGCTCACCATCTGGTTGATCAGTGCGGTGAGCGCACGGGTCTCGCGGTTGCCCGCGGGGGCCATCTCGCGGGCCACGTCGGTGCGCAGGAACACCTGGGCATGCTCCACCAGCTGGGCCGCCGGCAGCACCCAGTAGCGGAACCAGCGCTGCAAGGCCCACCCCAACGCGGCCACACCCAGCAACCACATCAGCAAACCGAGCGGCCACCGCTCCGACAGCCAGCGAGCATAGACGGCGCGGTCCTCGCCCTCCAGCGTCGAGCCGAGCAGCCACAGGGTGAACACGCCCCAGGCCGCCAGCCCGAGGGCGCCGGCCAGCAGCAGGCCCCAGACCCGGCGGTCGGGGCGGCGCGCGCGGCTCACGCCGGCGTCTCCAGCAGCTCGCGCACCTTCTCCACCAGCTCTTTGGTGGAGAACGGCTTGGTCATGTAGGCGTTCGCGCCCAGGGCCAGGCCCTTGGCGACATCGGTATCGCGGCCCTTGGCCGTCAGCATGAGGATACGGGTCTGTTTGACGGCATCGTGCGCCCGCACCTCCTGGCAGACGTCGAAGCCGGACTTGCGCGGCATCATCACGTCAAGCAGCACCAGGTCAGGCCGGTGCTCAACGATGGCATCGATGGCTTCCTGGCCGTCGCGCGCCACCTTGACGTCGTAGCCCTCGCGCTTCATGAGGAACTCCAGAGAGATGAGGATGTTCGGCTCGTCATCGGCAATCAACAATTTTGCGCTCATGCGCCTGTCTCCTGTGGGGCGGGGGCGGCCGGCGCCTCCTCCGCATGGTCAAACGGTAGCCAGAAGCCGAAACAAGCCCCTGACCCGGGTGGCGAGCGCAGCCACATGCGGCCACCGAAGTGCTCGATGATCTGCCGGCTGATTGGCAGACCCAGGCCCGTACCCTGAGGGCGGTTCAGGCCGTCTCCGCCCTGGCGGAATTTCTCGAACACCAGCTGCTGCTGGTCAGCCGACACGCCAGGGCCGTTGTCGGCCACCTCCACCGTGGCACCCTCGGCCCCATGCTGAAGGCTGACGCGTACCACGCCTTCACCGGGGGGCACGAACTTGGCAGCGTTCGAAATCAGGTTCAGCATCACCTGCGTCAGCCGGTCGGCATCGGCCCGCACGGTCACCGGGGTTTCTGGCAGGTCTAGCTCCAGCCGGCAGCCTTTTTCTCGCAACAGCTCCGCGGTGGTCTGGGTGGACTGGCGCACCAGGGCCACTAGGTCGAGTTCGGAGTTGTGCCATTCGGCGTGGCCGGATTCGATCTTGGCCATGTCGAGCACCTGGTTGACGAGCCGGCTCAGGCGCTCGGTCTCGGCCACCACAATGCCCAAAAACTGCTGGCGCTGCTCTGTCTCCATGTGCGGATCGTCGCGCATCAATTCGCTGAGCGCTCTGATCGAGGTCAAAGGCGTGCGCAGTTCGTGCGTCACCGACGACATGAAATCGTCCTTCAGGCGGTCGAGGCTCTTGAGCTGGTCGTTGGCCGCGCGCAGGTCGGCCGTGGCGCGCTCCAGCGAGCGGGACTTTTCCTCCAGCTCCTGGGAATGGATGCGCAGCCGCGTCGCTTCCTCCAGGATGCCCATCACGTCGTCCAGGTTGAGCGACTCCTCCTTCACGACCGACGCCACCATCACCCGCGCCGACGCGCTGCCGATGGCCCCGGCGAGCTGGGTTTCGACGAACTGGACCAGCCGCGGATCGGCTTGCAGGCGCGACGCATCGACGAGGCCCTGCTGGCGGGCGTACTCGTCGAACATGGCGCGGGCGCGCTCGGCCCCCAGGAAGCGCGCCGCCAGCGGGAGCAACTCGCCCACCGTGGCCTGTCCGCGCCAGAACACCGGGCGGGCGGTGGGGTTCCGCTCGAAAATGTCCACGAACAGCAGCGCCTGGCTGGTCTCCCGTGCCGAGGGTGTGCGCCACAGCGACACCATCACGTAGGCCCCCACATTGAGCAGCAGACTCCAGAACAGCGAATGGGTGAGGTTGTCCAGCCCCTGCAGGCCCAGCAACTGTTCGGGCTTGAGCAGCTCCAGGCCGAACAGGCCGTGCTGCAGAAAACCGCCGGGCATCCACCCCGACTTGGCCAGAGATGGCAGCATGAGCGTGTACGCCCAGACCACGAACCCCAGCACCAGACCGGCCGTGGCGCCCTGGCGGGTACCGCCCTTCCAGTACATGCCGCCGAACAGCGCCGGCGCGAACTGCGCAACCGCCGCAAAGCTGATCAGCCCGATGCTGACGAGGGCGTAGGCCTCACCCGCGAGGTGGTAGTAGAGGTAGCCCAGCAGCAGGATGAGCAGGATGGCCGCACGCCGGATGTGGAGCAGCAGCCGGGTGAGGTCACGGCCCTGGGCGTGCATCCAGCGCTGGGTCCGCAGCAACACCGGCATCACCAGGTCGTTGCACACCATGGTGGACACGGCAATCGCCTCCACGATCACCATGCCGGTGGCCGCCGACAACCCCCCGACGAAGGCCAGCAAGGCCAAGGCATGCTGACCATGGACCAGCGGCAGGCTGAGCACAAAGGTTTCGGGGTTGCCGGTTCCTGCCCCAAAATCGAGCAAGCCGCCCAGGGCAATGGGCAGCACGAACAGGTTGATCAAAAGCAGGTACAGCGGGAACACCCACACCGCGCGGCGCAGATGGCGTTCATCCACGTTTTCCACCACCATGACCTGGAACTGGCGCGGCAGCAGGATGACCGAGAACATGGCCAGCAGCGTCATGGCAAACCACTGGGCGTAGGCAAAAGGCTTGCCTTGGCCCAGCGTCAGCAACTGCGCCAGCTCGGGCACGGCACGCGCCCGCTCGAAGATGTCGCCCACGCCGTTGAACAGGCCGTAGGACACGAACACCCCCACCGCCAGAAAGGCCAGCAGTTTGACCAGCGACTCGAATGCGATCGCGGCCACCATGCCCTCATGGCGCTCGGTGCTGTCGAGGTGGCGGGCGCCGAACACCATGGTGAAGCCGGCCAGGGCCAGGGCAAGGTAGAAGGTGCTTTCCTGCCACCAGGCCTGCGCCACCGCCGCCGGCTCGCCAGGCACGGTCGTGAGCACGGAGAACCCCACCGATATGCCCTTGAGCTGCAGCGCGATGTAGGGCACGATGCCCACCACCGTGATGAGCGTGACCAGCCCGGCCAGGACTGGGCTCTTGCCGTAGCGGCTGGAAATGAAATCGGCGATCGAGGTGATGCGGTAGGCCTTGGCGATGCGGATCATCTTGCGCACCACCAGCCAGGCCAGGATCATGGCCAGCATGGGCCCGAGGTAGATGGGCAGAAACCAGATGCCGGAGCTGGCCGCCCGCCCTACGCTGCCAAAGTAGGTCCAGGCCGTGCAGTACACCGCCATTGAAAGCGCATACACCCAGGGGCTGCCAATGATGGAGCGCCCCTGCGCCGCCCGCCGGTCGCCCCAATACGCCACCGCAAAGAGCAGCAGCAGGTAGGCGAACGAAACAGTGACGACCAGCAGCGGCGACATGGTGGCTCAGTCGGGTTGGCGTTCCACGATCCAGGCCAGCAGCGCGATCAGCAGGCCCCACAACACGAACAGGGCCAGCGGGAACAGCGGGATGCCCAGCCACTGGACATCGCGGTCCCAAAGGGCGATCAAGGGGAAATTGAACAGCAGCCCGCCGGCGAAAAACAGCGCCAGCAGGCGTTGCGACACCAGGGTCTGGTTCATGGGCTTGCCTCCTCGTTTGCCTTCGTGGCCGTGCCTGACCGGCCAGCAACCGTATTGTGCGCCCTGGGCGCTTACCTTGGCCTTACCCGCTGAGGAGTGGCGACGCTACCCCCAAAAAACAAGGGCCACCAGGGCCCTCGTTCGTTGTTCACAGCCAGAATCGCCGGTTCAGTGGCCAGCCAGCTTCTGCCAGGTGTCCACCACCGTGTCGGGGTTCAGGGAGATGGAGCTGATGCCCTCGTCCTTGAGCCACTGAGCGAAGTCGGGGTGGTCGCTGGGGCCCTGGCCGCAGATGCCGATGTACTTGCCCTGCGCACGGCAGGCCTTGATGGCCTGGCTGATGAGCGCAGTCACAGCCGGGTCGCGTTCGTCGAAATCATGGGCCAGCAGCTCCAGGCCGGAGTCACGGTCCAGGCCCAGGGTGAGCTGGGTCAGGTCGTTGGAGCCGATGGAGAAGCCGTCGAAGAACTGCAGGTACTGCTCCGCCAGGATGGCGTTGCTCGGGATCTCGCACATCATGATGAGCTTGAGATCATTCTCGCCACGCTTCAAGCCGAACTTGGCCAGCAGGTCCACCACGCGTTCGGCCTGCTTGAGCGTACGCACGAAGGGCACCATCACCTGCACGTTGGTCAGGCCCATGTCCTCGCGCACGCGCTTAAGCGCCTCGCACTCCATGGCAAAGGCTTCGCCGAAGTCGTCGCTGATGTAGCGCGCCGCGCCACGGAAGCCCAGCATCGGGTTTTCTTCGTCGGGCTCGTAGCGGCTGCCGCCGACCAGCTTGCGGTATTCGTTGCTCTTGAAGTCTGAGAGGCGCACGATCACCGGCTTGGGCCAGAAGGCCGCGGCGATGGTGGCCACACCTTCGGCCACCTTGTCCACGTAGAAGGCGCGCGGGCTGGCATGGCCACGGGCCACCGATTCGACGGCTTTCTTCAGGTCCGGGTCCACCTGCGGGTAGTCCAGGATGGCCTTGGGGTGCACGCCGATGTTGTTGTTGATGATGAATTCCAGGCGCGCCAGGCCGACACCGCCGTTCGGGATCTGGGCGAAGTCGAAGGCAAGCTGCGGGTTGCCCACGTTCATCATGATCTTGACGTCCAGCGCCGGCATTTCGCCGCGCTTGACCTCGGTGATCTCGGTTTCCAGCAGGCCGTCGTAGATGTTGCCGGTGTCGCCCTCGGCGCAGCTCACCGTCACCAGGGTGCCGTCCCTGAGCGTGTCGGTGGCATCGCCACAACCCACCACGGCCGGAATGCCCAGCTCGCGCGCGATGATGGCGGCGTGGCAGGTGCGGCCGCCCCGGTTGGTGACGATGGCGCTGGCGCGCTTCATCACCGGTTCCCAGTTGGGGTCGGTCATGTCGGTGACGAGCACGTCGCCGGGCTGCACCTTGTCCATTTCGGAAATGTTGTGCACCAGGCGCACCGGGCCGGTGCCGATCTTCTGGCCAATGGCGCGGCCCGAGGCCAGTACGGCGCCCTTGCCCTTGAGCTTGTAGCGCATTTCCACCTGGCCGGCGGCCTGGCTCTTCACCGTTTCGGGGCGCGCCTGCAGGATGTAGAGCTGGCCGTCGTTGCCGTCCTTGCCCCACTCGATGTCCATCGGGCGGCCGTAGTGCTGTTCGATCACCATGGCGTAACGGGCCAGCTCCAGCACGTCGGCGTCGGTCAGGCTGTAGCGGTTGCGCTGCTCCACCGGCACGTCCACGGTCTTGACCAGCTTCTTGGTGGCCGCCTTTTCTTCGGGCGTGCTGAACACCATCTGGATCAGCTTGCTGCCCAGGTTGCGGCGGATGAGCGCCTGCTTGCCGGCCTTGAGCATGGGCTTGTGGACGTAGAACTCGTCGGGGTTCACCGCGCCCTGCACCACGGTTTCGCCCAGGCCGTAGCTGCTGGTGATGAAGACCACGTCTTCAAAACCGCTTTCGGTGTCGATGGTGAACATCACGCCGGCGGCGCCCAGGTCGGAACGCACCATGCGCTGGATACCGGCCGACAGGGCCACCTCGGCATGGGTGAAGCCCTTGTGCACGCGGTAGCTGATGGCGCGGTCGTTGTACAGGCTGGCAAACACTTCCTTGATCTTGTGCAGCACCTCCTCGATGCCGTGCACGTTCAGGAAGGTTTCCTGCTGGCCGGCAAAAGAGGCGTCGGGCAGGTCTTCAGCGGTGGCGGAGGAACGCACGGCGTAGGTCGCGGTGGCGCTGCCGGCATTCAGCGTGTCGTAGGCTGCGCGGATGGCCTGCTCCAGATCGGCCGGGAAGGGCTGGGCTTCCACCATGGCGCGGATTTCGGCACCGACTTCGGCCAGCGCGCGCACGTCTTCGGTGTCCAGCGCTTCCAGTTTGGCGTGGATGCGCTCGTCCAGGCCGTCGGCCTTGAGGAACTCGCGGAAGGCATGCGCCGTGGTGGCGAAGCCTGTGGGTACGCGCACCCCCTGCGGGAGCTGAGAAATCATCTCGCCGAGGCTGGCATTCTTGCCGCCGACCGACTCGACGTCGCTCATTCTGAGTTGTTCGAACGGCACGACCAGCGCGGTCGGGCTGAACAGTTGGGACATGGTAGGACTCCTAAGTTAAAAAACCGGGCCACACCCCGCTACGGACGCCACATCGTTGTTCTGTTCTGGGCAACGGCCAAAGCCAGGCGCTGAATCTGGATAATGACGCATTGTAGAACCATGGCCCGGCGATGCCGGTCGCGCTTGCAGCGCCCGCGCCACGGTGGCAGCTCCATTGAAAAACTTTCACGATGCCTCACCGCACTGCATTTTTCATCTCCGACGGCACCGGCATCACCGCCGAAACGTTTGCAAAGGCCATCCTGGCGCAGTTCGAAATCGAACCCAAGCGGGTGCGGCTGCCCTTCGTGGACGATGCTGACAAGGCCTGGCAGGCGGTGCGGCAGATCAACCATGCCGCCGACGTGGACGGCAAGCGCCCTCTGGTCTTCACCACCGTGGTCAACATGGACGTGTTGGCGGTACTGCGGGCCGAGTGCAAAGGCATGCTGATCGACATGTTCGGCACCTTCATTTCACCGCTGGAACACGAACTGGGCATCAAGTCCAACCACCGGGTTGGCCGGTTTTCCGATGTCTCCAAGAGTCAGGAGTACCACGACCGCATCGAGGCCATCAACTTCACACTGGAACACGACGACGGCCAGACCCACGTCAATCTGGAACAGTCGGACGTGATCCTGGTGGGGGTGAGCCGCAGTGGCAAAACGCCTACCTCGCTCTACCTGGCGATGCAGTTCGGCCTGAAGGCGTCGAACTATCCCTTGATTCCGGAAGATTTCGAGCGCCGCGCCCTGCCCCCGGCGCTGGTGCCGTTCAAGAAGAAACTGTTCGGCCTGACCATTGACCCTGCACGGCTGAGCGAAATCCGCAACGAGCGCCGACCCAATTCGCGCTACGCCAGTCTGCAGAACTGCCGCTACGAGGTGTCTGAGGCCGAGGCCATGATGCGGCGCGCCGGCATCCGCACGCTCTCGACCACCACCAAGTCGATCGAGGAAATCGCGACCATCATCCGCCAGGACCTGAACTTGGAGTGAACTTCACATCGCGCCAGGGCGCGCATGCACCGGCGAGCGGTAGAAGTGCAAGATGCGCTGCACATACGTGCGCGTTTCGTTGTACGGCGGGACGCCGCCGTGGCGGTCCACCGCCCCTTCGCCCGCGTTGTAGGCGGCCGACGCCAGCGCCACGTCGCCGTTGAAGCGCTCCAGCAGCCAGCGCAGGTAGGCCAGCCCGCCGCGGACGTTCTGCTCCGGGTCGAAGGCGTTGCGCACCCCGAAACGGGCGGCGGTGTCGGGGATCAGCTGCATCAGGCCCTGGGCATTCTTGGGCGAGACCGCCCGGTGGTCCAGGTTGGACTCGGCCCGTGCGATGGCCAGCGCCAGCCGGAAGTCGACATCGAAACGAGGGGCCAGGCGCTGAATGAGTTCGGCGTGGCGGCGTTTGTCGCTCGGTAGGGTCAGTACGTAGCGCTCGACCACATCCAGCGGGACTGCCGGCTCCACTGCGTTGGGCACTTCAAACGCCGGGGCGCGACCCGTGACCAGGCAATCGGGCAAGCTTTCGCGCAGGGGTGGTGCCGGCAAGGCCAACGCCGCTTTCTCGTGCCCGCGCTGGGCAGCCAGTGCGAGCAGGGTGCGCCCTTCGTCTTGGCCGGCTGCATCGGGGCGCTGCAGGAACAGACGCCCCAGCCGGTACTGTGCCTCCACACTGCCGTAGCGAGCGGCGGCACAGTAGTGTGTGGCTGCCTGCACCAGATCGTGAGCACGCTGTGCGGCGTAACCCTCTTCAATGAAACGCGACAGCGCGGGCGGCTCGTCGGTCCATTCGGGTGGACCGTCTTCGGGCGTGGCCATGGCCTGGGCAGCTGTACACAGCACCCCTGCCACACATCCTGCAATTGCCCGCCAGTACCTCATGTCTTGGTCGATTTCTTGCGTGAAAAGTCGATGCCATGGGCGTGCCGGCTCAACGCGAAAGACAGAAACACTTTCATCCACAAAGTGACACCCGCAGTCGCGATCCAATTGTCACGCGTCATGGCTTGGAATACAAGAACCGCCACAAGGACACCAACAATGATGACTCCACACACCAGGTTGATGGCCATCTCGTACGGAGCAAATCGCGCCGCATCGGGCGGAGGCATGCCTTTTTTGAGCGCGACTTCGGAAAAATCCCGCTTGATAAGAATGCGCCAAGCGCGGCGCAACCAGAAGAACGCCACAGGGAAAAGGGCCAAGAGAAACACCCAGTCCAAGATGGCTACGCTCACACCCCAATCCATACAAGACACTTTCTAAAGATTCATTTGCCATTGTCGGGCAAAGCAGGGTTGACAGCAATTGTTCGGACCTGACCGCAGCCCTGACTCCAAACAAAAAACCCCGCCGGTTCTGGCCGGCGGGGTAAGTTGAAGGCTTCACGCGGTCAGAAATGACCGGGCGGAGCCCACGACGTCAATGGGCGACTGCACCGCCCGCCCCCTTGGGGGTACGCACGGAGTCGACCAAGGCAGCAATGTGCGAAGGCACAGGGCCGGTAGCTTTGCTGACCACGTAGGCCACGATGAAGTTCACGATGGCGCCTACGGTACCGAAAGCTTCGGGCGTGATCGTGAAGAAGCTGTTGGCACCTCCGATCATGTCCACATAGTCGGTACCCTTGATGAAGAAGATACCCTTGTGTGCGAACACGTAGAACAGCGTCACGATGAGGCCCGCCAGCATGCCAGCGGTAGCACCTTTGCCAGTAATGGTCTTGCTGAAGATACCCATCATGATCGCCGGGAAGATCGTTGACGCGGCAATACCGAAGGCCAAGGCCACGGTACCTGCAGCGAAGCTAGGCGGGTTGAGACCCAGCCAGCCAGATATCACGATGGCAACTGCCATGGAGATCTTGCCAGCCAGCAGCTCGTTCTTCTCACTGATGTTGGGGTTGATGGCGCCCTTGATCAAATCGTGCGACACGGCTGAAGAGATCGCCATCAGCAGACCGGCGGCGGTGGACAGCGCAGCGGCCAGACCACCGGCGGCGACCAGGGCGATCACCCAGTTGGGCAGCTGAGCGATTTCCGGGTTGGCCAACACGATGATGTCGGCGTTCACGGTCAGCTCGTTACCCTTCCAGCCAGCGGCTTCGGCTTTGGCTTTGACGGCGTCGTTCTTGGTGGCGTCGTTGTAGAACTGGATGCGGCCATCGCCGTTCTTGTCCTCAAACTTCAGCAGACCGGTCTTCTCCCAGCGCTTCATCCACTCCGGGCGGTCGTCGTACTTCAGGCTGGCTTCAGCGCCGAACAGATCGCCATTGGCTTTGACCACGTCAGGTTTCACCACCATTTGACCGTCAGGACCAGCGCTGATGCCAACCGCGGTGTTGACAGTGCCGAAGAGGTTCAGGCGGGCCATGCCACCGACGGCTGGGGCCGTGGTGTACAGCAGGGCGATGAAGACCAGCGCCCAGCCGGCGGAGGAACGTGCATCAGCCACCTTGGGCACGGTGAAGAAGCGAACGATCACGTGTGGCAGACCGGCGGTACCGATCATGAGCGACACAGTGTAGAAGAACATGTTCAGCGTGGAGCCAGCGGTACTGGTGGTGTACTGGCCAAAGCCGAGGTCGGTCACCACCTGGTCGAGCTTGGCGAGCAACGACACGTCGGTACCGGCCAAGCTGGAACCCAGACCCAGCTGCGGCAAGAAGTTGCCCGTGAGGTTCAGGGAAATAAACAGCGCCGGCACGATGTAAGCCAGGATCAGCACGATGTATTGGGCGACCTGGGTGTAGGTAATGCCCTTCATGCCGCCGAACACCGCGTAGAAGAACACGATGGCTTGGCCGATGTAAATACCGGTTTCGCTGCTCACGTTCAGGAAACGGGCAAACGTCACGCCCACACCCGTCATCTGACCGATGATGTAGGTCGTGGAGGCCACCAGCAAGCAGACCACTGCCACGGTGCGGGCGGTTTGCGAGTAATAACGGTCACCAATGAACTGGGGCACCGTGAATTTGCCGAACTTGCGCAGGTACGGAGCAAGCAAGCAAGCAAGCAGCACGTAACCGCCGGTCCAGCCCATCAGGAACACGGCACCGCCGTAGCCCATGTTGGAGATCAGGCCGGCCATGGAGATGAACGATGCCGCAGACATCCAGTCCGCAGCGGTGGCCATGCCGTTGGTGACGGGGTGAACGCCACCGCCAGCGACGTAGAACTCGGAGGTGCTACCGGCACGTGCCCAGAAGGCAATGCCGAGGTACAACGCAAAGGTTGCCCCCACGACCAAATAGGTTAGGGTTTGAAGTTCCATTTTTTCGTCCTTTCCGGGATCAGTCTTCCTGCATGCCGAATTGGCGATCAATGTCGCCCATCTTCTTGGCGTACCAGAAGATCAGCGCGATGAAGATATAGATGGAACCCTGCTGGGCAAACCAGAAGCCCAGCGGATACCCGCCCAGATGGATGCTGTTGAGCACGGGCGCCAGCAAAATACCGGCCACGTAGGAGCACAAAAACCAAATAACCAATACCTTGGTCAGCAGCCCCAGCGTTGCCGACCAATAGGCCTTTGCATTGCTTTCACTTGACATGAACGTCATCTCCTCGGAGTGATGCTGTTGTTCGACGGCCTGAGCCGCCACGCTTGAACACCGCACAGGACTGCGATATTTCAGGGGCCACTGTCGAGGGGCTGCCTTACAGCGAACTTATGGTTTGTAAGATTTGCCGACAAAACTAGGGTAAGTCCTAGGCGTTTTCCGGCATATCGGCGCCACGCTGGGACACCCCGGCCGACTCGAAGCTGGCCATGTCGTTGAGGACCGCGCAGGCCGACACCAGCAGTGGCCAGGCCAGGGCGGCACCAGAGCCTTCGCCCAGGCGCAAACCGAGGTCGAGCAAGGGTTCCGCTTTGAGGTGGGCCAGCAGCAGCGCATGGCCCCGCTCCCCCGAGCGGTGGCTGAACACGCAACGCTGCAACACGGCCGGCGCCAGGCGGCTGGCCACCAGCACAGCGGCGGTGGTGATGAAACCATCCACCACCACCACCCGGCGTTCGTTGGCCGCTTGCAGCACCGCGCCTACCATGGCCGCGATCTCGAAGCCGCCAACCGCTGCCAGCACCTCCAGTGGTGCCTGGGCCTCGGCGTGCCGGGCGAGCACCTGCCGCAGCACAGCGATCTTGCGCTGCACTGCCTCGGCGTCCAGCCCGGTACCGGCGCCGGTGCAATCGGCAATGTCGAGCCCAGTGAGGCGGGCCATCAGCATGGACGCGGCCGAGGTGTTGCCAATGCCCATTTCGCCCAGCAAGAGCGCGTTGCCGGGCAGGCCTTGCACCACCGCGCGGCCGTGCGCCAGCGCCTGCTCGCACTGCTCGGCGGTCATGGCCGGGCCTTCGCTGGCGTCTGCGGTGCCGTGCGCCACCTTCCGGATCTGCAGGCCCGGTCGGGGAGAGAAGTCGTGGCGCACACCGCAGTCCACCACGGTCAGGCCCAGGCCATGCTGGCGCGCCAGCACACTCACCGCCGCCCCGCCGGCCAGGAAGTTTTCCACCATCTGCCAGGTCACATCGCTGGGGTAGGCCGACACGCCCTTGGCAGTGAGGCCGTGGTCGGCGGCGAACACCACCATTTGCGGTTGCTGCAGCTGCGGGGTGGTACTGCCCAGAACCTGGCCGATGACATGCGCCAGGGATTCGAGCCGGCCCAACGAGCCCACGGGCTTGGTTTTCTGGTCGAGGATCTGCTGCAGACGGGCCTGCAACATGGCATCTGAAAGGTCGTGTACGGCTGGCAGGGGCATGGTGTCGGGTCCTTAACAAGGGGCGGATTCAGTGGGGTCAGGGCCGGATCAAGCGGTCCAGCACGCCGGGTTCGAAATGGTCGCGCACGAAATCGGCCAAGCCGTCGAACACGTGTTCCAACGTAGGGGCAGCGTGGCCGAACAGCGCCGCCAGCGCGGCCGGGTCTTCGAACAGGCCGTGCAGGTACAGGCCCAGCACGTTGCCCGCCGCGTTTTGCCAGCCAATGGTCTGGCCCGCGCCCAGCACGGGCCGCGCCAGCGCCCCGGCGGCCACCATGGCCGGGTGAGGCGCCGTCTGGCCATGGTGGATTTCGTAGCCCCCCACGGTCACGCCGTCCAGCGCCGCCCAGGGGCCTTGCACGCCACTGAAGCGGGCGCGGGTGGGCTGCACGGTCTTATGGGGTTCGAAGGCCGTGACCAGGGGCAGCAAACCCAGGCCGGGGGCGTTGCCATCGGCCAGGGGTTCGATGCCGTGGGTGTCCACCAGGGCCTCGCCCAGCATCTGCAGGCCGCCGCAAATGCCGAGCACCGCCCTGCCCTGCGCCGCGTGGTCGGCCACGGCCCGGTCCAGGCCCTGCTGGCGCAACCATGCCAGGTCGGACCCGGTGTGTTTGCTGCCGGGCAGCACGATCCAGTCGGCGTTGGCCACGTCGGCCGGGCTGCGCGCCCACACCAGGCGCACGCCCGGCACGTTCTTCAACGGCTGGAACTCGTCGAGGTTGCTGATGCGCGGGTAGGCCACCACGGCCACCGTCAGGCGCACGGTGCCGGGGGCGTTGGTGCGGTCGTCGAACACGCCGTCCTCTTCGGGCAGGCCGTGGTGCCAGCGCATGGGCAGCGTGGCCACGGTGGGCACGCCGGTCAGTTCCCGCAGCATCTGCGGCGCGGGGGCCAGCAGGCTGGCGTCACCCCGGAATTTGTTGAGCACAAAGCCTTGGATGAGCGCCCGCTCCTCGGGTGGCAGCAAGGCCCAGGTGCCGTAGAGGTGGGCAAAGGCGCCGCCGCGGTCGATGTCGGTGACGAGCAGGCAACGGGCGCTGGCGTGCCGGGCCACGCGCATGTTCACGATGTCGCTGGCGTGCAGGTTGATTTCAGCGGGCGAGCCGGCGCCTTCGATCACGACCACGTCGTGCTCGGCGCGCAAGGTGTCCAGGGCCTGGGTCACGTGCGGCCAGACGCGTTCGCTGCGGCCTCGCCAGGGCAGGTCGGTCAGTTCGCGGTCCACTTCACCCAGCAAGACCACTTGGCTGCGGGTGTCGGCCTCGGGCTTGAGCAGCACTGGGTTCATGCGCACCTCGGGCGTGGCGCAGGCAGCCAGGGCCTGGAAGTACTGGGCTGAGCCAATTTCGCCCCAGCGCCCACCAGGGCCGGCCACGACGCGGGCGTTGTTGCTCATGTTCTGCGCCTTGAACGGCGCCACCTTCAAGCCCTGGCGGGCGTAATGGCGGCACAAGGCGGTAGTGAGCCAGCTTTTGCCGGCACCGCTGGTGGTGCCCAGCACCATGAGGCAGGTGGCGGTCATGCTTGGTGAGATGTGGATTGAAGGATCGGGTGCCCCGCCCATTGTTTGGCAGCGGCCACCATCAGGGCGTGCTGGGCCTCGGGCGGCAGCACACCCAGGCGCCAGTACCCGGGCAGGCCGAAGGAGGTGCAGTCGCGCAGCTGCACACCGTGGGCTCGCAGCGGTTCGGCGTTCAACGGTTGCGGCGGGCGGGCGCAGAAGAAGTTGGCGTCACTGGGCAAGGTGTCCCAGCCCTGGGCGTGCAGGGCGTTCAGGAATTGGGTTTTCCAACGAATCAGGGTCGAACGGGAATCGGCCAGCCAGCCCTGTACTGCGTTGGTGGTCCAGGCCGACAGCATGGCAACGGCGTGCGCCCCCAACGGCCAGGACGGGCCCAGGGCTTCGAGCACGGGCACGGCGTTCTGGGCGTGTCGCGGGGCAATCAGGTAGGCGCCGCGGATGCCGGTCAGGCCCAGGGCTTTGTTGGGCGTCCACAGTTGCCAGAACCGGTCCAGCGCAGACCGAGGTGGTGGCACGTCGGGTGTCAGGCGCAGGGGCGCGTAGGCGCAGTCCAGCACGTGGGGGTGGTCGGTGGGTTCTATACCGTCCAGCGGCACGGTGTGCCCCAGGGGGCTGGATGGGTCACAGACCCAGCGCAGATCGGTGGGGGTATCTTCGTCAACCGTCTGCAGGCCCCAGGCGCCTGCGGCATGGGCGTAATCCCCGTAGGCGTGCCGAGGCAGCGCCACACGCTGGCCACCCTGGCGGGCCACCCACGCCGTCAGGCGAACGATGGCCTCGCTGGCACTGGCCACGGGCAATACGCGCTCACGACCCACGCCGTGGAACGCCGCCAGGCATTGGCGGAGTTCCGTGTAAGTGGGGTCGGGGTAGCGGGTGGGGTCGACCTGCCGCACGGCGGCCAGCGCCATGGGGCACGGCCCGCAAGCGTTGGCGTTGGTGGAGAAGTCCCAGCGCACCGGGCCGGCGGCGTCGGGGCCACCATGGACGCGACGCAGGGAGGTCATGCCGTGCTCCCCACGGCCTGCCAGAGTGCCGCTGCAGCCCCCAGCACGGCCACACCGGCGCACAGCCCCACCACCGCGGAGGCGGCGGCCAGCGCACGTGGGGTTTCTGCCGCCAACGGTGGGCGACCCGCGGGGTTCAAGGTGTACACATCGGGCTTGCCCAGACGCACGCCCAGCACCAACGCGAGTGCCGCCATCGGCCACCCGCCGTTGGGCGAGGGGGTGACCCGGGCCTGCGCTGGCCAACGGGCCCAAGCCGCGCGTTTGCGCGCACCCAGCACCATCAGGCCCAGGCCGGTCAGGCGGGCAGGCACCCAGTTGAGGGCGTCGTCCGCCCGCGCGGCCCATTTGCCGGCCCAGGTCCAGACGCGGCCCTGGCGCACGCCGGTGTAGCCCCACATCGCGTCAGCGGTATTGGCCCAACGGTAGAGCGCCGCGCCGGGCAGTCCCGCCACCGCAAACCAGAACAGCGGCGCCACCACCGAATCGCTGAGGTTTTCGGCCAGGGTCTCCAGGGCGGTTTCGCGCACCTGCTCGGGGCTGAGCTGGCTGACATCGCGGCTGCACAACCACGACAACCGTTGCCGCCCCGCCTCCAGCGATTCCGACAAGGCCTGCTCCACCGCCACCACCTCGTCCCGCAGCATGCGCCAGGCAAACATTGGTTTGAGGCACAGCCCCAGCAGGACCACCGCCAGCCACGCCGGCGCCGCCTGCACAACGTATTGCACCCCCACGGCCAGCGCCACCACGACCAAGGCCCCCAGGCACCAACCAGCGGTACCGCGCAGGAACGGGCCCACGCGGCGCTGGGAGGCCTTGCCCGCATCCGCCCCGGGCGCCGCCCAGCGCCCCAAACGGTCCAACGCCCGCCCCATCCAGACGACCGGGTGCCAGGCGCTGGGCGGCTCGCCCCACCAGCGGTCCACCGCGAGGGCGAACAGCACGGCGAGCGCCACCGCGTCAAGGCCGAGTGGCATGGCCTTCCTCCTCTTGTGGCCCGCGAGCAAACAGGGCACTGGGCTGGGCCCAGGTGTCGTCCCACACACAGGCCGACAGCGGTTCGCGATGCGCCCAACGCTCCTGGGCCAGCATAGGCTCCGCGTAATAGGCTGGCACTGGCCCCAGGCACAGCAGCGCCACAGGTTGTGCGCCTGGGGGCAAGCCCAGCACCTGGGCCACCTCGACCGGCTCGAACAGCGACACCCACCCCATGCCCAGCCCCTCGGCCCGCACGGCCAGCCACAGGTTCTGGATCGCGCAGGCCACCGAGGCAAGGTCCATGAACGGCATGGTGCGCCGGCCAAACACGTGGCGCTCGCGCCCGTCACTCAACACCACGACCAGCAACTCGGCTGCCTCGCGCAGCCCCTCGACCTTGAGCCGCATGAACGCGTCCTGGCGTTCGCCCAAGGCTTCGGCGGTGCGCTGACGCTCGGCGTCCACCAGCGCGTGCAGGCGCTCCCGCAGCGCCGGCTGGGTGATTCGGATGAAGCGCCAGGGCTGCATGAACCCCACACTGGGCGCCTGGTGGGCGGCCTCCAGCAAACGGCGCAGCACCTCCGGCGGCACCGAGCCACCCGCAAAGTGGCGCATGTCGCGGCGCTCGCGGATGGCACGGTACACGGCCTCGGCCTGGACCGGCTCAAACGGCTCCGCCAGCACGGCCGCACCCGGCAAAGTGAGCGGTGTGGCGCCGTCCACCGTCAATCCTCGATGCCGCGCTGGGCCGGTATGCCCGCCTGGAACGCGTGTTTGACCAGGGTCATCTCCGTCACCGTATCCGCCAGCTCGATGATCTCGGGCGGGCAGCGGCGCCCGGTGATGACGACGTGCACGTCCCTCGGCCGCTCGCGCAGCGTCTGCAACACCTCGTCCAGCGGCAACCAGCCGTAGATCAGCGGGTAGGTGAGTTCATCCAGCACCACCATAAAGTGCTCGCCGCCCAGGATGGTGTCGCGCGCTCGGGCCCAGCCGTCGCGGGCCAGTTGGGCGGAATGGTCGAGGTCTTTGCTTTTCCAGCTGAAGCCGTCGCCCAGGCCCTCGATGGGCAAGCCGAGTTGCTCGAACATGCGGTGCTCGCCGAAGCGGGCCGTGGGCACCTTCATGAACTGGAAAATCTTGACACGCTTGCCGTGCACGTGGGTGCGGCCAAAGGCGCGCAGCGCCAGGCCGAAGGCCGCCGTGCTCTTGCCCTTGCCATCGCCGGTGTGGACGATGACCAGGCCGCGGCGTTCGCCCTCGGGTTTCTCGTAGCGCTTGTCGGTGGGTGGGGTTTCGAGTTCCATGGGGGGGCTACTTTTGAGTCATTGCGGCAGGGCCACCCACTGGCCGTCCAGCGGGCGGATGGTGAGGCGGTGGTCGAACACGGCCTCGATGGCGCGGTGGGTGGCGTCGTCGTGTGCCGCCCCATGGTGCAGCACGCGCCCCTGGGCCATGACGACCACATCGTGCGCGTGCAAGGCCATGGAAACTTCGTGCAGCACGCTGACCACGGTGCCCCCTTCGTCCACACAGCGCTGCATCAGGCGCAGCCAGTCGGCTTGATGGGGCGGGTCGAGGTTGGCCAGGGGTTCGTCCATGAGCAGCACCGAGGCCTGGACCGCCAGCGCCCGGGCCAGCAACACACGCTGGCGCTCACCGCCCGACAAGGCCCCCAGGGGCCGGTCGCGCCAGGCCCAGGCGTGGGTGGCCTCCAGGGCGGCGCGCACGGCGGCGTGGTCGGCCGCGCTGGGCGGGGCCAGCCAGCCGCGGTGCGGCAGGCGCCCGAGCAGGGCCACGTCCCAAACCGTCAGGTCGTCGCTGGCCGCCTCGTTCTGGCCCAGCCAGGCCATCTGCCGGGCCCGTTCGCGCGGCGGTAAGTGCCTCAGGCTCTGGCCCAACAGCTGCACCTGCCCGGCCTGCAAGGGTTGCAAGCCCGCCATCGCCTTGAGCAGGGTGGACTTGCCCGCGCCGTTGGGGCCGACGATGGCCGTCCAACGACCGGCCGGCAGGGTCAGGTCGATGCCGTGGAGCACCTGACGGGCGCCTAGGGTGGCCCGCAGACCACTGAGTTGAAATGCCGCCTTCATGCCTGGTGCCCCAGCCGGGCTTGCCCCCGGTACATGAGCCACAGCAGGTAGGTGCCGCCCAGCACCGCCGTGAGCACCCCCACGGGCAGTTCCTGCGGGGCCAGCACCGCACGGGCCAGCACATCGGCCCCCAGCAGCAAGGCGCCGCCGGCCAGGGCGGTCAGGGGCAGCAACCGGGCGTGGGTGGTCTTGACCAGCGAACGCACCAGGTGCGGGGCCGCCAGGCCGACGAACGCGATCAACCCCGTCTGCGCCACGGCCGTGCCGGTGGCCAACGCGAGCACGCCGATCAGCGCCGCGCGCATGGGTGCCAGGCGCAAGCCCAGGCTCTGGGCCGTGGTTTCGCCCAGGGTGAGCCCGTCGAGCACGCGGCTCAAACCGACCGCGGCCAGCACACACACGCCAGCCACGGTAGCCATCAGCAGCGTGGCGTTCCAGCCGACAAAGCCGGTGGAGCCGAGCGTGAACGCCTGCATGGCCTGCAGGGTGTCAGGGTTCATGAGCGTGACCAGCGAGGTGCAGGCACCCAGCACCACGCCCACGATCACGCCGGCGAGCAACAGCCTCAAGGTCTGCTGCACGCCAGCGGCCAGCACCAGCGTGAGCAGCACCGCCACCACCGCACCGGCAAAGGCCACGCCCGTCAGCCCCAGGCGCAGCACCCAGGCCGACGCAAAAGGGCTGCCGCCCATGAAGGCCAGCAAAAGGGCCACCCCGAGCGAGGCGCCCGAGGCGCTGCCCAGCAAAAACGGGTCGGCCAATGGGTTGCGGAACACGCCTTGCGCCACCGCGCCGGCCAAACCGAGCAGCGCGCCGGCCAGCCAGGCACCCAGGCTGCGCGGCAGGCGGATGTCCCAGACGATCTGCCAGGCCACATCGTCCTGGCCCAGGCGCCACAGTGCGTCCAGGCCGGTGCTGCCCACGCTCACACCCAGCAGCACCAGCAGCGCGCCCACCAGCAGCAGGCCCAGGGCAAGCCGCCCCGGCCCGCGCGCCGCCAGGGTCAGGCGGGCGTCGGTCGGGTGCGGCGCGTTGGTCATGGCCGTCACGGCCTTCCCCGGCCACCCGCGGCGGCGGTGGGCGGTGCCACGCGGGCCAGGCAATCGGCCATCACCCGGGCCGCCTCGGCCATGCGCGGGCCCGGTCGCACCAGCACGTCGGACTGCGGGATAGGGAACACACACAGACGCTCTTCCCGCACCGCGCGGATGCCACGCCAGCCGGGCCGGTCGGTCATGCCGGCGAAGTTGCGGTCGCCCACCATGATCACGTCCGGGTTGGCCCGCACCACGAATTCGGGGTTGAGCTTGGGGAACGGCCCGAGCTCGGGCCCGATGATGTTCTGCACCCCCAGCCGGGCCAGCGTTTCCCCGATGAAGGAGGTGGCCCCGGCGCCGTAGGGGGCGCGGTTGACTTCGAAATACACCCGGGTGCCACGAACGTGCGCTGGCAAGGACTGCGCCGCGGCCGACACGGCGGCGTCGATGTGGCGCCAGACCCGGGCGCTGGCCTCAGGCGGCAAGCCCAGCACCTGCCCCACCTTGCCCAGCACGCGCTGCACGTCGGCATGGCTCTTGGGCTCCAGCGCCACCACCTTCACCCCCAAGGCCTCCAGCCGGTCGCTGGCACGGCTGGAGGTCGCCATCAGCACCACGTCAGGCCGCAGGGCGACGATGCCCTCGATGTTCGGGTCCAGGCCGCCCCCTACCTGGGGCAAGCGTTGCACCCCCGCCGGCCAGGTGGAGTAACGGTCCACCCCCACCAGGCGCTCGCAGTGCCCCAGCTCGCAAACGGTTTCGGTCAGCGACGGCAGCAGGCTGACGACGCGCTGCGGCGCGGAGGCCCAGCGCACGGTGACGCCGCGGTCGTCGGTGACCGTGACCGGTTGCGCCAGCGCCGCACCGCCCCACAGCATCCAGAGCCAAACCAGGCCCACACGCCAGAGCGACCGGTTGTTCATCATCCCGCTCCTTTCAGGGTCAGGGGCAAGCCCGCAGCCATCAGCGTCACCCGGTCGCAAGCCGCCGCCACCCGCTGGTTCAGCCGCCCGAGGGCGTCCACGAAAGCGCGCACCTCGCGGCCCATTGGGATGACGCCCAGACCGATCTCGTTGGTCACCAGCACCACCGGGCCGGCGGCATGGGCGACAGCGTCCACCAGCGCCTGCACCCGGCATTGCAGATCAGCGTCAGAGCACGCCGGGCCCTGCATCGGCATGGTCAAGCGGGTCAGCCACAGTGTGAGGCAGTCCACCACCAGCAGGGTATCGGCCCGGCTCTCGTGCGCGATGACCCCGGCCAGATCATCGGCCTCCTCCACCGTCCGCAACCCGGGCACCCGCTGCGCACGCTCGCGCTGGTGCCGCGCGATGCGCTCGCCCATCTCGTCGTCCCAGGCTTCGGCCGTGGCCACCAGCACAGCACGGTGACCCGGGTGCTGGGCCAGCCAGGCCGCCGCCAGCCGCTCGGCCCGCACCGATTTGCCGCTTTTCTGCCCGCCCAGGATGAGTTCACTGTGCGCCAGTAGCAGAGCCTCAGCCATGAGTCACCATCCAGTCCCGCACAATGCGGTGCAGCTGCTCCACCCCGTCGGTCAGCGCGGCCGGGCCGGGCTGGAGGATGTCGGCCGACTTGATCTCGAACAGCTGGCCGTCGCGCACCGCGGGCACCTCGGCCCAGCCCTCGCGCGCGGCCACCTTCTCGGGGCGGAATTTCTTGCCGCACCAGGAACCGATGACGATGTCGGGAGCGCGGCGCACGATCTCGGCACCGTCGGCAATGATGCGGTCCTTGCCCAGCGGCTTGACGGCCAGTTCGGGGAACACGTCGTCACCGCCGGCAATGCCCAGCAATTCCGACACCCAGCGTATGCCGCTGATGTGCGGCTCGTCCCATTCCTCAAAAAACACCCGCGGCCGCCGCCGGCCTTCGGCCTGCAGGCGCGCCACCTCGGCCCGCATCGCGTCCAGCCGGGCGCGGCGCTCGTCGATCCAGGCGTGGGCCTGCTCGGTGCACCCCACCAGCGCAGCCACCTGCCACAGCATGGCCAATATCTCGTCCACGCTGCGCTGGTTGAACACCGTCACCGGCACACCGGCGCGGATCAGTGCCGCGGCGATGTCGGCCTGCAGATCGGAGAACCCGAACACGTGGTCCGGCGCCAGCGCCAGGATCTTGTCGAGCTTGGCGCTGAGGAAGGCGCTGACCTTGGGCTTTTCCTCTCGCGCACGGCGTGGGCGCACGGTGTAGCCGCTGATGCCGACGATGCGGTGCTCCTGCCCCAGCAGGTAGAGCCATTCCGTCGTCTCCTCGGTGAGGCAGACGATGCGCTGAGGCCCGAAATCGACCCGCGTCACAGCACGCCTCCAAGCATCAACTGGGCCGTTGCCTCGGGGTTGGAGGCAAACCAGGCGTGGAAGTAGCTCGCGCGCACCGGGCCCTGGGCATAGACCGCCTCCTGGCGGGTCGTCAGAGCGGGGCCTTTCGTCATGGCCACCGGCACCAGCGGCGATTCGGTGACCGAGTAGTGGAAGGTGTGTCCACGCAGTTCGCCCTGGCGGGTGACCCAGGCCTGTGGCCCCAGCCCCGCCAGCCGGGGCTGCATGCGCACCTCGCCCGGCATAAAGCCCCACATCGGGACCCGCTGACCGTCCTGGAGCGTCAAGCCATCGAACAACGGCATCATGCCGCCACACTCGGCCCACACCGGCCGCAGAGCCGCCACATGGGCCGCCAGCGAAGGACGGAAACGGGTGGACTGCGCCAATGCCTGAGCATGCAGCTCCGGGTAGCCCCCGGGCAACCACACCGCGTCACAGGCGGGCAACGGCTCGTCGGCCAGCGGTGACACGAAGACCAGTTCGGCCCCCAGGGCCTGCAGCGTGTCCAGGTTGGTGGGGTAAATGAAGCAGAACGCCGCGTCGCGGGCGACTGCCACCCGGCGCCCCACCAGCGGCTGGGGCAGCACGGGCAGGGGCTGCGGCGGGAAGGCCACCGCCCACCGCTGCCAGCCGTTCAGGTCCATCTGCCCGAGCGGCGTGGTGGCGAGGGCATCGGCCAGCGCGTCCAGTCGGGCCAAGGCGTCGGGCAGTTCGGTGGCCACGGTCAGGCCCAGGTGGCGTTCGGGCAAGGCAAACGCCGCGTCACGGCGCAGCCCGCCCAGCCAGCCGGCGTCGATGCCACCTGGCTCCACGCCCAGGTCATCGGCCCGCACTGACGCGCGCAGCATCTCCATGTGGCCGTCGCTGGCCACGCGGTTCGCCATCACCCCCGCCCAAGGCAAGCGGGGCCGGTAATGGCGCAGGCCATGAACCACCGCTCCGAACGTGCCCGCCATGGCACCAGCATCCACCACCGCCAGCACCGGGATGCCAAAGCGCTGCGCCAGGTCAGCCGCGCTGGGCTCGCCATCGAACAGGCCCATCACCCCTTCGATCAGGATCAGGTCGTTGTGGGCCGCGGCGTGGTGCAAGCGCACCCGCACGTCTGCCTCGCCGTTGAGCCACAGGTCCAGGTTGTGCACCGGCTGACCGCTGGCCAGCGTGTGCCAGTGCGGATCCAGAAAATCCGGTCCGCACTTGAACACCTGCACCCGCCGGCCCTGGCGAGCATGCAGGCGCGCCAGCCCGGCGGTGACGCTGGTCTTGCCCTGGCCTGAGGCCGGGGCGGCGATGAGCAACGCGGGACAGCGCCCATCAACACTCACTGTGCATACCTCAAAGTCACATAAAACTCTCGACCAGGCGTGGCAAAAGGAACTCCACTGCTTGTAGCCAAGGCATACGTCTTGTCAAACAGGTTATGCACTTTCACGCGCAGCGACCAATGTTCGTCAAGACGGATGGTGTGCGACAAATCGACCCGACCATAGCCAGCTATACGCCGGGTCCCCGACCGTTCATAGCGCTCTGACGAGGCAACCACACCGACATGCAACGTTTGATCACCGAACCTCCGGACCGCCGATAGGGATGCTGTGTTGTCAGGCCTGCGATCCAAAGGAGTACCGGTTTCCTCGTTGCGAGACAGTATCCGACTGGCTCCAATCCGGAAACCCCATTGAGACCACTCAAAACTGGCGCTCAACTCTCCACCCTTCATGGATGCACGCCCCACGTTGCTGGGTGTCCAGAACTCCGTCCAGTTCGCACCGGATCCCGTCTCGGTCGAGTCCCAGTCGATGAGGTTGCGTACCCGAGTTTCGAACAGGTTGAAACGGTACTTGACCGAGCCGTTGTACTGGACGCCGATCTCGTTGGTTTTTGAGCGCTCTGGCTGCAATTGCAGATTGCCTTGAGTGATCGACACGCAGGGGTAGTCGTACTTCAAGCAATCACCGTTTCCGTCACGAATATCGTCGTATTCCCGCCTTGGCCAGTAGTAATCGTTTGCCGTCGGTCCTTTGAAGGCTGTTCCATGCGAAACGTACGCTCGCCAGTTACTTGACAGCTGACGACCTATTGCAAGGTTGTACGTGTTGGCGCCACCAAAAACACTGTGCTGATCGCGGCGAAAACCCGCTTGCAAATCATTCCCAGCCCACTCGGTAAGGAACTGCCCGTATAGCCCGGTCGTACCCATTCCCTTGTCAAATACATAGGTCCCGGTCCGCGTATTCGAGTTAGCCACGTCCTCCAACATCCTATCGACACCCAAGGTGACCCCTCCCACCCCAAGATTCAGTACATTGATCCAAGACAACTGCCTACGATCTGTTTCAATATCCGACGGAGGAAATGCCGCAGGGGACACCCGTCTGTTATTTGAACGATAAATCGACAACTTCTGGGTCCAGATCGGCGACATGCGTCCCTCGAGATTCAGGTCGAGCACCTGATTACGGGAATCGGAAGGCCCCGCGGACACATGGGATTTGTCATGACCTTCCGAATGGGTCAGGCCGACGCTGTACGACCAACCTTCGTGCAGCTTTCCACTCACACCCAAGCCCAGATTCGCGCTGCGGGTACCGTAGCGAAGTGGATCGGCGACCCGCATTTGGATGCCATCGGTACCCATCGTGTTAGCAGACAAGAACCATTTTGTATTTTGCCCACCAGATAGCTTCATCGAGGATTCGCGCGTCTTGTTTGACCCGATGGTTTGTGAGGCCTGAAAACCTTCTCGCTGTCCAGCGGTGAAAATCTGAATGACACCACCGATCGCGTCCGACCCGTATAGCGAAGCCAACGGCCCGCGAACCACCTCAATGCGTTCAATCTGCTCAGGCTGCAACGCATTCCAGTCGTACTCGCCTAACGTTGCAGAGGAAGCCCTAACTCCGTTCACCAAAACAAGCACGTGATCGCTGCTGGCACCCCGCAAAAACACACTGACCGACTTACCCGGCCCGCCAGAACGGCTCACCGCCACGCCAGGGATGCTCTCGATCAAGTCCATGACCGAGGTTGGGGCCAAGATTTCGATGTCTTGCCGGGTAATGACATCAACAGACTGCATCAGCTCATCGGCAGTACGAGCAGTACGCGTTGCCGTAACCAAGGTTTCGGAAAGACTGGCGTTCGATTGCGCGAGCACAGGAAAAGCGACAGCACATGCCAAAGCCAGCGCGGACAACCGCACACTGGGAACATTGAAAGACATAATGAAAATGCATAGTAGTGCCCTCACCGCCTTCCCCGACAGTGCATGGGCGTTACAGCCTCGCGCCTGGCGCGAGACCACCTTGTTGGCCGGTATCCGGGCTGGTGGATGCAACCTTCAAGGCCTTCCCAGGCGCCGGCAGGCGCCCAGTGGCGGGAATTGAAAGCGGGGTCGAGACCCGTCCACTTACCGTTGCGGGGGCAGCGCTGGTTAGAAGTCGGCCTGTGCAGGCCTCTTTCCCCCAGCTTCCCGTTGAACTGCGGCGCGTGAACCACGCCGCGAGCACCAACACCAGTCATTTTAGCCACAGGGCTGACGCCGCCCCTACAATGCGAAGCAAATGGCTGTCCAGACCTACATCGACCAGATCGCCGAACGAGTCGATCGCCTCCTGCTGCGCCACGAGGAACTGCAGCGCACCAACGCCCTGTTGCTGCAACAGGTGCAGCAGCTCACCCAGGAGCGGGACCAGTGGCGCACGCGCTGCCAACTGGTCAAACAGCGTGTGGACGCCCTGATCGAACGCCTACCCCCGGGACCCGACGAACAACCATGAACAAGCCCGGCATCAAGCAAGTCGAAGTCCAGATCATGAGCCAGTCGTACATACTGGCCTGCCCGGTCGATGGCGAGGAAGCGCTGCGCGAATCGGTTGCCAAAGTCGACGCCGCCATGTGCCGCATCCGTGATGCCGGCAAGGTGAAGGCGCGCGACCGCATCGCTGTGCTCGCCGCGCTGAACATTGCGTTCGAACTCTGCCAGAAGGACAGCGGCACCGCGTTTCGCAACTCGTCCTTCGCCAACACCGAGTCGGGCGACCTGACAGAGGCCAGCGCCGCACCCGCCCAGGCCGACCCGTCGGTCTCCGCCCCGCGCCTGCAAGGGTTGCTTGAACGGCTCGACTCGGCCTTGTCGGGCGACGGCCGGCTGCTCTGACACCTCGCTCGAACCGTACTACAATGGGCCCGTCTGCCGCCTTGGCCGGGTCTTATATTTCCTTGAACCAATGCTCATTGAGCCCGGGCTTGGTACATTGCGCAGTGGGTGTGAGCGTCTCGCGTCAGACGAACCCGAAGCTGCGTTGCCCTCGCCCACCTGAACCCCCACGTTCAGGATGCCGGCCCGGTCCGGCGGCAGACACCCTTCACTCTCCCGCCCTCCCCCCATGCTCGAACCTTTGCTGATTGCGGAACTGGCCGCGCTGGGCCTGTTCACAGGCTTCCTTGCCGGCCTGCTCGGCATAGGCGGCGGCATGCTGATGGTTCCCTTCATCACCCTGATCCTTGCCGGGCGCGGCGTGGCACCCGACCTGTCGGTGAAGATGGCCATCGCGACCTCCATGGCCACCATCATCTTCACTTCGGTCTCGAGCGTGCGGGCCCACCACAAGCGCGGCGCCGTGCGCTGGGACATCGTGCGCAGGCTGGCCCCTGGCATCGTGCTGGGCGCCATGCTGGCCAGCGTAGGGGTGTTCTCGGTACTCAAAGGTCAGGCACTGGCCCTGGTGTTTGCCGCCTTCGTGGCGTTTTCGGGCACGCAGATGCTGCTGGACAAGAAACCCTCTCCCAGTCGCGCCATGCCAGGCACCGCCGGCCAGCTGGGGGCCGGGGGCGCGATCGGTTTTCTTTCGGGACTGGTGGGCGCGGGCGGCGGCTTCGTCAGCGTGCCGTTCATGACCTGGTGCAATGTGCCCATCCACAACGCGGTGGCCACCAGCGCGGCACTGGGCTTTCCGATCGCGCTCGCCAACGTGGTGGGCTATGTGCTGGCAGGGCTGTCGCTGGAGGGCCGCCCGCCAGCCTCGGTGGGTTACGTGTTCCTGCCCGCGCTGGCGGTGATTGCCAGCGCCAGCGTGCTGATGGCGCCGCTCGGCGTGCGGGCGGCGCACGCCCTGCCGGTCAAGCCGCTCAAGCGCATCTTCGCCTTCATTCTGTACGCCCTGGCGGCGGTCATGCTTTACAAAGGCCTCACCACCTGAGGCCACCAGTCGCAGCAAATGCCGTGAATCAGGCCGCGTGCAGCGGCCGTGCGCTCACCACCACGCCGTCTTCGTCCGCATAGAGCCAATCACCAGGGCGCACCCACACGCCCTGCACCTGAACCGGCACATCGCGCTGGCCCTCCTGGCGCTTTTCCGTCGGCAAGGGCATGGGTGCCAGGGCACGGATGCCCACCGCACAGGCGGCCAGTTCGGCCACATCGCGCACGCAGCCGTCGATCAGCACGCCTGCCCAGCCATTGCGAGCCGCGGCCGCTCCCAGGTTGCCCCCCAGCAAGGCCCGTCGCAGCGAAGCGCCACCGTCCACCACCAGCACCCGCCCCTCACCGGGGCTGTCCACGGCGGCCTTCACCAGGGTGTTGTCTTCGTGGCATTTCACGGTGCTCACCTGGCCAGCAAAGCGGCGCACGGCGCCAAAATCCCGGAACACGGGGGGCAGCACACGAAAATCACCCGAAGCATCCTGTTTGTGGGCATCGCACAGGTCGCAGGTGGCAAAGGCCATCGGTGTAGAGGTCATGGAGCAGAGCCGCCTTGCGGCGGGGAGTGTGTTGAACAGGCCAATGATCGTAGCGTGGGGGCGTTTCGCGAAACTTTCTCCTATGACACGGCCCTTTGGACACCGGGCACACCGTCGAACTAGGGAAAATCCCGTTCTGATAGAAAAAAACGCTTGTCGTCCCTTTGAAAGCCCCTGCTTTACGTATAGGATGACACAGTCCATGAGAGCGAAGTGCGCTCCAATGGCGTGCATTCAACCAACAGAAGGATCAACACATGGCCACTGCGAAAAAAGCCCCCGCCGCAAAAGCCGCCCCCGCGGCCGCCAAACGCACCCCGAACGCCGCGTTCATGAAGCCGTTGACGCCCAGCGCCACGCTGGCCGCCATCGTGGGCGCCAAGCCGCTGCCGCGCACCGAGGTGACGAAGAAGGTGTGGGAATACATCAAGAAGAACAAGCTGCAGGATGCGACCAACAAGCGCATGATCAACGCCGACGCCAAGCTCAAGGAAATCTTCCAGAAGCCCCAGGTGTCGATGTTCGAAATGACCAAGCTGATCAGCGGTCACCTGTCCTGATTCCCGGCTGCACGCCCCCTACAAAAAACCCCGCCTGATGAGCGGGGTTTTTTGTTGCCCGAGACCGGCCCCGAAGGACCGGTCAGACAGGAGATCAGCGCACGATGCCGAGCTGTGCGCGCTCGCCACCACGGAAGGTGTAGAGCGTCAGAGCACCGTTCTTGATGTCACCCTTCTCGTCGAAGGCGATCTGGCCGGTGATGCCCTTGTGATTGGCTTCCTTCAGCTTGGGCAGGTACGCCGCCGGATCGGACGAGCCAGCGGCCTTCATGGCTTCAACCATGACCATCACGGCGTCGTACACGTAGGGGGCGTACAGCTTCACGTCCTCGTTGAACTTGGCCTTGTAAGCCTGTGCGAACTTGTCGGCGGCCTCCTTGAACTCGCCGTCGATACCGCCGGCTTCGGCACAGTACACGACATCGTCACCCAGGGCATTGGCGGCCAGCTTGGGCAGTTCGTTGGTGCAAATGCCATCACCGCCCATGAACTTGGCGTTGATGCCAAGCTGCTTCATCTGGCGCAGCATGGGACCGCCCACGGCATCCATGCCACCGAAGAACACGACGTCAGGGCGCTTGGACTTGATGGTGGTCAGGATGGCGTTGAAGTCGGTGGCTTTGTCGTTCGTAAATTCACGACCCACGACCTCGGCACCTGCGGCCTTGGCACCTTTTTCGAACTCGTCGGCCACACCCTGACCATAGGCGGTGCGGTCGTCGATCACGGCCACTTTCTTGGCGCCCAGGGTTTCCACAGCATACTTGCCCAGGGTACCGCCCAGGTGCACGTCGTCAGCCACGACGCGGAAGGCGCCGGTGTAGCCCTGACGGGTGTACTTGGGGTTGGTGGACGAAGGCGAAATCTGGGGAATGCCAGCATCGTTGTAGATCTGGGACGCGGGAATCGTGGTGCCGGAGTTCAGGTGGCCGATCACGCCGTTCACCTTGGCATCCACCAGCTTCTGGGCGGCTGCAGTGCCCTGCTTCGGGTCAGCTGCGTCGTCTTCGGCCAGCAGTTCGAAGGTGGCTTTCTTGTCACCGATCATCACGCCAGCGGCATTGAGCTCGTCGATGGCCATGCGGGCACCGAACTCGTTGTCCTTGCCCAGGTGGGCAATGGGGCCACTGGTTGGGCCGACGTGTCCAATTTTCACAACCAGGGTGTCGACCACAGGAGCCGATGCGGCGGGCGCTGCTTCTTCCTTTTTGCCACAGGCGGCCAGGGCGACGGCCGCAGCAACGACGGCCAGCTTGAATTTCATCTGCATACAAACCCTTGATTCAGTGGATGGTTGAAAAATCTTGCACGAAGGGAACTTTCCGCGCAAGTCTTTACGATACATGAAATTTCGCCGGCTGGGGTTAGCCCTACCGGCCAATTTGCCTCGGGGGCGACCCGACGATGCAATTACCGCGCCAGCTGGGCCTTGATCCCATCGCTGACGGCCTCGCGACAGGCCTGTGCGCAATCGGCCAGCACGGCCCGAGCAACCTGCTGGCCTAACACTGCCCCATGCTCCCGCACCCAGTCGTGCAGGGCATCGTTCACCGCCTGCTCCACTCGCCCCATGACCGCCACCAACACACGGTCAGTGACCTGGTCGACCACATCGGCCCACCGCTCGTCCTGCCGGTCGGCCTCGGCCACTGGCTGGGTCGCAGGAACAGGCGGGGTGGCGACCACCTCGGTCAGCGTCGGCACGAAGGCCGGCGGTTCACGGCCGGGCGGCCCACTCATGCCCGCGCCCCCAGGCTGGCAACGTCGTGCCGGGCCAGGGTGTAGCCCAGTTGCGTGTAATGGCGCCAGCGCTGGCGGGCGAGGGCACGCTCGTCGTCGGACGTACCCACGATCTCGATCACACGCTGGTGTCGCTCGAAACCGGCCGGCACGTCGGGCAAGCCATTGACCAGCACCTGCAGGTCGTCCCGGGGCGGCATCGGCCCGTCCGACAGCACAATCGGCGCGCGGGCCTCGGTGGGATCGCCGACGACCGCGTGGGCCAGGAAATCTTCCTGGGAAAAGGTCCAAAGCAACGCATCGAGCTCGGTCAGCTCATCGGGCGGCACCCGCACCCAGGCACGCAAACCGGCCGCCTGCACCTTGCGCAACAGCCGGCACAGGTAGGGTAAACGCTGGGGCACGTTGAAGTGGAATGCGACGTCCGTCATGGGGCTGCGGTCAGTTCTGCTTCACCCGCGTGGCCTTGGCCGGCGCCGAAGGCTTGGTGGGCTTGGCGTCAGACCGCAGCCGTGTCGCCTCGTCAAGCAGGAATTGCACCAGCAACGGCACGGGCCGCCCGGTCGCGCCCTTGGCCGTACCCCCTTTCCAGGCCACCCCGGCAATGTCGAGGTGGGCCCAGCGGTGCGTACCCACGAACTTCTGCAAGAACTTGGCCGCCGTGACCGCACCTGCCGGCCGGCCACCGACGTTGCCCATGTCAGCAAAGTTGGACTTCAGGCCTTCAGCGTACTCGTCGTCCAGCGGCATGCGCCAGGCCGGGTCTTGTGCGGCCTGGCCAGCGTCCAGGAGGGCCGCCGCCAGGGCGTCGTCGTTCGCAAACAGGCCAGAACGCACCCCACCCAGCGCAATCACGCAGGCACCGGTGAGGGTGGCAACGTCGATGATCGCACGGGGCTTGAAGCGCTCTGCGTAGGTGAGCGCATCGCACAGGATGAGACGGCCTTCGGCGTCGGTGTTGAGGATCTCGATCGTCTGGCCACTGAGGCTGGTGACGACGTCGCCAGGTTTGACGGCCCGACCATCGGGCATGTTCTCGCAGCTGGGGATGAGGCCCACCACGTTGAGAGCCGGTTGCAGCTCGGCCAGGGCGGCAAAGGTGCCCAGCACGCTGGCTGCGCCACCCATGTCGAACTTCATCTCGTCCATCTCCGGTGCGGGCTTGAGGGACACGCCGCCCGTGTCGAAGGTGATCCCCTTGCCCACCAGCACCACAGGGGCGACAGACTTCGGTGCCCCCTGGTACTTGAGCACGATGAACCGCAGCGGCTCCTCCGAGCCCTGGGCCACCGCGAGAAAGGCCCCCATGCCGAGCTTGGCCACCTCTTTGGGGCCCAGCACCTCCACAGTCAGGTGCGGGCGCTTGCCCAGCGCCCGTGCGGCATCGGCCAGGTGGCTGGGCGTGGCGTGGTTACCAGGGCGGTTCGCCCACTCCTTGGCCAGCTCCACGCCGTGCACCGTCGCCACCGCCTGCTCGAAGGCCGAACGCACCGCGCCCGCCTCCTGCACCGCCACCGTCACCTTGCGCAGGCTGCGGGGCTTGCCCTGCGATTTGGTAGTGGTGTAGACATAACTGGCCTCGGCCACGGCTTGCACCACACTGGCCACCGCCGAACCACCCGCCGCTGCGGCCTGGACGATCAGAGTGCGCGGCTGACCGGCCTTGAGGGCGGCCATGCCCGCCGCCACCGCCTTGCGTACCGCGGCCGCAGAGCCATCGCCAGTGCGCACCAGCACGACGCGGCGCGGCTTGACCCCCGGCAAACGGTGGGCCGGCAGGCATTGCCCCGCACCGGCTTCGATGTCACCGTCGGCCACCGCACCGCGGGCCCAGACGGTCAGCGGGTCGTCCACCGCCGGACGCGCCTGGTCGGCGGCATCGGGCCACAGCAGCAGCAGGGCGTCGGCCACGGTGGAAGCGGTCTGGTGCAGGGTGAGGGATTTGAGTTCGAAGTCCATAATGTCGGCTGTTGCTGTTTCAAACGATGTTATTCCATTCCTCGCTCCGGCGCGAACTGGCCCGCAGTTTTGGCGCCACCCTGGTGGTGCTGTTCACCATCGTCATCACGATGCTGCTGATCCGCACCTTGGGCCTGGCCAACAAGGGCAGCGTCAATCCGGAAGAGATCCTGCTGGTGCTGACCTACACCGTGCTGGGGCGGCTGCCCACGGTGCTGACGCTGGCGCTGTTCATCGCCGTCGTCTCCACCCTGTCGCGCATGTACCGCGACAGCGAGATGGTGATCTGGTTCAGCAGCGGCCAGGGGCTTGGCCAGTTCGTGCGGCCAGTGTTCCGCTTCGCCTGGCCCATTTTGCTGGTCATCATGCTGATGGTGCTGTTCGTCTGGCCTTGGGCCAATGCCCAGACCGACGAGCTGCGCGACCGCTACGAGCGCCGCGGCGACCTCGAGCGGATTGCGCCGGGCCAGTTCCAGGAATCGGCCGGGGGCCGGCGGGTGTTCTTCATCGACAAGGACACCGCCGACGGCACCGAGGGCCGCAATGTGTTCATCTCCAGTGTGGAACGTGACGGCAGCGAAAGCATCACCTCGGCCCGCTCAGGCCGGGTGGAGTGGATCGATGGGGTGCAGTACCTGATGCTGGAAAACGGGCAGCGGCTGGAACAGCCCCCACCGGGCTCGCCCAGCGACGCGGCGCTGAAGGTGAGCGAGTTTGCTCTGTACGGCATCCAGATCGGTGGAGGCAGCGCAGCGGCCGGGAGCGGAGGCGGGCTGAAGTCGGTACCCACCCAGCAGCTGATCGCGTCGCCCAACCGGGCCTACCTGGGTGAATTGGGCTGGCGCATCGGCATGGGGCTGACGGCGATCAACTTTGTGCTGCTGGCCCTCGCCGTGTCGGCCGGCAACCCGCGTGCTGGCAAAAGCGGCAACCTGATTTTCATGTTGCTGGCGTTCGTGTTCTATTACAACCTGCTCAACCTGGGGCAAAGCTGGGTGGCCACCGGCCTGGTGGGCCTGTGGCCGTTCATGCTTGCCTTGCACGGCGGGGTGTTTACCGTGTCGCTGCTGTGGCTGGCCCAGCGCCACTACCAGTTTGCCTGGTGGCCGCGCCGGCGCAGCGTGGTGGGGGGCGCCGCATGAGAACCCTGCGCCGCCTCATTTACGGCGAAATCCTGCTGGCCGTCGGTTTCGTGTTGCTGGCGTTTCTGGCGCTGTTTTTCTTCTTCGACTTCGTGGACGAACTGCCCGCGTTGGGCAAGCCGTCGGTGCTGGACGCGTCGCGCGTCTACGGGCTGGGCCACGCGCTGCTTTACGTGGGCCTGCTGGTCCCGAGCCGGGTGTACGAACTGATGCCGATCGCGGTGCTGATCGGCACCGTCTATGCGCTGGTGCGGCTGGCCCAGGGGTCGGAATACACCATCCTGCGCACCAGCGGGTTGGGGCCGTGGCGGGCGTTGCGCACGTTGCTGGGGCTGGGCGCCGTGTTCGTGGCGCTGACATTTGCCATCGGTGACTACCTCGCGCCGCTGGCCGACCGCACCGGCCAGCTGCTCAAAGCCCAGTTCCAGGGCCGCATCAGCGTCGGCCAGACCGGGGCCTGGCTGAAGGAAC
>Ga0208242_100136_pt1 | contig 99743 bp, 82 predicted proteins | sample SubbioAug_CSW13A_FD_184825 | JGI IMG/M metagenome (GOLD analysis project Ga0208242, IMG submission 184825) | Serpentinite rock and fluid subsurface biosphere microbial communities from McLaughlin Reserve, California, USA - CR12Aug_CSW13A (SPAdes) | ecosystem: Environmental > Terrestrial > Deep... | reverse complement strand
GAGACCCTGCGCGAACTGCGGGTGCCCGATCGGATCCGGGTGCTGGAGAAGGAATACGCCGAGCAGTCCGGCGGCCGCCGCCTGCCCGACGACCAGCTGGAGTTCTACCTCGACCAGATCGAGTCGGGCTGGACCTTCAGCCGGATCAAGGCCGACATGGCCCGCTCGCTGGGCCACGGCCAGGGCGGCCACCGCCCGCCGGGCGGCGGCTGGGGCCCGCCCCAGGACTGGCAGGCCCGCTCGGTGATCTGTTCGAGCATCAAGGACCGCTACGCCGAGTGCACCAAGCCCTTCCGCGGCCCGGCGCGGCTGGTGGAGAACATCTCCAAGACCCGCTGCATCGAGAACCAGAACTGGGGTAACCGGCGCGGCGTGATCTGGGTGAACAAGGGTTGCCGCGGCCGCTTCGCCGAGGATGATCGCTGGGGCAACCCCGGCGGCTACACCGTCACCTGCTCGAGCATCGGCGAGCGCTACACCACCTGTGCCTGGAACGCCCGCGAGGGCCGGCCGCAGCTGATCGAACGGCTGTCGAAGTCCTCGTGCAACGAGGGCCGCGACTGGGGCTACCGCAGCGGCCAGATCTGGGTGGACAACGGCTGCCGCGCCCGCTTCGGGCGCCGCTGAGCCGGCTCAGGGCGTCTCGTCCCCGCTGCCCCAGGGCGGCGGGGGCGCATCGACCGGAGCGGTGAGGTCGAATTCAACCCGGAACAGGCGTCCGCCGGGCCGCGATAGCTCGTAGAGGAAGCGCTTGCCGGGCTCGATTTCCATGGCCCAGGTATTGGTGACCGAGGCCGTCAGGCCCTCGCGCTGGAACATCTCGATCGATTCGGCGTCCACCGGGAATTCCTGGCGCAGGGCCGTGCCGGCGCTGGCGGTGTCGCCGCCGTACATCGTCACCGGGTCGTTGCTGCCGTCGGCGTGGCGGTGGTCATGCTTGAGCCGCAGGCCGTCGGCGGTGCGGGTGAGCACCCAGGTGCGCGAGCGGTCTTCGCCGACATGGAAGGGAATGCGGATTTCGGACGTGCCGCACTCGCGCACGTGCATCACCAGGGCCTGGCCGGCGAACGCGTTGTTGCCGGGCTGGGCGGGCTCGTCCACCAGCACCCGGCCGGCGAAGGCCTGGCCGCAGTGGCTGTCGATGGCGGCCAGGAAGGCGTCGACCGGGGCGACCTGCACGGCATCGGCGGCCGGGGCGGCCTCGGCGGCGGGGAGTGGCGCCTCGGGGGCCGCCGGCGCGGACGGCGCCTGCGGAGCCGAGCAGGCGGCCAGCAGCAGGGAGGAGGCGATCAGGCTCAGTGCTTGGGTTTTCATGCCTCCACCCTAGTCGCCACTGCCCGGCCGGGCAAGGCTCGGTCTCCCGGTCTTTGAATCAGCCCGCGGTTTTGGCCTCGGCCGGCTTGGCGGCCGGGGCCGGCTCGGACTTGGGCTTGTCGCCGCCGCCGTCGGCGAGGTTTTTCTTCTTGTCGCCGTCCTTCTTGAAGTCGGTCTCGTACCAGCCGCCGCCGGCGAGCCGGAAGCTGGGCGCGGTCACCTGGCGGCGCACCTGCGGCTGGCCGCAGGCGGGGCAGTCGGTGGGGTCGGCGTCGGACAGCTTCTGGAGCCGGTCGAAGGCGTGGCCACAGGCGGTGCACTCGAAGGCGTAGATAGGCATGGCGGGGTTCCGGGTAATGCGGTGGGTCCGGGCGGACGTGGGGCCGCGCGGCGGTTTGTTCAAGCCTCGGCGATCTCGAGCTGGGCCAGCCACTCGGCCTCGAGCTGGTCCTTCTCGGCGGCCAGTTTCTCCTGGCGCTGGCCAAGCTGGGCCACCTCGATGCCACCGTCGTTGCCGTAGATGGCCGGGTCGGCCAGTTGGGCCTCGACCTGGGCCAGCTCGGCCGCCAGTTCGGCCACGCGGGCCTCGAGCTGGCGGGCGCGGCGCGCGGCCTGGTCGACCTCGTGCCTGCTGCGCGCGGGGCGGGCCACGGGCTTGGGCGCCGGGGCCGGCGCGGCGGGCCTGGGCGCCTTGGGCTCGTTGCCACGCGCGCGCAGCCAGGCGGCGTACTCGTCCAGGTCGCCGTTGAACTCCTCGACGTGGCCGTCGGCCACGCGCCAGAAGGTCTCGCAGACCAGGCCGATCAGGTGGCGGTCGTGCGAAACCAGCACGATCGCGCCGGGGAAGTCGGCCAGGGCCTCGGCCAGGGCCTCGCGCATGTCCAGGTCGAGGTGGTTGGTCGGCTCGTCGAGCAACAGCACGTTGGGCTCGAGGTAGGCGATCATCGCCAGCGCCAGGCGCGCGCGCTCGCCGCCGGAAAAGCCGTCGACGTTCTCGAAGGCGCGGTCGCCGACGAAGTTCCAGCGGCCCAGGTAGTTGCGCAGCGGCTGTTCGCCGGCGTTGGGCGCGAGCTGCCTGAGGTGCCACAGCGGGCTCTGGCCTTCGTGCAGGCTCTCGACGGTATGCTGGGCGAAATAGCCGATGCGCAGGTCCGGGTGCGCCACGCGCTCGCCCGCCAGCAGCGGCAGTTCGCCCACGAGCGTCTTGACCAGCGTGGACTTGCCGGCGCCGTTGGGGCCGAGCAGGCCGACGCGGTCGCCGGCCTCCAGGCCGAAGCCGACGTCGTGCAGGATCGTCGTTGTGGGAGGGCCTTCAGGCCCGACAGGCGCCGTCGGGCCTGAAGGCCCTCCCACAAGGCGATAACCCGCGTCGGCGTGGTTGAGGCGGATGAGCGAGTGCGGCAGCCGCGCCGGCTCGGCGAACTGGATGCGGAACGAGCGCTCTGCGCGCACCGCCTCGGTGCCCTGCAGCTTGGCCAGGCGCTTCATGCGGCTCTGGGCCTGCTTGGCCTTGCTGGCCTTGGCCTTGAAGCGGTCGATGAACTTCTGCAGGTGCTCGCGCTCGGCCTGCTCCTTCTCGTGCGCGATCTGCTGCAGGCGCAAGTGCTCGGCGCGCTGGCGCTCGAAGCTGGTGTAGTCGCCGGTGTAGAGCTTGGCGCGGCCTTCGTGCAGGTGCAGGGTGTGCGTGCTCAGGCCGTCGAGGAACTCGCGGTCGTGCGAGATCATCAGCAGCGTGCCCGGATACTTGAGCAGCCACTGCTCGAGCCACAGCACCGCGTCGAGGTCGAGGTGGTTGGTGGGCTCGTCGAGCAGCAGCAGGTCGGAGGGCATCATCAGCGCCCGCGCCAGGTTCAGGCGCACGCGCCAGCCGCCGGAGAAGTCTGACACCGGCTTGCCGTGGGTCTCGGGCGGGAAGCCCAGGCCGTGCAGCAGGCGGCCGGCGCGCGCGGTGGCGTCGTAGCCGTTGATCTCGGCCAGCTTCTGGTGCGCCTCGGCCACCGCGTCCCAGTCCTCGGCGGCCGTGGCGGCGGCCTCGGCCTGCAGGATCGCGTGCACCTCGACGTCGCCGGAGAGCACGAAGTCGATGGCCGGGTCGGGCAGCGACGGCGTTTCCTGGGCCACCCAGGCGATGCGCACCTTGCCCGGCAGGTCGATGTCGCCCTTGTCGGCCTCGACTTCGCCCAGGATGGCGGCGAACAGGCTGGACTTGCCGCAGCCGTTTCGGCCGATCACGCCCACCCGCCAGCCGGCGTGCAGGGCCAGGTCCACCTGCGAGAGGAGCAGGCGTTCCCCGCGGCGCAGGGCGAAGTTGCGGAAGGCGATCATGACGGGCGGTTCAAGAAAGGTCGGTTAGTCTATCAGCCCGCCCCCCGAGGACCCCGAATGCCCCACGACACCCCGCTGATCGCCCTGCTGGCCGTGGGCCTCGTGCTCGCCTTCGTGCTGGGCACGGTGGCGCAACGACTGCGGCTGTCCCCGATCGTGGGCTACCTGGTGGCGGGCATCCTGGTGGGGCCGTTCACCCCGGGCTTCGTGGCCGACATGGAACTGGCCATGGAGCTGTCGGAGATCGGCGTGATCCTGCTGATGTTCGGCGTCGGCCTGCATTTCTCGGTCGAGGACCTGCTGGACGTGAAGTCCATCGCCATCCCGGGCGCGATCGTGCAGATCACCGCCGCGACCGCGCTGGGCTGGGGCCTGGCCTGGTTCATGGGCTGGCCGACGCTGCAGGGCATCGTCTTCGGCCTGGCGCTGTCGGTCGCCAGCACCGTGGTGCTGCTGCGGGCGATGGAGGACCGGCGCCTGCTCGACACCCGCCGCGGCAAGATCGCCGTGGGCTGGCTGATCGTCGAGGACCTGGTGATGGTGGTGGCCTTGGTGCTGCTGCCGGCGCTGGCCGAGGCCCTGGGGGGCCGGGGCGAGGGCCAGGGCACCGGCCCGGTGCTGGCCTCGTTGGGCGTCACCCTGCTCAAGGTCAGCGCCTTCGTGGCGGTGATGCTGCTGGTGGGCAAGCGCGCCATCCCCTGGATGCTTGAGCGGGTGGCGGGCCTGGGCTCGCGCGAGCTGTTCACGTTGTCGGTGCTGGCGATCGCGCTGGGCGTGGCCTTCGGATCGGCCAAGCTGTTCGGCGTGTCGTTCGCACTGGGTGCGTTCTTCGCCGGCATGCTGCTCAACGGCGACCTGAGCCACAAGGCCGCCAGCGATTCGCTGCCGCTGCGCGATGCGTTCGCGGTGCTGTTCTTCGTGTCGGTGGGCATGCTGTTCGACCCGATGATCATGGTCGAGCAGCCGCTGCCGGTGCTGGCGACCTTCCTGATCATCGTGCTGGGCAAGTCGGTGGCGGCCTACCTGATCGTGCGCGCCTTCGGGCATCCGAACGAGACCGCGCTGACGATTTCCGCCAGCCTGGCGCAGATCGGCGAGTTTTCCTTCATCCTCGCCGGCCTCGGCGTATCGCTGGCGATCCTGCCCGAGGACGGCCGCGACCTGGTGCTGGCCGGCGCGCTGCTGTCGATCGTCGCCAACCCGCTGATCTTCGCCTGGCTCGATGCCTGGCAGGTGCGCCGGATCGAGCGCGCCAAGGTCGAGGGCGAGACCATCGAGGCCGAGGCCGCGCCGGCCTGGGTCGGCCCGCCGCTGCCGGAAGGCGAGCACGCCGTGCTGGTGGGCTTTGGCCGCGTGGGCAGCGAGATCGCCCGCCTGCTGCGCGAGCGCGCAGTGCCGCTGGTGGTCATCGACGACGACATCGACCTGGTGCAGCGCGCGCGCGACGAGGGCTTCCCGGCCATCCGCGGCAATGCCGCCAACCCGCGCGTGCTCGAGGAGGCCGGCCCCGACACCACCAGCCTGCTGGTGATGGCCATCCCGCAGGCCCTGGAGGCCGGCGAGGTGATCGCCCGCCTGCGCGAGCGCAGGCCGGGCGTGACCATCCTGGCCCGCGCCCACAGCGACGCCGAAGTTCGCCACCTGCTCAAGAACGGCGCCGACGGCGCCGTGCTGGCCGAGAAGGAACTGGCCCATTCGATGGCCGAGATGGCCCTCTCCGCCCCGCCCTTCCGCCACCACCCCGCCTGACCCCCTGTAGGAGGGCCTTCAGGCCCGAAGCTTTTCCGCGAGTGGTTTCGGTCCTGAAGGCCCTCCCATAGTGGCCCGGCGAGATCAGAAGAGGTCGCCTTGTGCGGCGGGCGACGGCAGGGGTGCGGACGCGCGCTTGCGGACGCGGGCCGCCTGGCGCTTGCGGCTGCCGTGCTTCTCGAACACGCGGCGGCTCTCCTCGCGCTCGACGTAGGCGCGCTTCCAGGCGGTGAGTTTCGCGCGCGCCTCGCGCGCGGCCTGTTCGTGGTCGCGCACCGGCATCGGGTAGGTTTCGCCCAGGCGCAGGCCGGCGGCGCGCTGCTGGGCGCCGCCCATCAGCCACGGGGTGTGGATCCAGTCGTCGGGCACGCCTTCGAGTTCGGGCAGCCAGCGGCGGATGAACTCGCCCCGCGGGTCCTGGTCCTGGCTCTGCTTCACCGGGTTGTACATGCGCGGGATGTTGATTCCGGTGACGCCGGCCTGCATCTGCACCTGCGGGTAGTGGATGCCCGGCTCGTAGTCGGTGAACCAGCGCGCGAGTTGCCGCGCGGGTTCCGGCCAGTGCAGCCAAAGGTGGTAGCTGGCGATCGAAACCAGCATGGCGCGCATGCGGAAGTTGATCCAGCCGTTGGCCTGCAGCGCGCGCAGGCAGGCATCGACGAAGGGCCAGCCGGTCCGGGCCTGCCGCCAGGCCTCGAACCACTCGCGGTTGAAGCCATCCTCGCGCAGGCCGTCGAAGCCGCGGTGGACGTTGCGGAACTCGATCTCCGGCTCGCTCTCGAGCTTCTGGATGAAGTGGCAATGCCAGTGCAGGCGCTTTTCCAGCGACGCCAGGTCGCGCGCCGGCACCGGGCCGGACGCCTCGCGCACCGCGCGCACCGCGTGCACCACCTCGCGCAGCGACAGGGTGCCCGTGGCCAGCGCAACCGAGAAGCGCGAGCAGCGGGTCTCCGCCGACAGCGGGCTGCTCATGCCGCGCATGTAGCCGTCGCCGCGGCCTCCGAGGAAGGTCTGCAGGGCGCGTTCGCCGCGGCGTCGGCCGCCGCGCTGGCGGCCCGGGCAGGGGTCGTCGGCGATGCCGAGTTCGCTGGCGGTGGGAATGGGGCCGGGCTCGATGCCGGGCAGCGGCCCGAGCCTTGGCGGTGGCAGCGGGGCCGGCGCCATTCGTGCTTCCCACTGCGTCGCCCAGCGGTCGCGGCTGCGCAGGCGGCGCACCACGCCGCCGCTGGGCGTCTCGCGCCACGCGATGCCATGGCCACGGGCCCAGGCAGCCACGCGCCGGTCGCGCTCGTAGGTCCAGCCGTTGCCGGTTTCCTCGTGCGACCACAGGCCGCCGATTCCGTGGCCCCCGTGCAGCTGCTCGAGCACCTGCACCACGTCGCCGGTGCGCAGCACCAGCGGCTGGCCCAGGCGCGCCAGGTCCTCGCGCAGCTCGCGCAGCCCATCGCAGATGGCCTCCCACTGGCGGCCGCTGGTGTCCGGCAGCCGCCAATAGCCGGGCTCTGCCACGTAGAGGGGCAGGACCGGGCCGCGGGCGGCGGCCTCGACCAGCGGCGCATGGTCCACCACGCGCAAGTCCCGCTTGAACCACACCACCTGCCAAGCCATGCGCGCAGGGTCGCGACCGCGGCGTCCCCGCCCCGTGAAGGCCACGTCGTGCCGTTTCGCCCGGGGTGTCGGGACAGTGCGCGGCAACGCTGGCGTCCGCCCGGGCACCATGGTACTAACGGGGTTCGACCGCCACCGCAGGAGACACCGGATGCGCCGCAACCCGCTTACCTTCGCACTGCTGGCCGCGCTTGCCGCCGCCCCCGTCCACGGCCAGACCACGCCGCAGGAGGAAGGCACCGAAACGAAAACGCTCGACTCGATCATCGTCACCGGCACCCGCGTCGCCGACCGGACCGCGGCCGAGTCACTGGCGCCCATCGACATCCTGACCGTGGAAGCCCTGACGGCGACCGGCACGCCCGAGCTGGCCACCGCGCTCGCGCGCGCCCTGCCTTCGCTCAATTTCCCGCGTCCGGCGATCAACGACGGTACCGACGCCGTGCGCCCGGCCCAGCTGCGCGGCCTGTCGCCCGACCACGTCCTGGTGCTGGTGAACGGCAAGCGCTACCACAGCGGCTCGCTGGTGAACGTCAACGGCTCCCAGGGCCGCAGCTCCTCGCCGGTCGACCTCAACACCATCCCGATGTCGGCCATCGAGCGCGTGGAGGTGCTGCGCGACGGTGCATCGGCCCAGTACGGCTCGGATGCCATCGCGGGCGTCATCAACATCGTGCTCAAGGGCAGCCGCTCCGGCGGCAGCCTCAACGCGCGCTACGGCCAGTACAGCGCCGGCGACGGCGCGATCAGCCAGTTCGGCGCCGATGCCGGTTTTGCGATCGGCGAGGACGGATTCATCCATTTCTCGGCCCAGGTCGGCGACCAGGAGCAAACCAACCGCGCCCGCCCCTTCATCGGCACGCCCTCGCCCACCACGCCGCCGCTGGGCGTGGTGGTGCAGCGCCAGGGTGACCCGGCCGTGGAGTTCGGCTCGTTCACCTACAACGGCGAGGTCGCGTTCAGCGACACCTTCTCGATCTACAGCACTGGCATCTACACCGAGCGCGATTCGCTGTCGAACGGCTTCTTCCGCCCCGCCGGCGACGCCCGCAACATCCCGTCGATCTACCCCAACGGGTTCCTGCCGCAGATCAACAACGTCTCCACCGACAAGCACCTGGGCTTCGGCGTGCGCGGCACGATGGCCAACGGCACCAGCGTGGACGTCAGCTACACCTACGGCAGCAACGAGCTGACCTTCGACATCCTCAACACGCTCAACCGCAGCCTGGGCCCGACCTCGCCCACCGAGTTCTACGCCGGCCTGCTCGGCGTGGAGCAGGACGTCTTCAACGTGGACCTGAGCAACCAGCTCGACTGGGGCATGGCCTACCCGGTGACGCTGTCGTATGGCCTCGAGTGGCGCCAGGACGCCTTCAGGCAGGGCCCGGGCGAGCCGCTGTCCTACGCGTTGGGTACGTTCGCCAACCTGCCCGGCTCGCAGGTGTTCCCGGGCTTCAAGCCCTCCGACGGCGGCAATTTCGACCGCCAGAACGTCTCGCTCTACGCCGGCCTCGAGGGCGACGTGACCGAGCAGCTCTCGCTGGGCGTCGCCGCCCGCTACGAGGACTACAGCGACTTCGGCACCACGTCGAATTGGAAGCTCTCGTCGCGCTACGCGTTCAGCGAGACGGTCGCGCTGCGCGCGACGGTCTCCACCGGCTTCCGCGCGCCGTCGCTCCAGCAGCAGTACTTCCAGTCGACCGCCACCAATTTCATCGGCGGCGTGCCCTTCGACATCGTCACCTTCCGCGTCACCAACCCGGCCGCGATCGCGCTGGGCGCCGAACCGCTGCGCCCCGAGGAGTCCACCAACGTCAGCCTGGGCCTGGTGCTGCAGCCGGCCGACGGCCTGTACGTCACGATCGACGCCTACCAGATCGAGGTCGACGACCGCATCACGCTTTCGGAGAACCTCACCAGCACCGCCGTTCGCAACTTCCTCAACGCCAATGGCTTCCCGGGCGTCGGCGGCGGTCGGTACTTCACCAATGCCATCGACACCACCACCCGCGGCGTGGACGTGGTGGGCACCTATGCCTGGCAGCTCGAGAACAGCCAGCTCGACCTGACCCTGGGCTACAACTACAACAAGACCGAAATCGACCGCATCGCCGCCAACCCGGCCGCGCTCAACGCCATCGACCCGACCGCCCTGCGGTTCGGCCGCGTCGAGCTGGGTCGTTTCGAAGTCGGCTCGCCGCGCGACAAGTTCCAGCTCGGGGGCGTCTACAGCGTGGGCAACTGGAGCCTGGCGGCCAATGCCACGCGCTACGGCGAGTTCACGGTGCTGTTCGGCAACAACCCGGCCGACACCTCGCGCGACCAGACCTTCGGCGCGGAGTGGACGCTGGACCTCTCGGGCACCTACACGATCGGCGGCTGGGCCTTCACCCTCGGCGCCGACAACGTGCTCGACAGCTATCCCGACGAAGTGCTCTTCGCCAACAGCACCAGCGGCCAGCTGCCCTACAGCGGCAGCTCGCCGTTCGGCTTCAACGGCGCCTACCTGTACGCCAACGCCAAGTACAGCTGGTAAGGGCGCTCGCGCGGCCGGGCCGGCGGGAGGGACCGAGGTTCCTCCCGCCGACCGCCGGCCTCAGGACTTGCTGAAGGAGATCGCGCCGCCCTCGGCGCCCACCTTCACCACGTCGCCCTGGCCGAACTCTCCGGCCAGGATCTTCTGGGCCAGCGGGTTCTCCAGCTGCTGCTGGATGGCGCGCTTGAGCGGTCGGGCGCCGTAGACCGGGTCGAAGCCGACGTTGCCCAGCAGGGCCAGCGCGGTGTCGTCGATCTCGAGCCTGATCTGCCGCTCGGCCAGCCGCTTGGACAGGTACGCGGTCTGGATGCGGGCGATGGACTGGATCTGCTCGCGGCCCAGCGGGTGGAACACGACGATCTCGTCGAGCCGGTTGATGAACTCCGGCCGGAAGTGCGACTGCACCACGCCCATCACCGCCGCCTTCATCTGGATGTAGGCCGCGTCGCCCTCGCCGCTGAGCTCCTGGATGTGCTGGCTGCCCAGGTTCGAGGTCATCACGATGACCGTGTTCCGGAAGTCCACCGTGCGGCCCTGGCCGTCGGTGAGGCGGCCGTCGTCGAGCACCTGCAGCAGGATGTTGAACACGTCCGGGTGCGCCTTCTCGACCTCGTCGAGCAGCAGCACGCTGTACGGCCGGCGCCGCACCGCCTCGGTGAGGTAGCCGCCCTCTTCATAGCCCACGTAGCCCGGGGGTGCACCGATGAGGCGGGCCACGGAGTGCTTCTCCATGAACTCGCTCATGTCGATGCGCACCATCGCGTCCTCGGTGTCGAACAGGAAGCCGGCCAGCGCCTTGCACAGCTCGGTCTTGCCGACGCCGGTCGGGCCCAGGAACAGGAAGGACCCGTTGGGCCGGTTCGGATCGGACAGGCCCGCGCGCGAACGCCGGATGGCGTCCGAAACCGCCTTCACCGCCTCGTGCTGGCCCACCACGCGGCCATGCAGCGCGTCCTCCATCTTCAGCAGCTTCTCGCGCTCGCCCTCGAGCATCTTGCTCACCGGGATGCCGGTCCAGCGCGAGACGACCTCGGCGATCTCCTCGGCCGTCACCTTGTCCTGCAGCAGCTGGAAGCCCTGGGTCTCGATGGCCTGCGCCGCGGCGAGCTGCTTCTCCAGCTCCGGGATGCGGCCGTACTGGATCTCGCTGGCCTTGGCGAAGTCCTGGCGGCGGTGCGCCGCCTCCAGCTCCAGCCGTGCCTGCTCGAGCTGTTCCTTGACCTTGGTGGCGCCGGTGAGCGTGGCCTTCTCGGCCTTCCAGATCTCCAGCAGGTCGTTGAACTCGCGCTCGAGCGTGGAGATCTCGGCCTCGAGGTCGGCCAGGCGCTGCTGCGACTCCTTGTCCTTCTCCTTCTTCAGCGCCTCGCGCTGGATCTTGAGCTGGATCAGGCGCCGCTCCTTGCGGTCCATCTCCTCGGGCTTCGAGTCGATCTCCATGCGGATGCGCGAGGCCGCCTCGTCCATCAGGTCGATGGCCTTGTCGGGCAGCTGGCGATCGGCGATGTAGCGATGCGAGAGCGTGGCCGCGGCGACGATCGCCGGGTCGGTGATCTCCACCCCGTGGTGCACCGCGTAGCGCTCCTTCAGGCCACGCAGGATGGCGATGGTGTCCTCGACCGTGGGCTCGCCCACGAACACCTTCTGGAAGCGGCGCTCGAGCGCCGCGTCCTTCTCCACGTATTTGCGGTACTCGTCGAGCGTGGTCGCGCCGATGCAGTGCAGCTCGCCGCGGGCCAGCGCCGGCTTGAGCATGTTGCCCGCGTCCATGGCGCCCTCGGCCTTGCCGGCGCCGACCATGGTGTGCAGCTCGTCGATGAACAGGATGACCTGCCCTTCCTGCTTGGAAAGATCGTTGAGCACGCCCTTGAGGCGCTCCTCGAACTCGCCGCGGAACTTTGCGCCGGCGATCAGCGCGCCCATGTCCAGCGAGAGCACGCGCTTGCCGCGCAGGCCCTCGGGCACCTCGCCGTTGACGATGCGCTGGGCCAGGCCTTCGACAATCGCGGTCTTGCCCACGCCGGGCTCGCCGATCAGCACCGGGTTGTTCTTGGTGCGACGCTGCAGCACCTGCACGGTGCGGCGGATTTCCTCGTCGCGGCCGATGACCGGGTCGAGCTTGCCCGACTCGGCGCGCGCCGTGAGGTCGATGGTGTACTTCTCCAGCGCCTGGCGGTTTTCCTCGGCGTTGGCGTCGGACACCTTCTCGCTGCCGCGCAGGGCGTCGATGGCCTTCTCCAGCGCCTCCTTCTTCGCGCCCGCGGCCTTGAGCGCGGCGCCGGCCTCGCCCTTGTCCTCGAGCGCGGCCAGCACGAACAGCTCGCTGGCGATGAAGGCATCGCCGCGCTGCTGGGCCAGCTTGTCGCTGAGGTTGAGCAGGCGCGCGAGCTCGTTGCCGACCGAGAGGTTGCCCTCCTGGCCGCTCACCTTCGGCAGCTTGTCGAGCACCTCGGCCAGGCGCTGGCGCAGGGCCGCGGTGTTGACGCCGGCCTGGGCCAGCATCGGGCGGGTGGAGCCGCCCTGCTGGTCGAGCAGGGCCAGCAGCACGTGCGCCGGTTCGATCAGGTTATGGTCGCGGCCGACGGCCAGCGACTGCGCGTCGCTCAGGGCCTGCTGGAAGCGCGAGGTCAGTTTGTCCATCCGCATGGGGTGTCCCCTTCGAGAGATTGGGGCGGCCGTCCGCCGCCCGATGTCCCCCAGATGGCCCCGGCGCGGCCGGAATTCAAGCAATCACAGCTTGGCCAGCTCGGCCTTGGGTTCGGCGAACTTCGGGTCGAGCTTCAGGGCCTGGTCGAAGGCCTTCCTCGCGGCGGCCTTGTCGCCGGCCTGGGCGTGCAGCTGGCCGAGCCGGTACCAGGCGTGCTTGTGCTCGGGCGCACCGGGCTGCGGGTTCAGGCCCAGGAAACGCTCGAGGGCGGCGATGCCCTCGCCGGTGCGCTGCCCCGACAGCACCGCCGTGCGGCCGAGCTGGTACCAGGCGTTGGACGCCCACGGCTCTTCGGCGGTCCAGGCCCCGAAGACGGCGAAGGCCTGGTCCCACTCCCCGGCCTGCTGGTGTAGGACGCCGGCGGCCATGCGGAACATGGGTTCGCCGGGGCGCGCGGCGTAGGCGGCGAGCACGTGGCTTCGTGCCTGCGCGTCATTGCCTTCGTGCATGGCCACGCGTGCCTGGGCGAAGCGGCCGCGCGGCGGGTCGCGGCGCATCAGCTCCTGGGCCTGGGCCTTCGCCTTGGACTCGCTGCCGCCGACGATGGCGGGCGCGCCCAGGTAGTACTCCATCAGCGCGAAGCGGGCGTCGTGCAGGCCCGGGTCGAGTTCGACGGCGCGCTCGAAGGCCGCCCGGATCCTGGGCGCCATCGTGGCCTTGGCGAACGTGCCGACCTGGCCGATGCGGGCCCCGTAGGCCATGCCCAGCCAGTAATGCGAGGCGGCGTGCCCGGGCGACGCTTCCACCCGCGCCTCGGCCAGCTCGACCGCGCGCTTGACGTCACGCTTGAGCAGCAACTGGCGAACCTGCAGCACCCCCACGTCCGGATCGCCCGGCCGGGCCTTGGCCAGGGCCTCGATGACCTGGGCGGCACCGGGGTCGCCCTGCCGCAACAGGAGGTCGGCCCTTTCGGGCGAGGCCAGCACCGGCGAGGCGACCAGCAGGAGAGACAGCAGCAGGGCGAACAGTCGACGGGGCATGGCGGGGTCCGGAGGGGCGCAACCGGCATCCTGCGGCAGGCCGGGGGGCGTCGTCATCCTGCCGGAAGTCAGGACGCCCCGAGCCAGGCCAGGGTCGCGAGCCGGCCGCTGCGACCGTCGCGGCGGTGCGAGTAGAAGCGCGCCGGGTCGGCGATCGTGCACAGCCCGCCGCCGTGCACCTCGGCCAGGCCGATGGTGGCCAGGCGGCGCCGGGCCAGGGCGTACAGATCAACGCGCCAGTGGCCCGGGCGGGTGGCGACGAAGGCGCCGGCCGCGCCCGGGTCCGGCCCGACGAAGGCGGCGCGGACTTCTTCGCCGATCTCGTAGTCCCGCGGACCCGCGGCGGGGCCGAGCCAGGCCACGAGCTCGCCTGGCGGCGTGCGCAGGGCCGCCACGGTGGCCTCGAGCACGCCGGCGGCCAGGCCGCGCCAGCCGGCGTGGGCGGCGCCGATCTCGCTGCCATCGCGGGCGGCGAACACCACGGGCAGGCAGTCGGCGGTGAGGATGGCCAGCACCACGCCCCGCCCGGACGTGACGGCGGCATCGGCTTCCGGTTCGGGCAGGGGGCCGCCGGCTCCGACGCGCACCACCCCCACGCCATGGACCTGCCTCAGCCAAAACGGCTGCGACGGCAGCTGCAGCCAGCCCGCCAGGCGTCGCCGGTTCTCGAGCACCGCGGCCGGGTCGTCGCCGCAGTTCATGCCGAGGTTCAGGCGGTCATACGGAGCCAGCGAGACGCCTTCGCCGGAGCGCAGGCTGGTGACGGCGCGAACGCCCGGCGGCGCCGGCCAGTCGGCCTCGAGCCAGGCCGGCGCGGGCACGGCTCAGCCCTTCCAGGCCGCCGTGTCCTCGCGCAGGTCGAGCACGAGGGCCTGCATGTCGGCCGGCATGGGCGCGGTCACGGTCACGGCTTCGCCGCTGGCCGGGTGCGCGAAGCTGAGTTTCTCGGCGTGCAGGGCCTGGCGGCGGAAACCCTGCAGGCGGGCCACCAGCGCCTCGGTGGCGCCCTTGGGCAGGCGGAAGGCGCCGCCGTAGAGCGGGTCGCCGACGATCGGATGGCGCACGTGGGCCATGTGCACGCGGATCTGGTGGGTGCGGCCGGTCTCCAGGCGGCACTCGACGAGCGTGTGCGCCCTGAACTTCTCGCGCACGCGGTAGTGGGTGACCGCGTCGCGCCCGCCCTCCTTCACCACCGCCATGCGCACGCGGTCGGTCGGATGCCGGCCGATGGGCGCGTCGACGGTGTTGCCGGCCACCATCGTGCCCTGCACCACCGCCAGGTACTGCCGGTGCACCTCGCGCCCCGAGAGCTGCTCGACCAGCGAGGTGTGCGCGCGCAGCGTGCGCGCCACCACCATCAGGCCCGAGGTGTCCTTGTCGAGGCGGTGCACGATGCCGGCGCGCGGCAGCTCGGCCAGCTTCGCGTCGAAGTGCAGCAGGGCGTTGACCAGCGTACCGCGCGGATTGCCCGCGCCCGGGTGCACCACCAGGCCGGCCGGCTTGTTGATGACCAGCACGTCCTCGTCCTCGTGCAGCACTTCCAGGGCGATGGCTTCGGGAAGCGCATGGGTCTCGGTCTCGAGCCGCACCGACAGGGTGATCGGCTCGCCGCCGCGCACCGCTTCCTTGGGCTTCACCTGGCGGCCGTCGAGCAGGGCGTCGCCGGACTTGACCCACTCGGTCAGGCGCGAGCGCGAGAAGTCGGGGAAGAGCTCGGCCAGCACCTGGTCGAAGCGGCGGCCGGCCGACTCCATGGGCACGGCAGCCTCGAGCAGTTCGCGCTCGTTCTCGTCGTTTTCGGGGGTGTTCTGGGCGGGCATGGCGGGCATCCTGGGCCTGGGTGGGGGCCGGCCCCGGGTTCATGGAGGCGACAGCGGGCTTTCCGGTATTATCCCCGAACTTGCTGCCCGCAGCGCCCAGACCCCGATCCTGATGACCCGACGCACCGGCCTGTTCCGCAATTTCGCCATCCTGGCGCTGATCCTCGGCCTCTCCGGCTGCCAGACCATCGGCGGCTGGTTCGGCGGCGAGCGCGAGAAGCCCACCGAAACCCTGCCGGTCGAAGAGATGTACGCGGTCGGCAAGCGCTCGATGGAAGGTCGCAACTACAACCGCTCGGCGCAGTACTTCCAGCGCCTGGTGGCCCGCTTCCCGTACGGTCCCTACAGCGAGCAGGCCCAGCTGGAGCTGGCCTACGTGCTCTACAAGCAGGGCAAGAACGAGGAAGCCACCTCGGCCATCAACCGCTTCATCCGCACCTACCCGACCCACCGCCACATTGATTACGCCTATTACCTCAAGGCGCTGATCAACTTCGACCAGGGCCGGGCCACCCTGATGCGCCTGGCCCGCCAGGACATGTCCAAGCGCGACCTGGGCGCGACCACGCAGTCGTTGGCCGACTTCGGCGAGGTCATCCGCCGCTATCCGAACAGCCGCTACGCCCCGGATGCCCGCCAGCGCATGATCTACCTGCGCAACCAGCTGGCCCGCTACGAGGTCGGCGTGGGCGTGTACTACCTGCAGCGCGATGCCTACGTGGCCGCCGCCAACCGCGGCAAGTACACCCTGCAGACCTACCCGCAGAGCGAGTACGAGGGCGATGCGCTGGCGCTGATGGTGGCGTCCTACACCGCCCTGGGCCAGGACGAGCTGGCCGCCGACGCGCGCCGCGTGCTCGAGCAGAACTACCCCGACCACGCCTACTTCGGCGGCGACTGGCCGGAGAGCCGCGGCTTCTTCGGCAAGCTCAATCCCTTCGCCGGCAAGTAATCGGATGCAAGGCCCTCCCCCCGGAGGGCCTTCTTCATTGGGGCCCGATCAATCCCGCCAACCGGTGGTGATGGGATAGCGCCGCTCGCGCCCGAACGCACGCTGCGAGAGCTTGGGCCCCGGCGCCGCCTGGCGGCGCTTCCACTCGTTGATGCGCAGCAGGTGCAGCACCCGCGCCACGGTGTCGGCTTCGAAGCCGGCGGCGACGATCTCGGCCGGCGACAGGTCCTGGTCCACGTAGCGCAGCAGGATGCCGTCGAGCACCGGATAAGGCGGCAGCGAATCCTGGTCGGTCTGGTTCTCGCGCAGCTCGGCCGAGGGTGGCCGGGTGATCACCTCTTCCGGAATGACCCGCGAGATGCGGTTGCGCCAGTGGCACAGTGCCGTCACTTCGGTCTTGTAAAGGTCCTTGATGGGCGCGAAGCCGCCGCACATGTCGCCATAGATGGTGGCGTAGCCCACCGCGTACTCGCTCTTGTTGCCGGTGGTGAGCAGCAGGCCGCCGAACTTGTTGCTCAGCGCCATCATCAGCGCGCCGCGGCAGCGCGACTGCAGGTTCTCCTCGGCGACGCCGGGTTCGAGGCCTGAAAACAGCGGCGCCAGCGCCTGCAGGAAGCCCTGGAAGGGGGCTTCGATGGCCACGGTCTCCAGGCGGATGCCGAGCAGGCGGGCCTGTTCCTCGGCCAGGTCGTTGCTCAGGTCGGAAGTGAAGCGCGAAGGCAGGCGCACCGCGGCGACGTTGCGCGCGCCCAGCGCATCCACCGCCAGCGCCGCCACCAGCCCCGAGTCGATGCCGCCCGACAGGCCCAGCCAGACGCGGTCGAAGCCGTTCTTGCCGCAATAGTCTCGGATGCCGCGGACGATGGCGCGCCAGGCCAGGGACTCACGCGACTCATCGTCCTCCTCGGGCCAGTGCACGCGGGTGAAGCGGCGGTCGCCGGGGGCGTAGTCGGCCACCAGCCAATGCTCCTCGAAGGCGCGCGCGGCCGGGTGCACCTTGCCGTCGCCGTCGGCCAGCACCGAGGCGCCGTCGAACACCAGCTCGTCCTGGCCGCCGACGAGGTTGAGGTAGGCCAGCGCTGCGCCGCTTTCCTGCACGCGCAGCGCCACCAGCGCGTCGCGCCGGGCGGTCTTGTCGCGCTCGAAGGGCGAGGCGTTGGGCACCAGCACCAGTTCGGCGCCCCGGGCCACGGTGTCGGCCAGGGGCTCGGGAAACCACAGGTCCTCGCAGACCAGCAGGCCCACGGTGACGCCCTTGACCTCGAAGGTGCAGGCGCCGCCATCCGGGTCGACGTCGAAATAGCGGCGCTCGTCGAAGACCGCGTAGTTGGGCAACTCGCGCTTTCGGTAGGTGGCCTGCACCTTGCCGCCGGACAGCACGCTGGCGGCGTTGTAGACGATCGCGCCGGCGGCCTGCGGCCAGCCAACGACGGCGGTGATGCCGGTGCAGGCCCTGGCCACCTCGCCCAGCGCCTTCTCGCAGGCCTCGAGGAAGGCCGGACGGTGCACCAGGTCCTCGGGCGGGTAGCCGCTCAGGGCCAGCTCCGGGAACAACACCAGGTCGGCCCCGTGCACGTCGCGCGCCTCGGCCACCAGCGCGGCAATGCGCGCGGCGTTGGCCTGCACGGCGCCGACCGGGAAGTCGAACTGGGCGAGGGCGAGGCGGAGGCCCTTGGTCGTCGTCACTTCAAGTCACCATGTTCAATTGCGGAGGGCGGGACATCACCGCGCAGGAAGAAACGGTCGGGCGTTGCGGCGAACTCACGGGCGAACTGCGCCGCCGCCGTCGCAGACACGTGGTCATCATCCCAGAACAGTCCCTTGCCGTCCCTCACGGCCGGACACTCCGCGTCCGAGCAGAAGTAGACCGTAGGATCGAGCAAGCTCACGTTCGGCAATCCGTCGGCAGCCCCCAGCAGTCGCTGGCGAACGGGTTCAGCCAACAGCTCGAACTCCTCCCTGGGGCGACTGCACGCCTCGACCCTCCTTGCAGCCACGCAGTCGGGTGCGTTGAAGTAGAGGACGGGCGTGGGCGCGATCACATAGACCTGAGCGACGTTCGCCGAAAGGAAGATCAGCGTTTCCCGGAGGTTGGCGACGAACTGCGCCGGATCCAGGTCGCCCTTCGGGTCCTGCAGGCCATTGCCCTGGCGCATCTCGTTCCTTGACTGCAGGGGTGCACCGAGGTGCGCCGGCCAGCGCGCCGCCAGCACCACCAGGTCGTACTGGCCCGATGCAACGCGCTCGCCGACCAGGGCGTTGAGCCTCGAACAATTGTCCCCGAAGCGGGGTGCCGCCGTCCTCCGGGCGGAGAAGCCAAGGACCGGGGGGCAGGTGTCCATGGTGTGTGCCTGGGCCGACAGCCCGGCCTCGGAGGCCAGCTGCCAGGCGAAAGGCTTCCACGCAAGCGCGTGCGAATCGCCCCAGATGGCGATCCGCGCTGGCAGGCCCGGCGTGGAGCTGCAGATGTCCGGCTTCAAGGAAGTGACTTCGCTGGATTGGTCGAAGTGGCATTCCGGGATGTCGGCGGGCTTGTCCAGGCGCATGCGTCGCACGACTTCCGCTTCGGATCGGCCGACGTCGGCAACCATCAGGGCCGTGGTCGCCCCGAGCAGGCCAACAGACAACAGGGCGCCCCCCCAGGCGAACCGGCGTGGTCGCAGGTGGCTCCCATCGCGGACCGGGGTCTCCACGAACCGGTAGGTCACAACGGCCAACACCACGGACAGGGCGCAAAGCACCAGGCGCCAGGACACCGAGGCCGGCTCAAGCCTCGCCGCCTGGTCGAATGCCAGGATTGGCCAGTGCCACAGATACAGCGGGTAGGAGACCAAGCCGAGATAGACCATCGGCGAAGCCGACAGCAGTCGCCCGGGCACGCCGATGTCCCTCGATCCGTGGATGGCATGCAGGAGGAGGCAGGTGCCCGCCACCGCGGGGGCCGCCGCCACCCCGGGGAACCGGTCGCCGTGCCCAAGCCCCGACGCCGACACCAGGATCAGCGCCAAACCCAGCCACGCCTGGACGCTAGCGCGCCCAGGGGCCAGGGAGTTGGCCGCGCCGAGGGCGACCAGGCCGCCAGCCGCCAGCTCCCAGAACCTCGCTGGCATCTGGTAGAACGCTGCCCCCGGATCAACGCCGAGCCAGTACTCCGCCAAGAGGAGCGAGCCCAGGGCGAGAAGGGACAAGTAGGCAAGCCGCCGGGCCTTGTCCAGGCGCAGCAGCACCAGCAGGAGCAGGGGGAAGACCAGATAGAACTGCTCTTCGACTCCGAGCGACCACAGGTGCAGCAGTGGCTGTGTGTCCGAGGCGGGGTCGAAGTAACCGCCGACATTGCGTTCGAAGTACAGATTCGCGACGAACAGGATCGAGGACGCAAGTGACTCCGCGAACGACTGGAACCTGTCGAGCCCGGGCAGAATCCAGAGCCCGGCAGCCAGGCTGGCTGACAGGACCAGCAGCAGCGCCGGCAACAGGCGGCGCGCGCGGCGGCCATAGAACGCGCCCAATCGGATCCGACCCGAGGTTCGCCACTCCTGCGCGAGGATGGACGTGATCAGGTACCCCGAGATCACGAAGAAGACATCGACCCCGAGGAAGCCAGCCGGCAATATCCCGGAGCTCGCGTGGTAAAGCACGACCACTGTTACCGCGATGGCCCTGAGTCCATCGATCTCGGGGCGGTAACCGATCTTGGTCATCAGGGTCGTCCCGCGGGCCTGATCCATTTGAAGCAGCCAACGGCCGCAAGCGCAAGCCCGGCTCCGCCCTCGGGGGAATCGACGCCGCGTCCGGGGCAGGCTGGCGGAGCGCGCCCCCTGCCGCAGAAACGCACGCCCGGGTGGGAAATGCGCCGGGCGGACCTGGGGGCCCGCCCGGCGGACGCGTTACTTCCTGAGCTTGGCCGCGATCGCCGCGCCCAGGTCGCCGGGCGACTTGACGGTGGTGACGCCGGCCTTCTCGAGGGCGGCGAACTTGCCGGCCGCGGTGCCCTTGCCGCCGGAGGCGATGGCGCCGGCGTGGCCCATGCGCTTGCCGGCCGGGGCCGAGGCGCCGGCGATGAAGCCGACCACCGGCTTGGTGACGTACTCGGCGATGAACTCGGCCGCTTCTTCCTCGGCGCTGCCGCCGATCTCGCCGACCATGATGATGCCCTCGGTCTGCGGGTCGTCCTGGAACAGCTTCAGGGCGTCGATGAAGTTGGTGCCGTTGATCGGGTCGCCGCCGATGCCGATGCAGGTCGACTGGCCGAGGCCGGCGTCGGTGGTCTGCTTCACGGCTTCGTAGGTCAGCGTGCCCGAGCGCGAGACGATGCCGATCTTGCCCGGCATGTGGATGTGGCCCGGCATGATGCCGATCTTGCACTCGCCCGGGGTGATCACGCCGGGGCAGTTGGGGCCGATCAGCACGACGTCGTCGTAGCCGGCCAGGGTGTTCTTCACGCGCAGCATGTCCAGCACCGGGATGCCCTCGGTGATGCAGACGATGACGCGGATGCCGGCGTCGGCCGCCTCGAGGATGGCGTCGGCCGCGAACGGCGGCGGCACGTAGATGACGGACGCGTCGGCGCCGGTCTCGTCGACGGCCTCGCGCACGGTGTTGAAGACCGGCAGGCCGATGTGGGTGGTGCCGCCCTTGCCCGGGGTGACGCCGCCGACGACCTTGGTGCCGTAGTCGAGCATCTGCTCGGCGTGGAAGGTGCCCTGCTGGCCGGTGAAGCCCTGGACGATGACCTTGGTGTTCTTGTTGACCAAAACGCTCATGGGTGGGTTGTCCTTAAGGCTCAGGCGGCGGCGACGGCGGCGACGGACTTCTTGGCGCCGTCGTTGATGTCATCGGCCGGGATGATGGCGAGGCCGGAGTTGCGCAGCAGCTCCTTGCCCTTCTCCACGTTGGTGCCTTCCAGGCGCACGATGACCGGGATCTTGACGCCGACTTCCTTCACCGCGGCGATGATGCCCTCGGCGATCATGTCGCAGCGCACGATGCCGCCGAAGATGTTGACGAAGATGGCCTTGACCTTGTCGGACGACAGGATGAGCTTGAAGGCCTCGGTGACGCGCTCCTTGTTGGCGCCGCCGCCCACGTCGAGGAAGTTCGCCGGCTCGCCGCCGTTGAGCTTGATCACGTCCATCGTGGCCATGGCCAGGCCGGCGCCGTTGACCATGCAGCCGATGTTGCCGTCCATGGTGACGTAGTTGAGGTCGTGCTTGGAGGCCAGCACCTCGGTCTCGTCCTCCTGGCGGATGTCGCGCATGGCGGCCAGGTCGGGGTGGCGGAAGGTGGCGTTGTCGTCGGAGTTGATCTTGCCGTCGAGCACGGCCAGGTCGCCGTTGGTGAGGATGGCCAGCGGGTTGAGCTCGACCAGGGCCAGGTCCTTCTCGTTGAACAGCTTGTACAGGCCCAGCATGATCTTGCTCAGCTGGTTCACCTGCTTGGCGTTCAGGCCCAGCGCGAAGCCCATCTCGCGGCACTGGTAGGGCTGCAGGCCCTGCACGAAGTTGACGTTGAGCGACTTGATCGCCTCCGGGTTCTCGGCGGCGACCTGCTCGATCTCGACGCCACCCTCGGCCGAGGCGATGAAGGTGATCGAGCGCGAGGCGCGGTCGACCAGCACGGAGAGGTAGAGCTCCTTGGCGATGTCGGTGGCCTGGGTGACCAGCACCGAGTCGACCGGCAGTTCGATGCCGGCGGTCTGGTAGGTGGCCATCTTGGTGCCGAGCATGCCCTCGGCGTACTTGCGCACGTCCTCGAGGGTCTTGGCCAGCTTGACGCCGCCGGCCTTGCCGCGGCCGCCGGCATGGATCTGCGCCTTGACGACCCAGAAGTCGCCGCCAATGGCCTTGGCCGCGTCCACGGCCTCCTCGGGACTGCGGGCAACGCGGCCGGCCGGGACGGCGATGCCGTAGTCGGCGAACAGCTGCTTGGCCTGGTATTCGTGGAAGTTCATGCCGATACCTGTGTGGGAAAGGGGTCGCGAACGGGGGCGGTATTGTCGCCGCAACGGTGGGCCAACGCAAAAAACCCCCACCCTTGACAGCCGGGCCCGAGGCATACTGGGGCCATGGCCCCCGCCCCCCGAAAACCCGCCGGCCCCAGCCCACAGCGACGCGAGCTGTACTTCTTCACGCTCTACCGGGTGCTGGAGGCGGCGCTGCTGGCCCTGGTGGCCTTCAGCCCGGCGGGCGAGTTCCTGCTCGAGATCCGCGAACCAGCCGTGCTGCAGAGCATCGTGGTGCTCTACATGGTGGCGGCCATCTCCCTGCTGGTGGCCGGCTACCGCAGCGAACTGCCCCCGCCCCGCCAGGCCGCGATCGGCCTGGGCATCGACATCCTGGTGGCGGCGGCCGTGCTGGCCACCACCTCCGGAAGCCAGGGCGGCGTGGCGCTGCTGCTGCTGTTCAACGTCGGCGCCGGTGCCCTGATCCTGCCCCAGAAGGCCGGCCTGGCCTACGCCGGCGCCGCCTCGCTGGTGGTGCTGTTCGACAGCTTGTACCTGCGCGCAGTGGGCTTCCAGGACGCCCGCCCGCTGGCCGAGTCGGTGATGTTCTCGGTGACCTACCTGGCCACGGCGGTGCTGTGCGAGCTGCTCAGCCGCCAGGTGCTCGAGTCGCAGGCCCTGGCCGAGCAGCGTGGCGAGGAGCTGGCCAACCAGGCCGAGATCAACGAGCTGGTGATACGCCGCATCCGCACCGGCATCCTGGTGGTGGACGGCGACCACCAGGTGCGGGTGTGCAACGAGGCGGCCTGGGCCCTGCTGGGCAAGCCCTCGCCCGACCGCCGCCAGCTGGCCGACATCGCCCTGCCCCTGCACCGCAGCCTGCAGGCCTGGCGCCAGGGCCGGGGCGAGATCCCCAAGGCCATGACCCTGGGCGAGGGTGCGCCCGAGGTGCTGCCGCGCTTCGTCTCGCTGAGCCTGACCAACAACCTGTTCCTGATCTTCCTCGAAGACAGCCGGGTGTTCTCGAACCGGGCCGAGGAACTGACCCTGGCCACCCTGGGCCGCCTGTCGGCGTCGATCGCGCACGAGATCCGCAACCCGCTGGCGGCGATCATGTACTCGGTGCAGCTGCTCGAGGAATCGACCGACCTGCCCGAGGGCGACCAGCGCCTGCTGGAGATCATCCACACCCAGTGCCAGCGCATGAACGGCATCGTCCAGGACATCCTGGGCCTGGCCCGGCGCGAGCGCAGCCAGCCCGAGTCGATCGACATAGGCCAGTTCGCCCGCAGGTTCGTCGACGAGTACCGGGCCAGCCACCCGCTGGAGACCGACATCCTGCAGGCCGTGTCCGAACGCAGCGTGCTGGCCATGGCCGACCCGCGCCACCTGCACCAGGTGCTGACCATCCTGGTGGCCAATGCCCTCACCTACGGCCGCCTGCCCGGCGAGCCGGCCAAGGTGACGGTGGCCGTGCGCAGCGCCCCGCCGGGAACGCCTCCGGAATTGAACGTGATCGACCGCGGCCCGGGCATCCCGGCCGCCGTCGCCAGCCAGATCTTCACTCCCTTCTATACGACCAGCGAGCACGGCACGGGCCTGGGCCTCTACATCGCCCAGCAGCTGTGCGAGGCCAACCAGTGCACCCTGAGCTACCAGCCGGTGCCGGGCGGAGGCAGCTGCTTCCGCATCATCCTGCCGCCGGGCATGACCCTGATGCAGGACGAGGCCTCGCCGGGACGGCTCAATCTGGCTTGAGACGCCCCGGTTCAGCTAATGTGTAGGGGTCTCCCACCCCCCGATACCGCATGGCAACCGCCCGCAGCGCCCTGGTAGTAGATGACGAGCGCGACATCCGGGAACTGTTGGTCCTGACGCTGGGCCGCATGGGCCTGCGCGTGGACACGGCCGCGGACCTCGCCTCGGCCCGGGCGCAGCTGGCCCAGGCCCGCTACGACCTGTGCCTGACCGACATGCGCCTGCCCGACGGCTCGGGCCAGGAATTGATCGAGCACATCGCCCAGCGCTATTCCGAAACGCCGGTGGCCATGATCACCGCCTTCGGAAACGTCGAGGCCGCGGTGGACGCGCTCAAGGCCGGCGCCTTTGATTTCGTGACCAAGCCCGTGGACCTGTCGGTGCTGCGCCGGCTGGTGCAGCACGCGCTCGACCTCAACCAGCAGCGCAAGGCGGCACCGGCCAGCGCCCGCCTGCTGGGCGAGTCGCAGCGCATGCAGCAGCTGCGGCAGACCATCGGCCGCGTGGCGCGCAGCCAGGCGCCGGTGTACATCAGCGGCGAATCGGGCGTGGGCAAGGAGCTGGTGGCGCGCCTGATCCACGAGCAGGGTTCGCGCGCGACCGGGCCGTTCGTTCCGGTCAACTGCGGCGCGATCCCGTCGGAGCTGATGGAAAGCGAACTGTTCGGCCACAAGAAGGGCAGCTTCACCGGCGCCCACGCCGACAAGGATGGCCTGTTCCAGACCGCCAACGGCGGCACCCTGTTCCTCGACGAGGTGGCCGAGCTGCCGCTGCACATGCAGGTCAAGCTGCTGCGCGTTATCCAGGAGAAGTCGGTGCGCCCCGTGGGCGCCCAGTCCGAGTTGCCGGTGGACGTGCGCATCCTGTCGGCCACGCACAAGAACCTGGCCAAGCTGGTCGAGGACGGCAAGTTCCGCCAGGACCTCTACTACCGCATCAACGTGATCGAGCTGGCCGTGCCGCCGCTGCGCCAGCGCCGCGAGGACATCCCGCAGATCGCCGAGGCCGTGCTGGCCCGCCTGGCCGGCAACGGTGGCACCGTGCCGGCCTTGAGCGAGGAAGCCGAGGCGGCCCTGTCGGCCTACCCCTTCCCGGGCAACGTGCGCGAGCTGGAGAACGTCCTCGAGCGCGCCGTGGCCCTGTGCGACGGCCAGACCATTGAAGTGGCCGACCTTTACCTGCCGCAGGTGGACCAGCTGATCGGCCAGGAGGCCGACATGCCGCTGCGGCCCCTGGCCGCGGCGCCCTCGCCCGCCCTGCCCGCCGGCCTGGCCGATGCCACCGCCCTGCCCGAGGCCATCGAGCAGATGGAGCGCGAAACCATCCAGAAGGCGCTCGAGGCCAACCGCTACAACAAGACCAAGACGGCGGCGGCGCTGGGGATTACGTTCCGGGCGTTGCGGTACAAGCTCAAGAAGCTTGGGATGGAGTGAATATCCGGGGGCGGCTCAGCCGCCCCCTTGGGTGTCCGTCCACGCAAGCAGGTAGGATCGGACGAAGCCATAGGCGTCCGGACTGACGCTACGCCCCTGCTCGCGCTCGATGGCCTGCGCTCCCTCGAGGTCTCCCTCGGCGATCGCTCCCAGGATCGCGACGACCAGCATTTGCTCGCGCACGACATGGGGCCGGTCCGACGCCAGGGCCGCCAGGGCCGCCAGCCCTTCCCGGCGCATACCGGATCCGTCCCGCGCCGCAGCCGCCTCGAAGGCCGCCAGGACCTGCTGGATTTCGCCCGGCTGGATCGATGGGTCTATCCACGATGGCTCGATCCAGAGCCCGCGATTGGCTTCGGCGGAAAGGTAGCCCAGCGAATAATCCGAGGCCACGCCGGCCGCAAGCAGCCACTCCGACACTGCGTCCTCCGGCACGGAAGCGGCGGACAGGCGGCGCAACGTCTCCACGTGCTCGACCACCGCGGCCTCGGATCCGCGGAGCTCCTCGACGCGCCCGGTCATGACGGCGTCGCGAACGTGCCGGGCTCGCCAGTAGTCCACGGCTCCCGTGCCTTCCGTCAACTGGTCGACCGAATCATCAAGACCCGGCGCCTCGCGGCCGGAAGTGATGTCCAGGACGGGCATGCCCGGCCGCATGAGATCGAGGAAGAAGCGGACACTCGAACCCATGAACCTCGCCCGCGGGGCTTCGAGGGCCACGACAGGATAGAAGTCCGAATGCGGCTCGGCCCCGTACAGCGCCACGAGCGCCGCCAGGGTCGAGCGGTCGCCGATGCGGCGGACCTTGAAGTCCGACAGCCCGCGAAGCCCGACGCGCGGTAGTTCGGCCGCAAGGTCGGGGCTGCGCAACTGGTCGTACTTCAGCGGGGCGAGGGGTTTCTCGCTGACCACAAACAGCAAGTCCGCGCCGTTCGTCGTGTAGGCGTGGATGTGGGGGAACTCCGCGATGAGCGCCGCCACCATGGTCGCCATCAGGCGATCGTCGAGCTCGTAGGACTGGATCCACTGCACCGCGATGCCGCCCTCGCGAAGGTGGCTGCGCAGGAATGCATAGAATTCCCGGGTAAACAGGCTGGCAACGCCGCTGACCCATGGGTTCGAAGGCTCGGAGATGATCACGTCGTACTGGCGGTGGCCCGCCGAGAAGTACGTCCTCGCGTCATCGATGTGAAGCCGGGAGCGCGGATCCTGGTAGGCACGCACGACACGACTGCCGAAGTTGCTGGCACCGACGTACATGGCGCGCTCGATTTCGATCGTGTCGACCCGCTCCGGGACCTCGCTGCCCAGGAGGGTATGGGTCGTCAGCCCCGAGCCCCAGCCGATCACTGCGATGTCCTTGGGCTCCGGATGGATGGCCAACGGCAGGGCGGCAGCCATGACCATCGTGATCTCGTCGTCCGATGGCAAATAGTTGCGATGCATCTCGATGGCGGCGTCGGGCTTGCCGTTCGTGGCGATCACGCCCGTGGTACCGCGGGTGACGAAGGCCACCGTGGCCGTCTTGCCGTCCCGCAGGAACGGCACCTCCGAGTTCTCCCCCAGCGAGGCCTGTCCGTGCCGGAACACACCGGAAGCCAGCTGGCGCGGATCGAGCTTGCCCAGTGAGAGGACCATGGCCACGACAGCCAGGCTCGCGACCGCCAGACCCAGGCTCCGGCGCCCCTGGGGCCTGTCGGCAAAGCGCCACAGCAGCACCAGGCCCAGGGCAATGTCGACGACCGCCGCCAGTACCACCGCCAGGCGCAAGCCGAGCAGGGGAATCAGCACATGGACGGCGAGCATCACGCCGATGATGGCGCCCAGTGTGTTGGCCGCGTAGACGCGTCCGATGCTGGCTTCGCCTGCGCCGCGGCGCAGGAGAGCCATGGTGAACAGCGGAAGCGTCATGCCAGCGAAGAACGCGGCCGGGAACATCACGAGCAGGGCGATGGCCCCGCTGCCGAGGCTGAACAGCGCGTAGCCTGCCTCGGTCTTGGGCAGGCCCGTGACCATGGCCCCCACCCAACGGAAACTCTGGCTGAAAACCGGGATCGACACCAGGGCGGCGATGCCCATCCAGACCTGGGCGTGCCCGGCATAAGCCACGGGATCGCCCACCTTCTGGCTGCGGCGCCGGATCCAGAGGCCGCCGAACGCGAGACCCAGAATGAAGGCCGACAGCATCAGCTCAAACGAATGCACCGTGGTGCCCAGCGCCTGGTTGAGCATGCGCACCCAGCCGATTTCGTACACAAAGGAGCTGGCGCCGGTGATGGCAGCGGCGAGGACCATCATCACCCCGAAGCCACCCACGGACTTCCCTTCCCTGGACGGGGCACCAACCGGTGCAGGCGCAGGCTGGGCGTCCGCACGGCGGGAAACGGCCCAGGCAAGCAAGCCGACGGCCAGGTTGACCAGACCCGCGACCAGCATTGCGCCCGGCATGCCCACCCAGGGAAGCAGCACGAAGGTTGCGAACAGGGCGCCGAAAGCGGCACCTATGCTGTTGGTGAAATACAGTCCGCCAAGGATCTCGCCGTCGGCCCGCGGAGCGACCCGCAGGTATCCGCCGCTCATCAGCGGGAAGGTCATGCCCAGCAGGATGCTTTGGGGGGCAATCAACAGCGCCGCGCTTGCCCACTGCCAGGCCCGGACCGCCGTCTCCGACTCGAGTGCGGGGTAGACCTGCTGCAGCGAGATCTGGGTGTAGGCCTGGAAGATCGGATGGAAGGCCAGGCCAGCAAGCCCGACCAGGATCTCCACCACGGCATAGGCCAGGATCAGGCGCTGCCAGTTGACACCCCTGCGACTGACCAACCAGGCACCGACGGCCATGCCGCCCATGAAGATGCCGAGCACCAGCGTCTGGGCGTATGCCGCGTGGCCAAGAGTAAGGCCGAGGTAGTGTGACCAGATGGCTTGATAGATCAGGCCGGCGAAGCCGGAGGCAACGAAGAGGGCCAGGAGGATCCGCTCCAGCCCGATGAAACGCGATTGCATGTAGGTCATCCCCGGCTTCCGCCCCAAGTCCCCGGGGAGGATAGCCCATCCCAAAGGCCCGCCCGACACTGGGGGGCAGTTCACATAAATTAGGTCAGAAACTGACGCTCGGCGTCACTCTGTGACCTTGTCCACAGTTTTGGTGGCATGGCCTGATCTTCGCTGGCCTTGCGTTCATCCCTGTGCCTATAGTCCGGCCTGTGACGGCCGTCAAAGGCTGGCACAGATAGTGCATCAACGTTTAGGCAGGAACCGGCAAGGTTGTCCACGGAATGGAACGCCGCGCCGGAACCGGCAAATCACAATCCACCTAGGGGATTTACCCATGAAGAAGATCCAGAAAGGCTTCACCCTGATCGAGCTGATGATCGTGGTTGCGATCATCGCCATCCTGGCCGCCATCGCGCTGCCGGCTTATCAGGATTACATCGCCCGCTCGCAGGTCGCTGCTGGCCTGTCGGACATCCGTGGCGGCGTGACCGCGTTCGAAGAGAAGATCAACCGCGGCTCGACCACCTTCACGACGACCGACTCGATCGGCCTGCGTGGTTCGACGGCCCGTTGCTCGACCATCGCCGTCGCGGGCAGCGCCACCGGCACCATCAAGTGCACCCTGACGGGCAACCCGAAGGTGCTGGCCAAGGTGGTCACCCTGACCCGCACCACCTCGGGCGCCTACAACTGCACCATCCCGGGCCTGGACGCCAAGTACCTGCCCACCGGCTGCAACTGATCCCTCGCGGATCGCCGGCCGGGGGAGTCTTCGGACTCCCCCGGTCTCCGGCAAGGCGGCCTTCCAATGTCTTTGCATCGACGATCAGGGGACGATCATGCAGCGGCAGAAGGGTTTCACCCTGATTGAACTGATGATCGTAGTGGCGATCATAGCCATCCTGGCAGCGATCGCGATTCCTGCCTATCAGGACTACGTCATCCGGTCGCAGGCGGCGGCAGGCCTCTCGGAAATTACCTCAGGCAAAAGCGCCTTCGAATCAAAGCTTCTCGCCGAAGGCCTCTCGACCTACAACGCGGATGACATCGGACTCCGCGGAAGCACCAACCGGTGCGTCATCACTCTAAGCCCTGGCGCCACTGGCTTCATTCGTTGTCAACTCGCGGGCAATCCACTGATCGCCGGAAAAGTCATCACCCTGCAGCGCACGACCTCAGGAGCGTGGGACTGCCAGACCGACATCGTCCAGCCCAAGCATCGGCCACTGGGCTGCAGCCCGCCCTGAGCAATAACCACCCGGGCACCCTTTCCGCCGTGCCAGGGCAGTGGCGACTGAAGCGGCCTGCGCCGGTATGCTCGGCGCATGAACTCTAATCCCAGTCTTCGAGCCGCGGTTCTCGGAATCGCGCTGATCGCCTTGGTCACGCTGATCTACCTCCCGGGCCTGCAGGGCAGCTTCCTCTTCGACGACTACCCGCAGATCGTGCACCAGGAATCGGTGCATATGGAGAGCTTCGACGCCGGGTCGGTTTCCGCCGCGCTCCATGGATTCCGCCACGGAATCGGCCGACCGCTGCCGATGCTCAGCTTCGCGATCGACCACCTGGCGTGGGGGCGAGACCCCTTCGGATTCAAGCTGACAAACCTGGTTCTGCACGCCGGGAACGCACTGCTCGTATACATCCTGGTGCTGAGGCTGATGTCCATGGGCCAGGCGCGGACGTCGACTTCCGCGACAGCACTGCCAGCGGCGTTGCTGGCCGCGATCTGGGCCTTGCATCCCCTGCAGGTTTCGACCGTGCTTTACGTCGTGCAACGGATGGAGATCCTCTCGCTCTTCTTCGTGCTTCTGGCGATGCATGCCTACATCGCCGCTCGCGAGCGGCAGATCCGGGGACAGCGGGGATGGCCCCTGCTCCTTGCCTGCCCCCCGTTGGTGGCGCTCGGCCTCGGCTGCAAGGAAACCGCGGCGCTTTTCCCCGCGTACACGCTGATCCTGGAGCTCACCCTGCTCGGGTTCAACGCCCACTCCCCGCGCACCTCCGGCGCCTGGCGGAAGGCCTACGCCGTGGCGGTGGTCGTCGGGCTGCTCTTCGCGGGCCTCTTGGCACCGCTTTACACAAGCCCCGAGGTGTTTGCTATTCGCGACTACTCGGCGATCGAGCGTGTGCTGACGCAGTTCCGCGTCCTGCCCATGTACCTGGGGTGGATCGTGTTTCCCGATCCCGGGGCCTATCTCTTTTACTACGACCAATACACCCCGTCACGAGGACTACTGCAGCCAGCCACCACGCTGGCCGGACTGATCTTCCTGCTTTTTCTCGTCGGTTCGGCCGCATGGCTTCGCAGGACCCTGCCACTTTATGCCCTGGGCGTTCTTTGGTTCCTCGCCGCCCATGCGGTGACGAGCAGCTATCTGGCGCTCGAACTCGTATTCGAGCATCGCAACTACTTCGCCCTGCTCGGCGTTCTGCTTGCCATCTATGCGCTGGTGTCAAAGGTCTGGCACAAGCCCGCATCGCCCAGGCTGCCCATCCTGATCTCGGCCTTCTTGCTTGCCGGGCTCAGTGGGCTGACCCTCATGCGGGCCTCGACCTGGGGAGATCCCCTGCACCTTGCGATGGACCTGGCACAGCGCAACCCGGCATCGCCGCGGGCGGGCACCGGCCTGGCCGACCAGTACCTGCTAATGGCGCGAGGCGTCGATGACCCCTTCCTGCAGCTGGCGAAGAGCGAGTACGAGCGAGCCGCCTCGCTCCCCGACGCCTCCCCTATCCCGGAGCAGGGGCTGATCATCATGGCCGCGAAACTGGGCCGGCCTGCAGAGGCCGCATGGTGGGACGGCTTGGTGGGGAAGTTGGCGAACCGTCCGATCGGCCCACAGGAAATGGCCGTGGTCACCAGCCTGCTTGACCTGCGCAACGAGGGAATGCCGATCGACGACCTGAGGCTTTCCCATGCCTACGGCACGCTCGCACGCCGCATGGCGCTGCCACCGACGCAGTACTTCGCCTTCGCCGTCCACGCACGCGTCGACCTTGGTGACACGGCCGTGGTCCGGGAGATGCTGGCTCAGACCGTCGACCACGCCCAGGGCAACGAGGCCCTGTTGAGGGACCTCTCCGCATACCTGCGCGACCAGGGCTTCACAGACGACGCCGCCTACCTTCAAAGTTACGCCCGCCTACCCGCCGAGCAGATCCCAAAGCAATGAGCCCGATTCCCGCGTCACTCCGGTTCCCCCTCGGCCTGGCAGCGCTCCTGCTGGTGGTTTTTCTGGTCTACGCGCCGGGCCTGTCGGGGGACTTCGTCTTCGATGACTTCGCGAACATCGTGGCCAACAAGAAGGTGCACGCCGAGAAGGTTGATCTTCAGTCACTTTCAACCGCGGCAGGCGCGTACCAGGGCCCGATCGGCCGTCCGCTCGCGACGATGGGGTTTGCCGTCGACCATGCACTGGGCGGCAGGGACCCGCTTGCGTTCAAGCTCCACAGCCTGATCGTCCACCTGGTCAATACCCTGCTCGTGCTCCTGCTCTGCAGGCGTCTGATGGCCATCGATGGCGCATCGACGACGCCTGCCTGGGTGCCTTGGGCGATCGCGGCGCTCTGGTCCATCCATCCCCTGCAGGTTTCGACGGTCCTTTATGTTGTCCAGCGGATGGAGATGCTGGCCGTGATGTTCCTCCTCATGGGCCTGCTCGCCTACCTGCACGGACGGATGCTGCAAATCCAGGGCAGCCGCGGTTGGCCCTGGCTGGTGGCGTCGGGCGCCCTGGCGGCCACTGGCCTGCTGGCCAAGGAGAGTGCAGTCCTGTTCCCTCTTTTCACCCTGGCCCTGGAGGCAACGGTTCTTCGCTTCCGCGCGGCGGGTGGCCGCACGACGAAGGTGCTGAAAGCGGGCTACGCGGCTGTCGTGGTGATCGGGATCATTGGTTACTTCGCCCTCTTCGTCCCGCGCTTCGGCGCCCCCGCGGCTTTCGACAATCGTGATTTCACGCTGCAGGAGCGGATGCTGACCCAACTCAGGGTCCTTCCCATGTACCTAAAGCAGGTGCTCCTGCCCCTTCCCGGCAGCATGACGTTCTACTACGACGACTTTCCGAAGTCGTCGGGCTGGTTGTCGCCGCCGACCACGCTGTTCGGGGGAGTGCTGCTCGCCGGTCTGCTGGCGCTTGCCTGGGCTCTCCGGCGAGCGATCCCGCTCGTCGCGCTGGGACTTTTCTGGTTCTTCGTCCCGCACCTGCTGACCAGCGGCGCTGTCAACCTCGAGCTCGCCTTCGAACACCGAAACTACCTCGCCATACTTGGCGTCCTGATTGCGACGACGGCGGGACTTCGGAAGCTGCGCTGGCGCCCAAGTCCCGAGGCGGCACTGGCCGCGACAGTTGCGGTCGTCGGAATGTTGGCCGCGCTTTCAGGCATCCGGGCCGCGACTTGGGGCGACCCTCTCGTGCTGGCAATGGACATGGTGGCGCGGAGTCCCACCTCGGCCCGTGCAAGCAGCGACCTTGGATCCATCTACGCCCGGTATGCCATGGCACACCCGGGGTCGCCCTACCTGGACTTCGCATTGAATGAGTTCCAGCGTGGCGCGAAACTTCCGGGCGCATCGCCACTGCCCGAGCAGGGCCTGATCCTGCTGTCGATTGCCGGCGGAAGGCCGGTGCAGGATTCCTGGTGGGAGCAGCTGTACGCCAAGCTGCGTTCCAACCCCATCGGCCCGCAGGAAGTGATGGCGGTGACGGGCCTCTTGAGCGAGCGCCTGAAAGGAACCCCGGTTGACGACATCGCGCTCGCCGAGGCGTACGGGATCCTCATGGAGCGAGGCGGGGCCTCGGCGGAAGCCTATCTCGGGTTTGCCAACCACGCCGAGAACTACCTTCGTGACGATGCCCTGGCCGAGAGGCTCTACGTGGCTGCGATGGCGAGCGACAGCATGAGTCCGGAGTATGCCCAGCGCGTGCTCTTCGCACTGGCTACCGAAGGAAAGCAGCGCTTCCTTGATTCGGCGGCGCGCGAGGCCGTCCGACGAGGACTGGTGGACGAGGACTAGGCTCGGCCCTGGCTTTCCGACAGGGCCCTCAGCAGGGCATCCCACTCCCCGGCGATGCGGTCCCGGGACAGGAACTGGTCGTAGTAATGCCTTGCCTGCGAGGATAACGCGCCGAGGCGACTCCGATCACTGGCGAGGCCTGCGATGGCCGCGACGAGTTCACCAGCACCACCTTCTATCGCCAGCACCGGTGGCTCGGGAACCCCCTGGGGCAGCGACATGCCGCGCTGCGTCAGGACCGCCTTCCCGGCTGCCAGCGCCAGGTAGACCTTGAACGGCAGCACCCGGGAGGCTTTCCCGGCACCACCAAAAACGCCCAGGCACACATCGGCCTGGCGAAGATGGCTCGCGACCTGGCCTACGGACTGCCAGTCCCGGACCCAATTCACCCTTGCGCCGAGCGGAGAGGCCGCCAGCGACGCCAGCGCCTCGCGATCCTGCCCGTCGCCTACGAAGGTGAATTCCAGGTTCGCCCCCCGCTCAAGCAAGGTCCTTGCGGCATCGACGATCACGCCGATCCCATGCAGCGGAACGAGCGTGCCGATGAAAAGGACCTTCAGGGGGAGGTGGCCGCCGGCCTCCACCGCCCTGGCATCACCCAACTCGCGGGTGAACGCATCCAGTGCAAGCGGAATCGCCCTCACGCGGTCGGGCTCGATGCCCAGGACATCGATGAACCAATCGCGATTGGCGATCGTATCAACGTGGACGCGCTCCGCCGCGCGCAGCGCCCTGGCTTCGAAGTGGCGGAAGGCCTTCGAAGCCCATCCCGCCTCCGAAGCAATGCCCCGGTCCCGGAAGGCCGCATCCCATAGCGAAACATAGGCATCGGCGACCACCCGGGGACGGGCCGATCGTGGCAGCCACGAGAGCCACCACAGGAGGAATATCGCCGGGTAAGGCGCGTAAACGATCGCATCGCGCCTGCGCGAAAGCGGCTGGACGCGGATCGCCTCGAGGAGGTTGAGCCAGAAAATGCCGACAAGCGAAAAGAGCGCCCGTCCGGGTCGTCCGGCCTTGCGCCAAAGCGTCGTACCCTCGGGAAGCCAACGGGCACGATCCACGACGGTGAGTCCCAGCTCACCACTCAATATGGCCAATGTGCCCGGCGCGTTAGGATAACCACTACCGCGCAGCCCCGTACCTGCCACGTGGACCTGCATTCTGCCCGGGGCGATCTTGCCCGCCCCGTCCGGAACTCCGAAACCCTCGCCTGATTGCCTGGCCACGGGCCCTCCTGTCACCGGGAGAGGCCGCGGAATGCCGCAGCTCCCGCCATGAGGATGCACTCGCTGCCAAGTATCAACAATCTTGCGAACAACATCGCTGCCAGTACGCTCCCACCCTCCGGGCCCGACTGCACGGATACCCAGGCTTCGCGCACTCCAAGGCCACCCGGCACGATCAGGGCCAGCACGCCGGCCACCGTGCCGGTGAACAGGTGGAGCAGGAAGTCCATGGAGTCCGCAGGGGCGACGACCAGCCAGTAGCCCAGCGCATAAGGCAACAGGGCAATGCCATAAAGGACGCTCGAAGCGAGATACACGCGCCTCGACTCAATACCGAACCGGCGTGCGGCCAACAGCGGAACGCAGCTGGCAGCCAGCAGGACCGCGACGCCGGCCAAGGCCATGGACATCGGCCGGGCGCCCTGCCCAATGGCCAGGAGCAGGCAGGCGGCGAGCACGCAGGCACCCAGGCTGACGAGTTGCTCGAGCAGTGACGAGCCAACGATGGTGGTCGTCCTCAATCCGTCGGCAGAAAGCAGCGCACCGCGCCCCACCACCATCCACACTCCCCCGGGGACATACTTGGAAAGCACGGACAGACTCCAGGCGCTCGCGCCCCTCGCGGCCTCGTACGAGGGCTCGAAGGATCGGACCATGAGGCCATAGGCGACCGCATTCAGAAGGCCATGGAGCAGGAAAAGGATGCCGGACATGGCCAGTTCCCAGGCCTGCATGGCGCCGGCGACGGCCCGGAAGTCGTCGGCGGCGATGCCCAGAGTCCGCCAGGCGAAGAACAGCGAGAGCGCAGCTATCAGGTAGCCGGAAAACCGCAACCAGAATGCCCGCCCCCGGGCCACCGTCACGCTCACGGTTTTTCAACTTCCCAGCAATGGAGGTACTGGAAGGTGAAAAACGCCCTGAAGGGCCAGAAGTCGAGCAGCCTGGCCGGCGGCATCGTCCACGACCAGGGCTCATGCAATCTCAGGTTCCGCTTTTCACGGACGCACCGGAATCCCGCGCCAGCACCGAGCGCGATCACGTCCTTCCGCGCGAAGAACCTCAAGTGGGTCTTGTCATGGATGCCCCGTTCGCGGCGAGGCCAGGTACCGAGCAATCCGAGGCTGAAGAACGTCGACCAATGCCGGACATTCGGGATACTGGTGATCAGCTGACCGCCGGGTGCCAGGCAGCTGGGGAGCTTTTGCAGGAACTTCGCCGGATCGACCATGTGCTCGAGAACGTCGGCGCAGACGACGAGGTCGAAAGGCGCAAGCGCAGCCACGGCGGCCCAGGTATCGTCCTGCTCAGCATCCCCTGCAATCACCACGTCAAGGCGTCCGCCGGCCTGCGCCGCGAGTTGGCTGTCGGGCTCCACCCCGACCAGACGCGCGCCGGGACTGATCTCGCGAACGAGCGCGGCCGTCATTCCCGCGCCGCATCCTATGTCCAGCACGTTCGCCGGCTTGCCGCGAACCAGCGACACAACATCGGGCCTTGCCCCCGAGTACCCGCGGCGCAGTCCTGCCACCCTCGCCTCCTCAATGGCGGCAAGAAACCCACGGCGGCGGGTCATTCACCTTTGCTCCGCAGATACGTCAGGGCCGTAACTTGCTCGGAAACAAGACCAATCAGGAAAACGATGACCGATGCACTGAAGAGGAGGGCACTCATGTTGGTGAAACGCCCGGTGGTGGCATAAGTGAACAAGTAGTAGCCCAGGCCGATGGTGAAGAATGAAACCGCCACCGGCGCGAACAGCTTCAACGGCGAATAGAGGGTGGCGATCTTGAAGATGATCAGGAGGAAACGGATCCCGTCCTTGAGGGGCCGGATATGACTGGAATTGCCCACGCGACGATCCACTCGCGCGGAGACATAGGCCACCGGGTACGCGCTCCGGAAGAAAGCCATCGTGCTGGTGGTCGGGTAACTGAACCCGTTGGGCAGCAAGTGCAGGAATTCACGAAAGCGATCGGTACGCACTGCTCTGAAGCCCGAAGTCAGGTCGAGCACCTCGTGGCCGGTCATCCAAGTGGCGATGCGATTGTAAAAGCGGTTGGCAAGGCTGCGGCCAAGGCTCGCCTGGCCCGCCCCGTCCCTCGCGCCAACCACCATGTCAAAGCCCTCGTCGAGCTTGTCCAACAACCCGGGGATCTGGGCGGGGTCATGTTGACCGTCGGCATCCATGAAGACCAGCACCTCGCCCCGGGCCGCGCGCGCGCCCCTCTTGATCGCGGCACCGTTGCCCATGGAGTAAGGCGAGGAGAGCACCCGCGCCCCGGCTGCCCGGGCGATGGCGGCCGTTTCATCGGTGGAACCATCGTCCACGACGATTACCTCGGCCTCCGGCAGCACCGCGGCGATGGCCGGCAATGTCCGCGCCAGCCCCTCGGCCTCGTTCTTGGCTGGGAGGATGATGCTGATTTTCATGAATTCCCCGGATCCGCCTGATTCTGGGGTACTTTACACGGACGCCAGCCGGCGGGAACCGGGGCCCGAGGGGCTGGCCGGGGCGCTGTTTTGGGTTAGAGTGGCCGCGAAGGCGCGGCTCGGGGAGGAAGGGTGAACGCCAACGCGACTGCCAACCTGGTGGGGATCACCGGCATTGCCCGGCGCCTCGTGCTGGACGGCCACCTGGCCGAGGCCGACGCGCGCAAGGCCCTGGACGAGGCCAGCAAGGCCAAGCAGCCCGTCCACAAGTACCTGCTGGAAAAGAAGCTGGCCAGCTCGGCCCAGATCGCCGGGGCCAATGCCGTCGAGTTCGGCATGCCGCTGTTCGACGCCACGGCCCTGGACCTGGGCCAGGCCGCCACCAAGCTCATCAGCGAGGAGCTGATCAACAAGCACCAGGCCCTGCCGCTCTTCAAGCGCGGCAACCGCCTGTTCGTGGGCATCTCCGACCCCACCAACACCCGGGCCCTGGACGAGATCAAGTTCGCCGCCAACCTCACCGTCGAGCCCATCCTGGTCGACGAGGACCGGCTGCGCCGCACCATCGAGCAGGCCCTGACCGCCAGCGACTCGATGGACTCGGCCATGGGCGACGACGAGGGCCTCGAGAACCTCGAGTCCAGCGGCGGCGACGACGAGCCCGCCGACAACCTGTCCGACGCCAAGGGCGGCGACGACACCCCGGTGGTGCGATTCGTCAACAAGGTGCTGCTCGACTCGATCAAGCGCGGCGCCTCGGACATCCACTTCGAGCCCTACGAGACCGAATACCGCGTGCGCCTGCGCATGGACGGCATCCTGCGCACGGTGGCCAAGGCGCCGGTGAAGCTGCACCCGCGCATCACCGCCCGCCTGAAGGTCATGGCCGCGCTCGACATCGCCGAGCGCCGACTGCCCCAGGACGGCCGCATCAAGCTCAACATAAGCAAGACCAAGCAGATGGACTTCCGCGTGTCCACCTGCCCCACCCTCTTCGGCGAAAAGGTGGTGCTGCGCCTGCTCGACGGCAGCGCCGCCAAGCTGGGCATCGACAAGCTGGGCTACGAGGAAGACCAGAAGCAGCTCTACCTCGACGCCCTGGCCAAGCCCTACGGCATGATCCTGGTCACCGGTCCCACCGGCTCGGGTAAGACCGTGTCGCTGTATACCGGCCTGAACATCCTCAACACCGACGAGCGCAACATCTCCACCGCCGAGGACCCGGTCGAAATCCGCGTCGCGGGCATCAACCAGGTGCAGATGAACCCCAAGAAGGGCATGACCTTCGCCGCGGCCCTGCGCAGCTTCCTGCGCCAGGACCCGGACGTGATCATGGTCGGCGAGATCCGCGACCTCGAAACCGCCGAGATCGCCGTCAAGGCGGCCCAGACGGGTCACCTGGTGCTCTCCACCCTGCACACCAATGACGCCCCGCAGACGGTCAGCCGACTGATGAACATGGGCATCGCGCCCTACAACATCACCTCGTCGGTGACGATCATCATCGCCCAGCGACTGGCGCGCCGCCTGCACGACGGCTGCAAGCGGGCGATCACGCTGCCGGAGAATGCGCTGCTGGCGGAAGGTTTCTCGCCGGAGGACGTCAAGGCCGGCATCACGCTCTACGAGCCGGTCGGCTGCGAAGACTGCAACGACGGCTACAAGGGCCGCGTCGGCATCTACCAGGTCATGCCGATGGCCGAGAACATCCAGAAGATCATCCTCGAGGGCGGCAACGCCATGCAGATCGCGGAAGCCAGCCAGGCGGCCGGTGTTCGCGACCTGCGGCAGTCCGCCCTTTGGAAGGCCAGGCAGGGCGTCACCAGCCTGGCCGAAGTCAACCGCGTGACCAAGGACTAAGCCATGGCGACCACCGCTGCGAAAGCGAAAGCCCCCGCGACGCGTACCTCCGAGATGCAGCAGTTCACCTGGGAGGGTACCGACAAGCGCGGCGTGAAGATGAAGGGCGAAACCTCGTCCAAGAACGCCAACCTGCTCAAGGCGGAGCTGCGCAAGCAGGGCATCAATCCGACGGTGGTCCGGCCCAAGTCCAAACCCCTGTTCGGCAAGACCGGCAGCGCGATCACGGCCCAGGAGATCTCCATCTTCAGCCGCCAGATCGCCACCATGCTGCAGTCCGGCGTGCCGATGGTGCAAAGCTTCGAGATCCTGGCCACCGGCCAGAAGAACCAGCGCATGGCCGACATGCTCACCGACATCCGCGACAACATCGCGGGTGGTTCCTCGCTGAGCGAGGCCATGGCCCGGCATCCGGTGCAGTTCGACCTGCTCTACCGCAACCTCACCCGCGCGGGTGAGGCGGCGGGCGTGCTCGACACGGTGCTCGACACCGTCGCGACCTACAAGGAGCGCACCGAAGCGCTGAAAGGCAAGATCAAGAAGGCATTGTTCTATCCCGCGGCGGTCATGGCCGTTGCGATGCTGGTTTCCGCGATCCTGCTGATCTACGTGGTCCCGCAGTTCGAAGACGTGTTCAAGGGCTTCGGCGCTGATTTGCCGGCATTCACCCAGATGATCGTGAATGCTTCGCGCTTCATGACCCAGTGGTGGTGGCTCGTGCTGCTGATCGTCGTTGGCTCGATCGGTGGCTTCCTGTTCATCTACAAGCGCTCACCGGCGCTGGAACGGACCGTGGATCGACTGATGCTCAAGATCCCCGTCATCGGCCAGATCCTCCACCAGTCCGCCATCGCCCGCTACGCCCGCACCCTGGCGCTCACCTTCAAGGCCGGCGTGCCCCTGGTCGAAGCGCTGGAGACCGTGGCTGGCGCCACCGGCTCGATCGTCTACAACGACGCCGTCAAGCGCATCCGCGAGGACGTCTCGGTGGGCTACCAGCTCAACGTGGCCATGAAGCAGGTCGGCATCTTCCCGCACATGGTGGTCTCGATGACCGCCATCGGCGAAGAGGCGGGCGCGCTCGACACCATGCTGCTCAAGGTCGCCGAGTTCTACGAGCAGGAGGTCAACAACTCCGTCGACGCCCTGGCCAGCCTGATCGAGCCCTTCATCATGGTGGTCATCGGCGTGCTCGTGGGCGGCATGGTGGTTGGCATGTACCTGCCGATCTTCAAGCTCGCCGCCACGGTCGGCTAAGCCCCATGCTCGACCTGCTCCAGGGCTCGGCCGCGCTGTCGGCCGGTGTCGCCCTGCTCTTCGGGCTGCTGGTCGGCAGCTTCCTGAACGTGGTCATCCTGCGGCTGCCGCCCCGGCTGGAGTGGCAGTGGCGGCGCGACGCCCGCGAGATCCTGGAAGTGCCCGAGCACTACGAGCCGGCCCCGCCCGGCATCGTCGTGCAGCGTTCGGCCTGCCCCAGATGCGGCCACAAGCTGGCACCCTGGGAAAACCTGCCCCTGCTCAGCTTCGCCCTGCTGCGCGGCAAGTGCCGCGGCTGCGGCACACCGATCTCCTGGCAGTACCCCGTCGTCGAGCTCGCCACCGGCCTTATGTTCGCCTCTTGCGTACTGCGCTTCGGGCTCGGGCCCGAGGCCCTGGCCGCCATGGCCTTCAGCGGCTTCCTGGTGGCGCTGACGGGCATCGACCTGCGCACCACCCTGCTGCCCGACCAACTGACGTACCCGCTGCTCTGGCTCGGCCTGGGCCTGGCCACGATGACCCTGTTCGTGTCGCCGGTGCAGGCCATCTTCGGCGCCCTGGCGGGCTACCTGAGCCTCTGGAGCGTCTACTGGGGCTTCAAGTTGCTCACCGGCAAGGAAGGCATGGGCCACGGCGACTTCAAGCTGCTGGCCGGCCTGGGCGCCTGGTGCGGCGTGGCCAGCATCCTGCCCATCGTGCTGATGTCGTCCTTCATCGGCGCCATCGTCGGCACCGCCTGGCTGGCCCTGCGCGGCCAGGACCGCGCCACCCCGATTCCCTTCGGCCCCTACCTCGCCGCCGCGGGCTGGGTGCAGCTGATGTGGGGGCCGCAGATCCTGCAGGCCTACCGCGACTGGTCCGGCCTGAACTGAGGCCATGGCGGCCTTCGTCGTCGCGGTGACCGGGGGCGTGGCTTCGGGCAAGTCCGAAGCCACCCGCGAATTCGAACGCCTGGGCATCGCCGTGGCCGACGCCGACGTCGCCGCACGCGCCGTGGTCGAGCCCGGCCAACCGGCGCTGGCGGCCGTGGCGGCGCATTTCGGGGCGGGAGTCCTGGGACCTGATGGCCGCATCGACCGCGCTGCCATGCGCCAGCGCGTCTTCAACGATCCTGCCGCCCGCACGGCGCTGGAAGGGCTGCTGCACCCGCCCATCCGCACCTGGCTGCGCGCCGCCTGCGAGGCCGCCACCTCGCCCTACGCCGTGGTGGCCATTCCCCTGCTCGCCGAGGGCGGCGGCCGCGCGGCCTACCCCTGGCTGGGCCGCATCCTGGTGGTCGACGTGCCCGAGGCCGTGCAGCTGGCCCGTCTGCAGGCCCGGGATGGCGTGGATGCCGCGCTGGCGGCGCGCATGGTCGCGGCGCAGGCCTCGCGCGCCCGGCGGCTGGCATTGGCCGACGACGTGCTGGTCAACGACGGCACGCTGGGGGAGCTGCAGGACGCCGTGCGGCGCCTGCACGCCCGCTACCTCGCACTCGCCAGCTGACGGGTGGGGTTGCCCTGCCGGGCTACTTCGGCCAGAAAGCCCGGATGCCGGCAACACCCTGCCCGCCGTGCCGCCGCGCCGTGGCGACGTCCTGGGGCCGCATCCCGCCCAGGGCGTAGATGGGCAGGGAAACGCCTTCGCGCAGGCGGGAGAAACCCTCCCAGCCCAGCGGGGCGGCGCCCGGGTGGCTCTCGGTGGCGCGCACCGGGCCCAGCACCGCGAAGTCCAGGCCCAGGCGTTCGGCCTGTGCCAGCTCGTCGGCGTCGTGGCAGGACGCCGCCACGAGCTGCCCCGGCGGCAGGGGCCGCTCCGACAAGCCCGTCAGCTGTTTCGAGGTGAGGTGCACGCCGATGCCCAGCTCGGCCGCCAGCGCCACCTCGCCGTTCACCAGCAGCTCGGCACCGGCCGCCTGGCAGCGCGTGCGCGCGTCCATGGCCAGCTCGGCCAGGGCCTTGGCCGGCATGGCCCTGGCGCGCAGCTGCACGCGCCGGACGCCGGTGGCCAGCGCCTTGTCGAGCCGTGAAAGGAAGGAGGCCGCCGACTCGGGTTCGGGGCTGATCAGGTAGCGCGCCGGCGCCGTCAGCGCCGCCACCACCGGGCGGTCGGCCGGCGGCATCGGGTAGGAGGCGAGCTTGTCGGGCGGAGCCCAGGCCAGGGCCTGCTTTTCCAGCCCGCGGGCAGTGCCGGTGAAGGCCGGCACCTCGTAGACATCGAGCACGATGCGCTTGCCCGGATAGGCCTGCGGCACCGACACCAGCGGCTCGGCGCCCTGGATGCGGATGCCCAGCTCCTCGTGCAGCTCGCGCTCTAGCGCCTGGAACGGGGTTTCGTCCGGCTCGACCTTGCCGCCCGGGAACTCCCAGGCACCGGCCAGGTCGCGCCCGGCGGTGCGCCGGGCCAGCAGGATGCGGCCGCGGGCGTCCCTGAGGACGGCCGCGACCACGTGCACGGGGGGCTTAGGTCGGTCGCCGGGCATGCGTCCGGGTCAACTCCGGCCGGTCAGTCGAGCTTGCCGTGGCACTGCTTGAACTTCTTGCCGCTGCCGCAGGGGCAGGGATCGTTGCGGCCGGTCTTGGGCCCCTCGCGGGTGACCGGCGCCAGCACGCCCTGGCCTTCGCGGGCCAGCGCCTGGGCTTGCTCGGCCTCTTCCTCGGTGCCGTAGCCGCCGGTCTCGGGATGCTGGAACTGCATCTTGTTGGCCTGCGCCGCGGCGCGCTGGCGCTCGGCGGCCTCCATCGCGGCCACCTCCTCCTCGCTGCGGATGCGCACGCGGGAAAGCAGCGACACCACTTCCTGCTTGACCTTGTCGAGCATCTCGGTGAACAGCTCGAAGCTCTCGCGCTTGTACTCCTGCTTGGGCTGCTTCTGGGCGTAGCCGCGCAGGTGGATGCCCTGGCGCAGGTAGTCCATGCGCGCCAGGTGCTCCTTCCAGTTCTGGTCAAGCACGTTGAGCATCAGGTGGCGCTCGAGGTGGCGCATCATCTCCGGGCCGATCTGGGCTTCCTTGTCGGCGAACAGGCGCTCGCCGGCTTCCTGCACCAGGGCCAGGATGCGCTCGTCGTCGACGCCTTCCTCGCGCTCGACGATGCGCTGCAGGTCCACGACCACGCCGTATTCGTCGGCCAGGCTGCGCTGCAGGCCGGCCAGGTCCCACTGCTCGTCGATCGACTCGGCCGGCACGTGGCGGCGGGTGACCTCGGCCAGCACGTCCTCGCGGATGGCGGCGATGGCGTCGGCCACCGACTCGGCCTCGAGCAGCTCGTTGCGCTGCTGGTAGACCACCTTGCGCTGGTCGTTGGCCACGTCGTCGAAATCGAGCAGGTTCTTGCGGATGTCGAAGTTGTGCGACTCGACCTTGCGCTGCGCGTTCTGGATCTGCTTGGTCACCAGGCCGGACTCGATGACGTCGTCCTCCTTCATGCCCATGCCGCGCATCGCCTTCTGCACCCAGTCGGACGCGAAGATGCGCATCAGGTTGTCTTCGAGCGAGAGGTAGAAGCGCGAGGAACCCGGGTCGCCCTGGCGGCCCGAACGGCCGCGCAGCTGGTTGTCGATGCGGCGGCTCTCGTGGCGCTCGGTGCCGATGATGTGCAGGCCGCCCAGCGCCTTGACCTCTTCGTGGCGCGCCTGCCATTCGGCCTTCACGCGGGCCTTGTCGGCCTCGCTGGCGTCCTCGCCCAGGGCGTGCAGCTCGGCCTCGAGCGAACCGCCGAGCACGATGTCGGTGCCGCGGCCGGCCATGTTGGTGGCGATGGTGACCGCCTTCGGGCGGCCGGCGTTGGCGACGATCTGCGCCTCGCGCTCGTGCTGCTTGGCGTTGAGCACCTCGTGGGGGATGCCGGCCTTCTTGAGTTGGGTGGCCAGCAGCTCCGAGGTTTCGATCGAGGTGGTGCCCACCAGCACGGGCTGGCCGCGCTCGTAGCAGTCCTTGATGTCCTCGATCACCGCATTGAACTTGGCCGGGCGGGCCAGGTAGACCAGGTCCGGGTGGTCCTTGCGCACCATCGGCCGGTGGGTGGGGATGACCACCACCTCCAGGCCGTAGATGGTCTGGAACTCGTAGGCCTCGGTGTCGGCCGTGCCGGTCATGCCCGCCAGCTTGGCGTACATGCGGAAGTAGTTCTGGAAGGTGATCGATGCCAGCGTCTGGTTCTCGCGCTGGATCGGCACGCCTTCCTTGGCCTCGACGGCCTGGTGCAGGCCGTCCGACCAGCGGCGGCCGGCCAGGGTGCGGCCGGTGAACTCGTCGACGATGATGACCTCGCCGTCGCGCACGATGTAGTCCACGTCGCGCTGGTAGATGGCGTGCGCGCGCAGGGCGGCGTTGAGGTGGTGCACCACGGCCAGGTTGTTGCCCGAGTACAGGCCGTCGCCCTCGGCGATGATGCCGGCCTCGCGCAGCAGCTCCTCGGCGTGCTCCATGCCCTGCTCGGACAGGTGCGCCTGCTTGCCCTTCTCGTCCACCCAGTAGTCGCCCTCGCCCTGCTCGGAGTCCTGCTTGACCAGCTTGGGGACGATGCGGTTGACCTTGATGTAGAGCTCCGGCGACTCGTCGGCCGGGCCCGAGATGATCAGGGGCGTGCGGGCCTCGTCGATCAGGATCGAGTCGACCTCGTCGACGATGGCGAAGTTCAGGCCGCGCTGGAAGCGGTCTTCCTTGGCCAGCGCCATGTTGTCGCGCAGGTAGTCGAAGCCGAATTCGTTGTTGGTGCCGTAGGTGATGTCGGCGGCGTAGGCGCCCTTCTTGTCGCCGTGCGGCATACCCGGGAACACCACGCCGACGCTCAGGCCCAGGAAGTTGTAGAGCTTGCCCATCCAGGCCGAGTCGCGCTTGGCCAGGTAGTCGTTCACCGTCACCACGTGCACGCCCTTGCCGGCCAGCGCATTGAGGTAGGTGGGCAGGGTCGCGACCAGGGTCTTGCCTTCGCCGGTGCGCATCTCGGAGATGCGGCCCGAGTGCAGCACCATGCCGCCGATCAGCTGCACGTCGTAGTGGCGCAGGCCCAGCACGCGGCGCGAGGCCTCGCGGCACACGGCGAAGGCCTCGGGCAGCAGGTCGTCGAGCTTGGCGCCGTCGGCCAGGCGGGCCTTGAACTCGTCGGTCTTGGCGCGCAGGGCGGCATCGTCGAGCTTCTCGAGCTCCGGCTCGTAGGCATTGATGCGGGCGACGTTCTTCTGGAACTGGCGCAGCAGGCGTTCGTTGCGGCTGCCGAAGATGCGGGTGAGCAAGCTGTTGAGCATTGGGAAAGCCGGTTGGGGAGCGCGCGGAGCGCTCGGCGCGAAAAAACAAGGCCGCGGCAGCCCTCGGGGGCGTCGCGGCCGTCTAGTCTAACGTGGGGACGGGGGACGGGGTATCAAGCCCCGCCCGGGGCCATCAGCCGCGGGTCTTGTCCAGGTAGTTGCGCGGATTGACCTGGCGGCCGTTGAGCGTCACCTCGAAATGCAGGTGCGAGCCGGTCGAGCGGCCGGTGGAGCCCACCTTGGCGATCTGCTGGCCGGAGCGGACCACGTCGCCCGCCTTCACCAGGTTGGCCTGGTTGTGAGCGTAGAGGGTCTTGTAGCCATTGCCATGGTCGATCTCGACCACGTTGCCGTAGCCGCTGCGCCAGCCCGAGAAGCTGACCACGCCCTCGGCGGCGGCGGTGACCGGGTCGCCGGTGTTGGCATCGATGTCGATGCCGGCGTGGTGGGCGCGGCCGCCGCCGAACGGATCGGAGCGGGCGCCGAAACGCGAGGAGACATAGCCCGGGGCCGGCATGCCCGACGGGGTGCGCTTGTTCTCGAGCTGCTGGTTGAACAGCATCGCCTCGAGCACCGACAGCTGGCGGCCGGAGTGGGCGAACTGCGCCTCGAGCGAATCCAGGCCGCCCATCAGGTCGCGGGCCGGCATGTCCACGGCCGCCTCGGCGCCGCCCTGGCCGGGCAGGTCGTTGAAGTTGAATTCGCCGTCCTTGAGCTTGCCGACCTGGGTCAGGCGCTCGCCGAGGGCGTTGAGTCGGTTGGCCTGCGCCTGCAGCTCGGCGACGCGGGCGGCGATGGCGTTGACCTCGACCTGGGCCTGCTCGCGGGCGGCGGCGAGGTCGGCGGCCTGGCGGTCGAACTCGGCCTGGAGCTTGGCGATCTCGGCCCTGGCGGCGCCATCGGCGCCCCGGGCGAGGAAGCCGGCGGTGAATGCCAGGCCCAGCACCAGCCCCACGATGCCCAGCGCCGAGGCCAGGACCCTGGGCTGGTCGAAGGCCAATTTCTTTGGCCCCCGGAGGAAATTTGCTGCGATGATGACATTCATCATGAGTGACGCTTCCAAACCTTCCGTCCGCGGCGCCGCACCACCGACCCGCCTTCCCCCGCGCGCGCTCGAAGCGCTCTCCGGGACCGGGCTGGCCAGCGTGGTCGAACGCGCCCGTTGGCTGGGCGAACTCGACCCCGTGCTTCGCCAGAGTCTCCCCGCCACCTTGGCCGACCAATGCAAGCTGGCCAACGTGGATGACAAGAACTTGGTGTTCCTCGTCAGCGCCCCGGTCTGGAAGGCCAGGCTGCGGCTCCATGCCGACGCCCTGCTGGACGCGGCCGCCGCGGCCGGGCTCAAGGCCAGGACGCTGGTGGTGAAAGTGGCGCCGCCCGAACCCGCCATCCCCGCAGGAACCGGCCATGCGAAACCACTTTCCGAGGCAGTCCGCGATTCACTGCGGGCCACCGCCCAATCGGTCTCGGACCCGGGGTTGCGTGCTCAGCTTCTGCGGCTGGCTGGGAAACCCCGGTCGACGACCGACGGGGCATGATGCCCCGGCTGGCGGGGCATGTCGTTAATCAGGCGTTAAATACAGGTTAAAGCGACCCGATCGGGTCGCTTCCTTCAGACGGCCTGCGCCGGATGGGCGTAGGAGATCGGCGCCAGGGCCGGATCCTCGAAGGTCACCTCTTCCCAGGCCGAGGTGTCGGCCAGCAGGGTGCGCAGCAGCTGGTTGTTGAGCGCGTGGCCGGACTTGTAGCCGTAGAAGGCGCCGATCAGGCTGTGGCCCAGCAGGTACAGGTCGCCGATGGCGTCGAGGATCTTGTGCTTGACGAACTCGTCCTCGTAGCGGAGGCCGTCGTCGTTGAGCACGCGGTAGTCGTCGAGCACGATGGCGTTGTCCATCGAGCCGCCCAGCGCCAGGTTGCGCTCGCGCAGGAACTCGATGTCCTTCATGAAGCCGAAGGTGCGGGCGCGGCTGACTTCCTTGACGAACGAGGTCGTCGAGAAGTCGATCTCGGTGCTCGAGGTCGCCTTGTTGAAGATCGGGTGGGCGAAATCGATGGTGAAGCCGACCTTGAAGCCCTCGAAGGGCTCGAACCGGGCCCACTTGTCGCCGTCGGTGACCTTGATCGGCTTCTTGATGCGGATGAAGCGCTTGGCCTTGTTCTGCTCCTCGATGCCCGCCGACTGCAGCAGGAACACGAAGGGGCCGGCCGAGCCGTCCATGATCGGCACTTCGGCCGTGGACAGGTCCACGTAGGCGTTGTCGATGCCCAGGCCGGCCATGGCCGACAGCAGGTGCTCGATGGTCATCACCCGGACGTTGTCCTCCACCAGCGCGGTGCACAGGCTGGTGTCGCCGACCTTCTCGGCCTTGGCATGGATCTCGATGGGCTGGTCGAAGTCCACGCGCCGGAAGACGATGCCGGTGTCGGGCGCAGCCGGGCGCAAGGTCATGTAGACCTTCTCGCCGCTGTGCAGGCCGACGCCCGTGGCGCGGATGACGTTCTTTAGGGTGCGTTGTCTGATCATTTTTGAGGCGTTCTCCGGGGCGGGAGCGCGCTAAACCGTCCCGAACGATAACACAGCGCCAAACAAACGAAAACCTAACATTCAAACAATTGTATTGATCCTGCAACCCCGTTCACGTTCCGGGCCCCTCCGGGGCGGGAAAAGGGCCCGCCGGACGCGTCCGGCGGGCCAAAACCTGCATTTCCCCTGGGGATGCCCCCGCGGGCCAAGGCCCGCGGGTCCTGCCCGGGCGGCCATCCGGGCCGTCCGGTGGTGGCGGGCCGGCGCCTGGTCGGGCGCCGGGCCTGCCGGGTTGGATCAGTCGGCCTGGCGACGCAGGAAGGCCGGGATGTCGAGGTAGCTGGTGTCGCCGCCCAGGCCCGACAGGGCCGTCTCGGCGCCGGAGACCGGCTCGGACGACCCGCGGCTGGCGCGCAGCCCCATCGGGTTGGGGGTGGTCGCGCCGCCGTTGGCGTAGGCCGTGGCGACCTCGTCCACCAGACCGGTGGTGGCGTTGCGCACCAGCTTGACCGGGGCCCGGTGGGTCTCGCGCTCCGGGGTCCGGACCGGCTGGCGCACCACGCCGCGGTTGAGGCCGGTGGCCACCACGGTCACGCGCACCTCGTCCTGCATCTCCGGGTCGAGCGAGGTGCCGATGACGACGGTGGCGTCCTCCGAGGCGAAGTCCTCGATGGTGCGGCCGATCTCGTCGAACTCGGCCATGGTGAAGTCCGGGCCGGCGGTGATGTTGACCAGCACGCCGTTGGCGCCCGAGAGGTTCACCTCGTCCAGCAGCGGGTTGGAGATGGCGGCCTCGGCGGCGGCCTGGGCGCGGTCGTCGCCGCGGGCGATGCCGGTGCCCATCATGGCCAGGCCCATCTCGCTCATCACGGTGCGCACGTCGGCGAAGTCGACGTTGATCAGGCCCGGGCTGACGATCAGGTCGGCGATGCCCTTCACGGCGCCCAGCAGCACGTCATTGGCCGCGCGGAAGGCCTGCACCATGGTGGCCTGGCGGCCGAGCACGGTGATCAGCTTCTCGTTGGGGATGGTGATCAGCGAGTCGCAGTGGTGGCTCAGCTCCTCGATGCCCTTGAGCGCCACCTGCATGCGGCGCCGGCCCTCGAACGGGAAGGGCTTGGTGATCACCGCCACGGTGAGGATGCCCATCTCCTTGGCCAGCTGCGCCACGACCGGGGCCGCGCCCGTGCCGGTGCCGCCGCCCATGCCGGCGGTGATGAACACCATGTCGGCGCCTTCCAGCGCTTCGACGATGCGCTCGCGGTCCTCGAGCGCGGCCTGGCGGCCCACTTCCGGGTTGGCGCCGGCGCCCAGTCCCTTGGTGACGTTGCCGCCCAGCTGCAGCTGCAGCTTCGCGCCGCATTGCTTGATGGCCTGCGCGTCGGTGTTGGCGGTGATGAACTCGACGCCCTCCACGCCGGCGTTGACCATGTGCGCCACGGCGTTGCCGCCGCCGCCGCCCACGCCCACCACCTTGATCACCGCATTGGGTGCCAGCTTCTCGATCAGTTCGAAATGTGCCATGTCCTCGTCCTCCGTGATTCAAACCCAGGGTTTTGTTTCTGTTCTTGTCGGTGTCGCACTTGTTTCAGGGACGTCGCTCAGAACTCACCGCGGTACCAGTTCTTGAACTTCGTCCAAATCGTCCCGGCCTTGCCCGCCGACAGCGTCGGGCGGCGCGGGTTCTCAATCTGGCTGCCCCAGAGCAGCAGGCCGACGCCGGTGGCGTGCACCGGGTTGCCGACCACCTCGCCCAGGCCGGACACGTGCTGGGGGATGCCCACCCGCACCGGCATGTGCAGCATTTCCTCGGCCAGCTCGACCACGCCTTCCATTCGCGAGGCACCGCCGGTGAGCACCAGGCCGGCGCGAACCAGCTCCTCGAAGCCGGAGCGGCGCAGCTCGGCCTGGACGAGCTCGAAGATTTCCTCGTAGCGGTTCTGCACCGCCTCGGCCAGGGCCTGGCGGGCCAGGCGGCGCGGCGGGCGGTCGCCCACGCTCGGCACCTGGATCGATTCCTCGGCGGTGGCCAGCTGGGCCAGCGCGCAGGCGTAGCGCACCTTGATCTGCTCGGCCTCGGGCGTGGGCGTGCGCAGCAGGTGGGCGATGTCGTTGGTCACCTGGTCGCCGGCGATCGGCAGGCTGGCGCTGTGGCGGATCGCGCCCTGCACGAACACCGCGATGTCGGTGGTGCCCGCGCCGATGTCCACCAGCACCACGCCCAGCTCCTTCTCGTCGGAGGTGAGTACGGCGGTGCTGGAGGCCAGCGAGCTCAGGATCAGGTCGTCCACCTGCAGGCCGCAGCGCTGCACGCACTTCATCACGTTGCTGGCGGCCGACTGGGCGCCGGTGACCAGGTGCGCGCGCACCTCGAGCCGCACGCCGGACATGCCCACCGGGTTGCGGATGCCTTCCTGGGAGTTGTCGACGATGTATTCCTGGGCGATGGCGTGCAGGATCTTCTGGTCGGCCGGCACGGCCACGGCCTTGGCGGCCTCGAGCACGCGGTCGAGGTCGGCATAGGTCACCTCGCCGCCGGCCACCGGCACGATGCCCGGCGAGTTGCGGCACTGGGTGTGGCTGCCCGAGATCGAGGCATAGACCGAGCGGATCTCGCAGCCGGCCATCAGCTCGGCCTCCTCGACCGCGCGCTGGATCGACTGCACGGTGGACTCGATGTCCACCACCACGCCGCGCTTCATGCCGCGCGACTCGTGCGAGCCGATGCCGATCACCTCGATCTCCTGGCCCGGCGAATACTCGCCCACCAGCGCCGTCACCTTCGACGTGCCGATGTCCAGGCCCACGATCAGCGACTTGTCACCCTTGCGATTCATTCACTTGTTCCTTCCAGACGATCGCGAAGCCATTGGTGTAGCGAAGATCCGCGCGCGCGACCCGGCGCGACGGGTCCTGGCGCAGCTGCGGCAACATCCGCGCGAAACGGGCCAGCCGCGCCTGCGGGTCGCCGCGGCCGGCCTCGAGCTCGGTGCCGTCGTCGAGCACCAGGTTCCAGCTGCCGCGCGCGCTGAGCTTCACCGTCTCGACCCGCAGGCCCAGCGGCAGGAACAGCGGGCGGGCGATGCCGTACATCGACATCAGCTCGGAGGCGCGGTCCTCGGGGCCGTCGAACACCGGCAGGCCCTCGCCGGCGCCGGGCGGCGCGGCGAAGAGCTGGCCCTGCTCGCTCAGCATCCGGCCGTCGGACCAGCGCGCCACCGGAGTGTGTTCGGTCAGGCTCACTTCCAGGCGGTCGGGCCAGCGCTTGCGCACCTCGACCTTCTCGACCCAGGGCAGCGCGGCCACGGAGGAACGCACGCCGGCCAGGTCGACCGCGAAATAGCCGCCCTGCACGTAGGGCAGCACCGCCTCGCGCACCGCGGCCTCGTCGACCTGGGCGAACTCGCCGGTCACGGCCAGCCTGCGCATCGGCCAGCGCTCGCCGGCGATCCAGCCGTTGAGCACCGCCACCACGGGCAGCGCCACCAGGCCGATGGCCAGGATCCAGGCGGCGAGGCGGACCAGTGCGCTCATCGGGCGCCCTCCCCCGCCGGCAGGCTGGTCTCGAGCACGCGCCAGCACAGCTCCTCGAACGACACGCCCAGCTCGCGCGCGGCCTTGGGCACCAGCGAATGGCTGGTCATGCCCGGCGCGGTGTTCACCTCGAGCAGGAAGTTGTTGCCGGCGGCATCGCGCATCACGTCCACGCGGCCCCAGCCGCTGCAGCCGGCGGCGCGGAAGGCGGCCAGCGCCAGCGCGCGGATGCCGGCCTCGTCCTCGCCCTGCAGGCCGGGGCACAGGTACTGGGTGTCCTCGGCCTGGTACTTGGCGTGGTAGTCGTAGTACTCGCCGGCCGGCACGATGCGGATGCTGGGCAAGGCCAGGTCGCCGAGGATGCCGACGGTGTACTCGCCGCCGACGATGAGCTGCTCCATCAGCAGCTCGCCCGGGTAGCGCGCGGCCAGCTCGACGGCGGCATCGAGGCCGGCTTCGTCGAACACGCGCGACACGCCCACGCTGGAGCCTTCGCAGGACGGCTTGACGATCACCGGCAGGCCCAGCGAGGCGGCCGCGGCGCGCACGCCGGCGGTGTCGCCGCGCGCCAGGCGCACGTAGCGCGGCGTCGGCAGGCCCAGCGACAGCCACACCTGCTTGGTGCGGATCTTGTCCATGGCCAGGGCCGAGCCCAGTACGCCCGAACCGGTCAGCGGCACGCCCAGCGCCTCGCACAGGCCCTGCAGCACGCCGTCTTCGCCGCCGCCCTTGTTGCCGTGCAGGATGTTGAACACGCGGTCGAAGCGCTTGCCCACCAGCGCCTCGATCAGCGCCGGGATGCCGTCCACCGCGTGCGCATCGATGCCGCGGGCGCGCAGCGCCTCGAGCACGTTGCGGCCCGAGTCGAGCGAGACCTCGCGCTCGGCGCTGGTGCCGCCCATCAGCACGGCGACGCGGCCGAAGGCGCGCGGGTCGGCGAGGCGGGTCGGGGCGAGGCTCGGCGTCATGCCTGGGTTTCTCCGTTGAGGCCGTGGCTGGCCAGTTCTGCCGCGACGGCGCCGATGTCGCCGGCGCCCATCACCAGCAGCAGGTCGCCGTCGGCGAGCACGTCGGCCAGCACGGCCGGCAGCTCGCGCGCCGGGCCGGCCAGCACCGGGTCGATGCGGCCGCGGGCGCGGATGGCGCGGGCCAGGGCCTTGGCGTCGGCGCCGACGATGGGCTGCTCGCCGGCCGGGTAGACGTCGGTCAGCAGCACGGCGTCGGCGCTGGAGAGCACCGCGGCGAAGTCGTCGAACAGGTCGCGGGTGCGGCTGTAGCGGTGCGGCTGGAAGGCCACCACCAGGCGGCGTTCCGGCCAGCCGCCGCGGGCGGCCGCGAACACCGCCTCCAGTTCGCGCGGGTGGTGGCCGTAGTCGTCCACCAGCAGCGCCTTGCCGCGACCGAAGTCGAGCTCGCCCTTGAGGTTGAAGCGGCGGCCGATGCCCTGGAACTTCTCCAGCGCGCTGGCGATGGCTTCCGGCGCCACGCCCAGCTCCCAGCCCACCGCGGCGGCGGCCAGGGCGTTGAGCACGTTGTGCGCGCCGGGCAGGTTCAGCGTCACCGGCTGCGGTGCCGACTCGGGCAGGTGCAGGGTGAAGCGCATGCAGGCGCCGTGCTGCTGCACGTCGGTGGCACGCACGTCGGCGGGCTCGCGGATGCCGTAGGTGACCAGGTGGCGCGGCGTCTGGGCGGCCAGCGCAGCCGCCTCCGGGTCGTCCGCGCACAGCACGGCCAGGCCGTAGAACGGCAGGCGGTGCAGGAACTCATTGAAGGCGGCCTGCACGCGGCCGAAGTCGCCGCCGTAGTTCTCGAGGTGGTCGGCGTCGATGTTGGTGACCACGGCGACCAGCGGGTTCAGGCGCAGGAAGCTGCCGTCGCTCTCGTCGGCTTCGGCCACCAGCCACTGGCCGCCGCCGAGGCGGGCATTGGCGCCGGCCGACAGCAGCTGGCCGCCGATGACGAAGGTCGGGTCGAGGCCGCCTTCGCTGAGCACGCTGGCCACCAGCGAGGTGGTGGTGGTCTTGCCGTGGGTGCCGGCGATGGCGATGCCGCGCTTGAAGCGCATCAGCTCGGCCAGCATTTCGGCGCGCGGCACCACCGGGATGCGCTGCTCGCGCGCGGCGCGCATCTCGGGGTTGTCGGCGCGGATGGCGCTCGAGACCACCACCACGTCCACGCCGGCCACGTGCGCGGCGTCGTGGCCGCGGTGCACGATGGCGCCCATGCCGGCCAGGCGGCGGGTGGCGGCCGAGTCGCTCGCGTCCGAGCCGGACACCTGGTAACCCAGCGTGACCAGCACCTCGGCGATGCCGCTCATGCCGACGCCGCCGATGCCGATGAAGTGCACGCGCGGGAAGGCGCGGGCCAGGTCGCCGGTTTGCTGCAGGCGGCGGCGGATCATGCGCGGGCCTCCTCGAGCACGATGCCGGCGACGCGGCCGGCGGCGTCGGCGTGGGCGATGCCGCGCGCGGCACCGGCCATGGCCAGGCGGCGCGCAGGGTCGTGCAGCAGCTCGCCGGCGGCGGCGGCGATGCGTTCGGCGAAGCCCTCGCCTTCCGGCACCAGCACGGCGGCGCCGGCCTCGACCAGGAATTCGGCGTTGCGGGTCTGGTGGTCGTCCACCGCGGCCGGGAACGGCACCAGCACCGAGCCCACGCCGGCGGCGCAGAGCTCTGCCAGGGTCAGGGCGCCGGCGCGGCAGACCACGAGGTCGGCCCAGCCGTAGGCCTCGGCCATGTCGGCGATGAAGGGTTCGACGCTGGCCTGCACGCCGGCCTGTCCATACGTCTCGCGCGTGGCGTCGGCGTGGCGCTCGCCGCACTGGTGGCGCACCTGCGGACGACGGTCGACCGGCAGGCCGGCCAGCACCGCCGGCAGCACACGGTTGAGCGCATGCGCGCCCTGGCTGCCGCCAAGCACCAGCAGGCGCGGCGCGCCATCGCGGCCGGCGAAGCGCTCGGCCGGGGCCGGCAGCGCGGCGATGGCCGGGCGCACCGGGTTGCCCACCACTTCGGCGCGGCCCTCGGCGAAGCTGCCCGGGAAGCCGCACAGCACGCGCCGCGCGAAGCGCGACAGCACGCGGTTGGTGAAGCCCGGCGCCCGGTTCTGCTCGTGCACCAGCAGCGGCCGCCGCAGCAGCCAGGCGCACAGGCCGCCCGGGCCGGCGACGTAGCCACCGAAGCTGACGACCGCGCGCGGCCGCAGGCGGCGCAGCACGGCCAGCGCCTGCAGGCAGGCGCGCAGCAGCTGGAACGGCGCCTTGGCCAGGGCCAGCGCGCCCTTGCCGCGCAGGCCGCGCACGGCGATGGTCTCGAGCGCGATGCCGGCGGGCGGCACCAGCCGCGTTTCCATGCCCCCGGCGGCGCCCAGCCAGACGACGGGCACGTCGCGGCGCCGCAGCGCCTCGGCCACGGCCAGGCCCGGGAAGATGTGGCCGCCGGTGCCACCGGCCAGGATCAGCACGGGTGCGCTGGAGGCGCTCATGCCACGGCCCCGATCTTGGGTTCGACGCGATGGCGCGAGCCGCGCGGGCCCGCGGCGGCCGGGGCCACCGCGGCCGGCGAGTTCTCGGCCTGGACCACGTCCGGGCGCGGCGCGCCCTCGTCCCCGCTCGCGCCGGCACCGCGCAGGCGGGCCACCTGGCGCTCGGAGCGGTCGAGTTCGTAGCTCACGCGCAGCAGCAGGCCGATGGCGGCGCAGGTGATCAGCACGCTCGAGCCACCCGAGGACACCAGCGGCAGGGTCAGGCCCTTGGTCGGCAGGATGCCCAGGTTCACGCCGATCGAGACGAAGGCCTGCAGGCTGATCCACAGGCCCACGCCGAAGGCGCAGAAACCGGCGAAGTAGCGGCGCATCTCCACCGCGCGCAGGCCGAGGGTGAAGGTGCGCCAGGAGAACAGCGCGAACACCGCGATGATGCCCACCGAACCCACGAAGCCCAGCTCCTCGGCCGTGACCGAGAAGATGAAGTCGGTGTGCGCCTCGGGCAGGTAGAACAGCTTCTGCACGCTGCCGCCCAGGCCGACGCCGAACCACTCGCCGCGACCGATGGCGATCAGCGCCTGGGTCAGCTGGAAGCCATCGTTGAACGGGTCTTCCCAGGGGTTGAGGAAGGACTTCAGGCGCGCCACGCGGTAGGGCGCGGCCACCGCCACGCCGACCAGCAGCGGCAGCACGCCGGCGCCGATCAGCAGCAGGTGGCCGATGCGCGCGCCGCCCAGCCAGACCATGCCGGCGGTGATGGCGATGATCAGCGCGGCCGAGCCGAAGTCCGGCTGCAGCAGGAGCAGGCACACCAGGAAGCCGGCCACGCCCAGCGGCTTGAGCAGGGTGGACCACTTCTGGCCGATCTCGTCGCGGTAGCGCACCACGTAGCTGGCCAGCCAGACGATCAGCAGCAGCTTCACCGCCTCGACCGCCTGGAACTTGGACACGCCCAGGTTGATCCAGCGCTGGGCGCCGTTGACGGTATGGCCGATGCCCGGCATGAACACCAGGCCCAGCAGCACGATGCAGGCCAGCAGCAGCACGTGGTTGTAGCGCTCGATCAGCTTGAGCTCGGTGCGCATCAGGCCGATGGCCAGCACCGCGCCCAGGCCCAGGAACACCACGTGGCGGGTGAGGAAGTAGAACGGGCCGACGTCCAGGCCTTCGGCGATCGCGATCGAGCTCGAGCCGACCATCACCACGCCGAAGCCGGCCAGCAGCAGGGCCAGGCCCAGCAGCACGGGGTCGTAGCGACCGCCGATCTGCTCGAGCTTGGTGGCCTGGTTGGCGCGCTCGTCGAGGAAGCTCATCTCAGCGCACCTTCAGCGTGGCGAGGCTGACCAGCACGAGCATCACCGAGATGATCCAGAAGCGCACGATCACGCGCGGCTCCGGCCAGCCCTTGAGCTCGAAGTGGTGGTGGATGGGCGCCATGCGGAACACGCGGCGGCCGGTGAGCTTGAAGCTGGCGACCTGGATCATCACCGACAGCGTCTCGATGACGAAGATGCCGCCCATCACCACCAGGATCGCCTCCTGGCGCACGATCACCGCGATGGTGCCCAGCACCGCGCCCAGCGCCAGCGCGCCGATGTCGCCCATGAACACCATCGCCGGGTAGGTGTTGAACCAAAGGAAGCCCAGGCCGGCGCCGGCAATGGCCGCGCAGAAGATGGCGATCTCGCCCGCGCCCGGCACCGCCGGGATCTGCAGGTACTCGGAGAACACCGCGTTGCCCGAGGCATAGGCGAACACGCCCAGCGCACCGGCCACCAGCACCGTGGGCATGATCGCCAGGCCATCGAGGCCGTCGGTCAGGTTCACCGCGTTGGAGAAGCCGACGATCCAGAAATAGGCCAGCACCACGAACATCGCGCCCAGCGGCACCGCGAAATCCTTGAGCAGCGGCAGGAACAGCGTGGTGTTGTTCGGGTGGTCGGCGGTGAAGAACAGCACCAGCGCGGCAGCCAGGCCGAACAGCGACTGCAGCGCGTATTTGTGCCGCGACTTGAGGCCGTTGGGGTCGCGCCTGACGATCTTGATCCAGTCGTCGAGCCAGCCGATGGCGCCGAAGGCCAGCATCACCGCCAGCAGGATCCAGACGTAGCGATTGCGCAGGTCGGCCCACATCAGGGTCGAGAGCGCGATGGTCAGCAGGATCAGCGCGCCGCCCATGGTCGGCGTGCCGGCCTTGGAGAAGTGGCTCTGCGGGCCGTCGGTGCGGATCGGCTGGCCGCCCTTGAGCCGGGCCAGGCGGGCGATGACCCGGGGACCCAGCCACAGCGAAAGCAGCAGCGCGGTGAGCGCGCCGAGGATGCCGCGGAAGGTGATGTAGCCGAACAGCGGCGGCATCCATCCCATCTCGTGCAGCCAGCGGGCCAGTTCAAGCAGCATCGTGTGCGGTTCCTTCGCGGTCGGCGGCCAGCAGCGCGGCCAGTACCTTGTCCATCGCGCTCGAGCGCGAGCCCTTGACCAGGCAGCGCAGCCCCGCCGGCGCGGCGGCGAGCGCCGGGCCGAGCTCGGCCAGCAGGCTGGCCTGGTCCTTGAAATGCTGGGCGCCGGGGCCGAAGGCGCGGCTGGCGGCGGCGCTCATGTCGCCCACCGTCCACAGGCGCTTGAGCCCGGCGCGCAGGGCCTGGCTGCCGACCTCGGCGTGCAGGCCGACGGCGTCCTCGCCCAGCTCATGCATGTCGCCCAGCACCAGCCAGGCGTCGCCACCGGACTCGGCCAGCGCGGCGATCGCCGCCGCCACCGAACCCGGGTTGGCGTTGTAGCTGTCGTCCACCAGCACCACGCCATTGCGCAGCACGTGCGGCACCTGCCGGCCCGGCACCGGCGGCGCCTCCTGCAGGCCCGCGACGACGTGCTCGAGCCGCGCACCGGCGCCGAGGGCCAGGCCGGCGGCGGCCAGCGCGTTCATCACGCTGTGCCGGCCCGGCAGCGGCAGGCGCACGCGGGCGTCGCCGGCGGGCGTGTGCAGGGTGAACTCGGAGGCGTCGGCGCTGGCGCGGATGTCGCTGGCGCGCAGGTCGGCGTCGTTCTCCAGGCCGAAGCGCAGCACCCGGCGATGGCCGATGCGCTGCATGAACAGCGGCGCGAAGGCGTCGTCGGCGTTCACCACCGCCACGCCGTCGTCGGGCAGCGCCTCGTAGATGGCGCCCTTGGTTTCGGCGATGCCCAGCAGGCTGCCCATGCGCTCGAGGTGGGCCGGGCCGATGTTGTTCACCAGCGCCACCTGCGGCGGGGCGATCGAGGCCAGGTAGGCGATGTCGCCCGGCTTGCCGGCGCCCATCTCGTAGATGGCGAAGCGCGCGTCCTCCGGCGCCTCGAGCACCGCCAGCGGCAGGCCGATTTCGTTGTTGCGGTTGCCGGGGTTGGCGTGGGCCTTGCCGGCGCGCGAAAGGATGGACAGCACCAGGGTCTTGACCGAGGTCTTCCCGTTGCTGCCCGTCAGCGCCACCACCACCGCCGGGCGGCCCTGCTGCACGCCGGCGGCGAGTTCGCCGAGCGCGTCCTGGGTGTCGGCGCACAGCACCTGCGGCAGCGGGCAGTCGACCTCGCGGTGCACCAGCAGCGCGGCGGCGCCCGCCGCCAGCGCATCGACGGCGAGGTCGTGGGCGTCGTGGCGCTCGCCGCGCAGCGCGACGAACAGCGCGCCGGGCTGCAGCGTGCGGGTGTCGGTGCCGACCGAGCTGACCTCGACGTCGGCGCCGAGGTGGCGGCCTTCGACCCAGCGGGCCACCTGCGAGAGCAGCACCGGCCTCATGCGCGCGCCTCCAGCAGCGAACGCGCCACCTGCAGGTCGTCGAACGGGTGCTTCACGCCGCCGACGTCCTGGTAGGGCTCGTGGCCCTTGCCGGCCACCAGCACCACGTCGCCGGCGCCGGCGCCCTCGAGCGCCAGGGCGATGGCGCGGGCGCGGTCGCGCTGCACGGTGACGGCGGCGGCGTCGCGGAAGCCGGCGAGGATGCCGGCGACGATGGCGTCGCCATCCTCCCGGCGCGGATTGTCGTCGGTGACGATGACGCGGTCGGCGCCGGCCTCGGCGATGGCCGCCATCTGTGGGCGCTTGCCGGCGTCGCGCTCGCCGCCGCAGCCGAACACGCAGCTCAGGCGACCCGGGGTGTGCTCGCGCAGGCTGGCCAGCGCCTGCCCGAGGGCATCGGGCGTGTGCGCGTAATCCACCACCACCAGCGGCTGGCCGGACTCGCCGCCCACGCGGCTCATGCGGCCACCGACCGGCAGCAGCCGCGGCAGCATCGCCGCCACGTCGGCCAGCGGCCAGCCCAGCGCGCGCAGCGCGCCGGCCACGGCCAGCAGGTTGTCGACGTTGAAGCGGCCCAGCAGCGGCGAGGCCACCGCCAGGCGCTCGTCGCCCTCCACGAGGTCGAAGCGCAGGCCCTGCGGCACCAGCCGGACGGCCTCGGCGCGCAGGCGCGCACCGGCCTGGCCGCGGGCGCTGACGCCGATCACGTCCACGCCCTCGGCGATGCCCGCCGCGAGGCCCGCACCGAAGGCGTCGTCGAGGTTGAGCACCACGGCCTGCAGCGTCGGCCAGGCGAACAGCCGGGCCTTGGCGGCGCCGTAGGCTTCCATCGTGCCGTGGTAGTCGAGGTGGTCGCGGGTGAGGTTGGTGAACACCGCCACGCGGAAGGCCACCGCATCGACGCGGCCCTGCTCGAGCGCGTGCGAGCTGACTTCCATCGCCACGTGGCTGGCGCCCTGGTCGCGCATGCCGGCCAGCAGGCGGTGCACGGCGATGACGTCGGGTGTGGTGCGCTCGCCCGGCACGGTGGCGCCGTACAGGCCGGCGCCGAGCGTACCGATGGTGCCGGCCGTGGCACCCGACAGGTGCAGGGCCTGGGCCAGCAGCTGCACGGTGGACGTCTTGCCGTTGGTCCCGGTGACGCCGACCACCTGCGCCTGGCGCGAGGGCGAGCCGTAGAAGCGGTCGGCCAGCTCGCCCTGGCGCGCGCGCAGGCCCGGCACGGCGATGGCGTTGGCCGGCACCGGCAGGCCCTCGGGCGCCGGCGGTTCGAACAGGATGGCGCTGGCGCCCGCGGCCTCGGCCTGGGCGGCGTGCCGCAGCCCGTGCGTGCTGGCCCCGGCCAGCGCGACGAAGGCGTAGCCGGGCCGCAGCTCGCGGCTGTCCGCGGCCAGGCCGGTGAGCGCCGGGTTGAACGCCGGCGGGGGCGACGCGGCGCCCCCGAGCAGTTCGTGCAGGTGCATGGCGCGGGTCATGGCGCGACCCTCGGGACGGGGGCCTTCTTGCGGGCCCGGGCTTCCTGCGCCGCGTACCACTTCTCGATGTCGTCCGGCGGCACGTCCATCAGGCGCAGCGCGCCGTCCATGACGCGGTGGAACACCGGCGCCGACACCGCGCCGCCGCCGAACTCCAGGCCCTGCGGCTCGTGGATGACCACGGCCATGGCGAAGCGCGGATTGGTGGCCGGCACCAGGCCGACGAACACCGCGGCATAGCGCTTGGCCGCGTAACCGCCGCCGTCGGCCTTGCGCGAGGTGCCGGTCTTGCCCGCGACGCGATAGCCGGTGACGCGGGCGCGGCGCGCGGTGCCCTCGGGGCCGGTGACGGTCTCGAGCATGTCCATCAGCTGCCGGGCGATGGCCGGGTCGATGACCTGCTCGCCTTCGCCGGCGCCGCCCTTGACGAAGGTGGGCGTCATGATCCGGCCGTCGTTGCCGATGGCGGCATAGGCGCGCGCCAGCTGCAGCGGGGTCACCGACAGGCCGTAGCCGTAGGAGATGGTGGCCTTCTCGGTCGGGCCCCAGCGGCGCGCCGGCGGCAGCACGCCCGGCAGCTCGCCGGGGAAGCCGCTGCCGCTGCGCTGTCCGAGGCCGAAGCGGTGGTACATGTCGTACTGGTGGTCGGCGCTGAGCTCGTTGGACACCTTGATGGCGCCGACGTTCGAGCTCTTGGTCAGGATGCCGGCCAGGGTGAGCGTGCCGTAGTTGCGGAAGTCGCGGACGGTGTAGCCGCCGGGCAGCGGCATGTAGCCCGGCGCGGTCGGGATGAGCGACTCGGGCGTGAACTTGCCGGCCTCGAGGCCCGCGGCGAGGGTGAGCGTCTTCATCACCGAGCCCGGCTCGACCACGTCGGTGACCGAGCGGTTGCGGCGCGCCTCGGCGTCGGCGCCGACGCGCGAGTTGGGGTTGTAGGAGGGCTGGTTCACCATCGCCAGCACTTCGCCGGTGGGCACGTCGAGCACCACCACCGAACCCGAGGTGGCGCCGGTCTCGATCAGCGCGGCCTTGAGCTCGCGATAGGCCAGGTACTGGATGCGGCGGTCGATCGACAGCACCAGGTCCTTGCCCGGCTCGGCGGCGCGCACCAGGTCCACGTTCTCGACGATGCGGCCGCGGCGGTCGCGGATCACGCGCTGGCTGCCTTCCTTGCCGGTGAGCCACTCGTTGAAGGCCAGCTCCAGGCCCTCCTGGCCGCGGTCGTCGATGTTGGTGAAGCCGAGCACGTGGGCCAGCACCTCGCCGTGGGGATAGAAGCGGCGGAATTCGCGCTGCGAGTAAACGCCGGGAATCCCCAGCGCGGTGATCCCTTCGGCCACGTCCGGGTTGAGGTGCCGGCGCAGGTAGACGAACTCCTTGTCGGCACGCTCGGAGACGCGGCGGGTGAGCACGTCCAGCGGGATCTGCAGCGCCCTGGCCAGCTCGGGCAGGCGGTCGGGATGGACCAGCAGCTCCTTCGGGTTGGCCCAGATCGACTCGACCGGCGAGGACACCGCCAGCGGCTCGCCGTTGCGGTCGGTGATCATGCCGCGCGAGGTGGCGATGGGCACCTCGCGCAGGAAGCGCGCGTCGCCCTGCTGCTGGTAGAACTCCTCGCTGATCACCTGCAGGTGCGCCGCGCGCGCCACCAGCACGACGCAGCAGGCGGCCAGCACGCCGCCGACCACCATCAGGCGCTTGCGCGGGCTGTAGCTGCTGCGGCCGCTCATGGCTTGAGCACCACGATGTCGTCGTCGGACGGGAAGGTCATGCCCAGGCGCGTGCCGGCCACCTGCTCGATGCGGTTGGCCTCGGACCAGGTGGCCTGTTCGAGCTGCAGGCGACCGAACTCGATGTTGAGCTCGTCGCGCTGCTTCTCGAGCGTGGTCAGGGCGATGTAGGCCTGGCGGTGCTCGTGGCGCGCCCAGACCACGCCCAGGGCGCTGGCGATCACCGCCACCGAGAGCACCAGCAGCAGGAAGTGGCGCGGGCTCATGCCACCTCCCCCGCCGCGAGCTTTTCCGCCACGCGCAGCACGGCGCTGCGGGCGCGCGGGTTGTCGGCCACTTCCTGGGCGGTGGCGCGCAGGGCGCCGGAGACGTCGCGCAGGCTCGGCGTGAACGCGGTCGGCACCGGCATGCGGCGGTTGCCCGGCGGCGCCTTCGCGTGGCGGGCGATGAACTGCTTGACGATGCGGTCTTCGAGCGAGTGGAAGCTGATCACCGCCAGCCGGCCGCCGGGTCGCAGCAGCGACAGCGCAGCGCCGAGCCCGGCCTCGAGGTCGTCGAGCTCGCGATTGATGAAGATGCGGATGGCCTGGAAGCTGCGCGTGGCCGGGTGGATCTTCTCGCCGCCGCGCGGCATCACCGAGGCGATGAGCTCGGCCAGCTGCGCCGTGCGCTCGATCGGGGTTTCGCCGCGGCGCGCCACGATGGCGCGGGCGATGCGCCGGCTCATCTTCTCCTCGCCGTAGGTCCAGAGCACGTCGGCGATCTCGCGCTCGTCGGCGCGGGCCAGCCACTGCGCGGCGCTTTCACCGGACTCGGGGTCCATGCGCATGTCGAGCGGGCCGTCCTTGCCGAAGCTGAAGCCGCGCTCGGCCACGTCGAGCTGGGGCGAGGACACGCCGAGGTCGAGCAGCACGCCGTCGAGGCCGGCGGCGGCCTCGTCCCACTGCGCCATGCCGGCGAAGGAGCCGCGGCGGACGGCGACCCGCCCGTCCGCGCCGAAGAGCGCGTGGGCGGTCGCGATCGCTTCCGGATCCTTGTCCATCACCAACAGCCGTCCATCCGGGCCAAGCCGGTCGAGCACGCCGCGCGCATGGCCCCCTCGCCCGAACGTGCCATCCAGATACCTGCCATCCCTGCGTACCTGCAGGCCGTCCATGACCTGCGCCCACATCACGGGGAGATGGCTGGGCTGCGTTTCCGCACGCATCCCGGCCATGCCCGTCACAGCCTGAGGTCGAGCATGTCCTCGCTGATCTCGTCTTCCCCGATGGTCTGACGGATCTGCGCGAGGTGCGCCTGCTCGCTCCAAAGTTCGAACTTGCCGCCCATGCCCAGCAGCACGGCCTTCTTCTCGATGCCCGCGGCGTTGCGATGGCTGGCCGGCAGCAGCACGCGGCCGTTGCCGTCGGGCTCGACCACCGTGGCGGCGCCGACCAGCTTGAGCTGCAGGTTGCGGTGCACGCGCTTGGCGTTGGGCAGGGCGTTGACCTGGTCGCGGACCTTTTCCCAGGCCGCTTCCGGGTACAGCCACAGGCAGCCGGCCTCGTAGGGGTTGTAGGTGACCACCAGGCGGTTGGCGCAGGCGCGCGCGACCTGGTCGCGGTAGGCCGTCGGAATGGCCAGCCGCCCCTTGTCGTCAATCGTGATCGCCGTTTCGCCCTGGAACATCGCCCTGGTTCCGCCCTCGCCCACCGAAAACCACAAAAAGCCCGGATTTCCCTCGGATGTCCACGTTAGACCTGCCCCCATGGGGTGTCAAGGACAAAATCAGGGGAATTTCGCTAGGCGGATCAAGGCGTTGCGCGAAACTTGAGAGTCTTGTTTAAGAACCATTCGGCAACTGTTGTTTCACATGGATTTGATCCAAAGCCGTGAAACAGTTCCGGTCGGCCGGTCCAGGCCGGGCGTCCGGACGCAGGCCGGCCCCGCCGGGCCGGCCGGGGGCCGGATTGCGCGAATCGGGGCTTTCGGGGGGAGGAAGTGGCGGAGCCGGCCGCTAAGCCGGGTTCTGTCGTGGACAGTCATTCCTCTGGGACCTGCGTCGCCGCAGGCCTCAAGCAGCCAACCCGGGTGCGGCACGAGCCATGCCATCGCACCCCTATTTGGCCTTGCTCCGGGTGGGGTTTGCCGTGCCCCGGGGCGTTGTCCCCCCGGGCGGTGGGCTCTTACCCCACCGTTTCGCCCTTACCACGCACCCTTTCGGGCCGTTCGGCGGTTTGTTTTCTGTTGCACTTTCCGTCGGCTCACGCCGCCCAGGCGTTACCTGGCACCCTGCTCTGTGGAGCCCGGACTTTCCTCGGCGCATTGCTGCGACGCGACTGTCTTGGCCGGCTCCGCCGCGCGCATTCTCGCACATTGGGGGAGTTGTTTTTTGCCACGGATGAACACGGATATACACGGATGGAGCAAAAGCCAAATTCAGTCCAGATCGCTCTTATCCGTGTTCATCCGTGTTCACCCGTGGCAAAAAAGCCCTTCAGGCCTCGGAGCCGCCGTAGAGGGCTTTGCGGGGTGCGCCGCTGAGGTCGGCGGCGAGTTTGGCGGCGACGGACGGTTTGAGGTGTTCGCTCAGGCGGGCGTAGAGGCGCTGGCCTTCGCGCAGGCGTGCTTCGGCGTCGTCTTCGCAGCCGCGCACGACGATCACGAACTCGCCCTTGCGCTGGTTCTCGTCGGCGGCCACGCGCGCGGCGAGGTCGCCCAGGGTGTCGCCCAGCACCGTCTCGAACAGCTTGGTCAGCTCGCGCGCCAGCACCGCTTCGCGCGCCGCTCCGAATTCCGCCACCAGATCGGCAAGGCACTCCTCGATGCGGTGTGAGCTTTCGTAGAACACCAGCGTGCGCGTTTCCCTCGCCAGCGCCTGCAGCCGCTCGCGGCGGGCGCCCGCCTTCGCCGGCAGGAAGCCTTCGAAACAGAAGCGGTCGGAGGGGATGCCCGCCACCGACAGCGCCGCGATCGCCGCGCAGGCGCCCGGCACCGGCACCACGCGCAGGCCGGCCGCGCGCACCTCGCGCACGAGCCGGTAGCCCGGGTCGCTTACCAGCGGCGTGCCCGCGTCGGAGACCAGCGCCAGCGCGTCGCCGCCCTTGAGGCGCTCGACCAGCTTCCAGGCCATGTCGGCCTCGTTGTGCTCGTGCAGCGCGACCAGCGGACGATCGATGCCCAGTGCGCCCAGCAGCTGGCGGGTGTGCCGCGTGTCCTCGGCGCAGATGGCGTCCACGCCGGCCAGCACCTCGCGCGCCCTCGCGGTCAAGTCGCCGAGGTTGCCGATGGGCGTGGCCACCACGTGCAGCGCCCCCGCGTGTACCGTTGCCATGACCGCGCCCTCCGTGTGCACCGGGTATCATCTTACGCGGCAATCCCAACGGACCCCGACCATGCTGCGAACCGCCCCCCTGCTGCTGGCCCTCGCCCTGCTCGCCGGCTGCGCCAGCGTCAGCGTGCAGCGCGATCCTTCCGCCGCCGGGCCGACGCCCGCCCCGGCCACGCCGGCCTCGCGCCTGGCCGAGGACGGCCAGCATGCCGAAGCCGCGCGCGCCTACGCGGCGATCGCCGCCGAGTCGCGCGGCGCCGCCCGCGAACGCGCCCTGCTCGACGCCGCCTGGCAGTACCGCCTGGCCGGACAGGACGCCGCGGCGCGCCAGGCCTGGTCGGAGGTGCCGCGCCGCCGGCTCGAGGGCCGCGCCGCGCTGCAGCACGACCTGCTCGGCGCGCATTTCCAGCTTCAGGCCAACCGCGCCGCCGAGGCGCTGGCCTTGCTGGGCCAGCCGCGCGCCTCGGTGCCGGCCGCGCTCGCCGCCGACTGGCATGGCCTGCGCGCCGACGCGCTGCGCCGGCTGGGCCGCGGCTTCGACGCCGCCGCCGACCTCGCCTGGCTGGCGGCCGCGCAGACCGGCGAAGCCCGGGTGCGCACGGTGGGCGAAATCGTCGCCCTGCTCTCGGCCGAGTCCGACGCCAACCTCTCGGCCAAGGCCGCCGCGCTGCCGGTCGGCGAACCGCTTTACGCCTACGCCGGCCGCAGCCTGAGCCAGCGCGGCCTGCCGCTGCCGCGCCCCTACGACCGCAGCGGCTCGACGCCTTCGCTCGATGCCCTGCCGCCGGCCGAACGCGACGGCTACCGCCCGCCCGAGCGCCTGGCGGTGCTGCTGCCGCTCAGCGGCCCGCTGGCCACCGCCGGCCTGTCGGTGCGCGATGGCGTGCTGGCGGCGTACTACGCCGAGCCGCGCCGGCGCCCGAGCCTGCGCTTCTACGACACGGCCGCGCCCGGCGGCTTGCGCGAGGCCCTGGCACGCGCCACCGCCGACGGCGCGCAGATGCTGATCGGCCCACTTTCGCGCGAGGAAGTGAACACCGTGTTCGCCACGCCGGAGCTGTCGCTGCCGACCGTGGCGCTCAACCGCGGCAGCAACGCCCCCACGCCCGGCAGCACCAGCTTCGCGCTGGCGCCCGAGGACGAGGGCGCGGCCGCGGCCGACCGCCTGCTCGACCGCGGCCAGCGCCGCGTGCTGGTGGTGACGCAGAACGATGAAACGGCGCGTCGTTCGCTCGCCAGCTTCCGGGTGCAGCTGTCCGCGCGCGGCGGCGAAGTCATCGGCGAAGTCGTCGTGTCGCCCGACAACCCCGACTACGTGCCGGCCTTGCAGGCCGCCGTGGCCGCGGCGGGTGGCCTGCGCCCCGATGCCCTGTTCCTGAGCCTGAAGGCCGCCGAGGCGCGCCTGCTGGCCAGCCAGGTGGAACCGGCCGGCCTGGCCGGCGTGCCGCGCGTGGCCTCGTCGCTGATCCTCTCGGGCGCGAACCTGCGCATGGACGTCGAGCTCGACGGCATCGAATACCCCGAGCTGCCCTGGCTGCTGGGCCTGCGCGGCGGCCTGCCGGACTCCGACACGCTGGGCAACACCCTGCCCGGCGCCCAGGGCGGCGGCGCACGCCTGTTCGCCTTCGGCCACGACGCCTGGCGCCTGGCGGCCTACCTCGACCGCCTGGTGTCCGACCCGGGCGCGCAGGTGCGCGGCGCCACCGGCGAGCTCTCGCTCGACGCCAACGGCGTGGTGCAGCGCAAGCCCGCCTGGGCGGTGTTCAGCGGTGGCCGCCCGCGCCCGGCGCCGGACGGCGCCCTGCTGCCCGATGCCGGCGCGCCCTGAGAAACGCGCCACCGGCGACGCGGCCGAACAGGCCGCGCGCCAGCTACTCGAGGGCGAAGGCCTGCGCCTGCTGGCGCAGAACGTGAACTACCGCTTCGGCGAACTCGACCTGGTGATGCGCGAGGGCGAGTGGATCGTCTTCGTCGAGGTGCGCTACCGCGCCGACGACCGCTACGGCGGCGGCCTGGCCTCGGTGGACCGCCGCAAATGCCGCCGCGTCGCCCTCGCCGCCCGGGCCTGGCTCGCCCGCCATCCGGAACTCGCCAGCGCCCCCTGCCGCTTCGACATCGTCGCCGCCTCGCCCGCGGGCCTCGACTGGCACCGCGCGGCCTTCACCCTCGACGACCTCTAGCATTTTTTGGCCACGGATGGACACGGATAAACACGGATAAGGGCAAAGAGCGGTTTTGTCTTGATTTCATCCGTGTTTGTCCGTCTCCATCCGTGGCAAAAAGCATCCACGAGAATCACCTACACTCTAGACATGGCCGGACTGCCGAAAAACGTAGTGGATGCGTTGCAAGCCGTGCTTCCGGCAGGCGGGCTGCTGCTGGACCCGGCCGAGCGGCTGGCTTACGGCTACGACAATTCGCGGCGGCAGGGGCTGCCGCTGGCGGTGGCGCTGCCGACCGACGCCGCGCAGGTGCAGGCCATCGTGCGGCTGTGCCGCGCGCACCGGCTGCCGATCGTCGCGCGCGGCCGCGGCACCAACACCACCGGCGCCAGCGTGCCGGGCGAGGATGCGCTGGTGGTCTCGTTCGAGCGCATGAACCGCCTGCTCGACGTGCGCCCGGGCGACCGCGTGGCCGTAGTCGAGCCCGGCCTGCTCAACGGCGACCTGCAGGCGGCGCTGGCGCCGCACGGCCTGTTCTGGCCGCCCGACCCCACCAGCGCGGCCTTCAGCTCGGTCGGCGGCAACCTGGCTTGCAACGCCGGCGGCCCGCGCGCGGTGAAGTACGGCGCCACCCGCGACAACGTGCTCGCGCTCAAGGCCGTCACCGGCAGCGGCGAGCTGGTCGAGTTCGGCGCCGCCACCACCAAGGGCGCGAGTGGCTACGACCTCTCGCGCCTGCTGATCGGCTCCGAGGGCACGCTGGCGCTGATCGTCGAGGCCACGCTGCGGCTCACGCCCACGCCCACGCACCGGCGCGCGCTGCGCGCGCTCTATGCCGACGTCGAAAGCGCCGCGGCGGCCGTGGCGCGCCTGATGGCACAGCCCGTCACCCCCTCGATGCTCGAATTCATGGACGGCGACTGCGTGCGCCTGGCGCGCGAGGTCGGCGGCGCCGACCTGCCCGCGGGCGCCAGTGCGCTGCTGATGATCGAGGCCGACGGCGAGGCGGCGGTGCTCGACGCCGCCGAAGCCGCGCTGCGCCGCGCCGCCGAAGGCCCCGGCTGCCTGTCGGTGGACGCCGCGGCCAGCGAGGCCGAACGCGAGACACTGTGGGCCGCGCGCAAGGCGCTCTCGCCGGCGCTGCGCACGCTGGCGCCGGGCAAGATCAACGAGGACGTGGTGGTGCCGGTCTCGTGCATCCCGGACCTCGTCGCGGCGGTGCGCGCCGCGGCGGCGGCGCAGTCGCTGGCCATCGTCTGCTTCGGCCACGCCGGCAACGGCAACCTGCACGTGAACATCCTCTACGACCCGGCCGATCCCGCGCAGGTCACGCGCGCCGACGCCGCGCTCGAATCCGTGTTCGACGCCGTGATCGCGCTCGGCGGCCTGGTCTCGGGCGAACATGGCATCGGCCTGGCCAAGCGCGAGCTGCTGGCCCGCTCCCTCTCGCCGCAAACCCTGGCGCTGATGCGCGCCATCAAGACCCAGTTCGACCCCGACGCCCTGCTCAACCCCGGCAAGGTCCTGCCGCCGGCCTGACCCCGCCTAAAGCAGCGCGGCCAGCAGCTGCAGGCAGCCCAGGGCGTAGAGGCCCGCCAGGGCGTCGTCGAGCATGGCGCCGAAGCCGCCGTGCAGCTGGCGGTCGGCCCAGCTGACGGGCCAGGGTTTGGCGATGTCGAAGACGCGGAACAGCACCAGCCCGGCCAGCATCCAGGGCCAGCCGGCCGGCGCGGCGAAGAGCGCGATCCAGACGCCGATGTACTCGTCCCAGACCACCAGGCCCGGATCCTCGATGCGGGTTTCGCGGATCACCCACTGCGCCGCCCGGCAGCCCACCGCGAAACCCACCGCGACGACGGCCAGATAGGCCAGCGGCGACAGGCCCTGCATCAGGAACCACCACGGCAGCAGCGCCGCGATACTGCCCACCGTGCCCGGCGCGCGCGGCGAAAACCCGGCGCCGAAGCCCGCCGCGAGCCAGCCCAGCGGGTGCTTCATCAGCCGGCGACGGGTGCCCTCGGGAAGGCGGCTCATGCGTGGCCACCGCTGAAGTGCTGGTAGCCGTCGGCCGGCGGCGTCCAGGCGTCGCCGTCGGGCGTGCCGAAACGCAGGCCGGCGCCGGCTTCCACCTGGCCCACCACGGTGACGGGCAGGTCGATGGCCGCCATCGCCTGCTCGATCTGGAAGGCGCGCGCGGCCGGCGCGGTGAAGCACAGCTCGTAGTCGTCGCCGCCGGTGAGCTGCAGCGTCCAGCGCCGCGCCTCGTCGAAATGATCCGCCAGCGTGCGCGAGGTGGGCAGGCGGCCCAGTTCGAGGCGCGCACCGACGCCGCTGGCCGCCAGCACGTGGCCGAGGTCGGCGGCGAGGCCGTCGCTGAGGTCGATGCCTGCGCTGGCCAGGCCGCGCAGCGCCAGGCCCGCCTGCACGCGCGGCGTCGGGCGGTCGAGGCGGTGGCGCAGCTTGGCCGAGGCCGGGCCGCGCGCACGCCACTGCGCCAGGCCGCCGGCGGCGTCGCCGATCGTGCCGGTGACCCAGATGTCGTCGCCAACGCGCGCACCATCGCGGCGCAGCGCCTGGCCGGCCGGCACCAGCCCGTGCACGGTGATGCTCATCGACAGCGGGCCGCGGGTGGTGTCACCGCCCACCAGCGAGACGCCGTGCTCGTCGGCCAGGGCCAGGAAACCGTCGAGGAATTCATCGAGCCAGGCGGCGTTCGCCTCGGGCAGGGTCAGCGCCAGCGTGCACCAGGCCGGCGTGGCGGCCATGGCGGCGAGGTCGCTGAGGTTCACCGCCAGCGCCTTGTGGCCGATGTCGGCCGGGGCGGTATCGTCGGGGAAATGCACGCCGGCCACCAGCGTGTCGCAACTCACCACCAGCTCGTGGCCGGGCGGCAGCGCCAGCACCGCGGCGTCGTCGCCGATGCCCAGCACCACGTCGTCGCGGCGCCCGGCGCGGGCGCGGATGCGTTCGATCAGGGCGAACTCGCCCGGCATCAGGACCGGCGGGCGGCCTGCGCCTCGGCCGCGCGCCAGGCGGCGGCGGCGTGGTCGAGTACGCCGTTGACGTAGGTGTGGCCGTGCTCGGAGCCAAAGCGCTTGGTGGTCTCGATCGCCTCGTTGATCACCACGCGGTAGGGCACGTCCGGGCGGTGGCGCAGCTCGTAGGCGGCGATGCGCAGCACCGCGCGCTCGATCGGGTCGACCTGGTCGATGGCGCGGTCGAGGAAGCCCGCCAGGGCCTCGTCCAGCGCCCCGAGGTTCTTCTCGACGCCGCGCACCAGATCCTCGAAGTACTCGAGGTCGGCCACTTCCATGTCCTGCTCGTTGCGGAACTGCTCGATCACCTTGGTGATTGCGGTGTTCGAGAGCTGCCAGGCATACAGCGCCTGCAGCGCGCGGCGGCGGGCGCGCGAGCGCGCGTGCGGGTCGATGCCGTCGGGGCGGGTGTGCTTCATGCCAGTTTTCCGATCAGGTTGGCCATTTCGATGACGACCAGCGCCGCCTCCTCGCCCTTGTTGCCGTGGCTGCCGCCGGCGCGGGCCTCGGCGTCGGCGTAGTCGTCCACCGCCAGCACGCCGTTGGCCACCGGGACGCCGGTGTCGAGCGCCACGCGCATCAGGCCGCGGGCGCACTCGTCGGCCACCTGCTCGAAGTGGCGGGTGTCGCCGCGCACCACGCAGCCCAGGGCCACCACGCCGGCGTAGCCGACCCGGTCGAGGGCATTGGCGGCGGCCACGGGCAGTTCCCAGGCGCCGGGCACGCGCAGCAGGTCGAGCGCCTCCTCGGGCACGCCGTTGGCGGCGAAGGCGCGGCGCGCGCCATCGACCAGCGCATCGGTGATGCGCGGGTTCCAGCGGCTGGCGAGGATGGCGTAGCGGGCGCCGGCAGGGCTGCGGACGTCGCCTTCGAAGTGGGCCATGGCGGGGCGGGTCGGGGGAAAGGCCGCCAGTTTACCGCGCCGGGGGCTCCACGTACTCGACCACTTCCAGGCCGTAGCCCGCCAGGCCCACCTGGCGGCGGGGCGTGCCGAGCACGCGCAGCTTGCCCAGGCCCAGGTCGTGCAGGATCTGCGCGCCGGCGCCGTTGCGGCGCCACTCGCGGGCACGCGGGGCCTCGGCCTGGCTGGTTTCGGTGATGCGTGCGAGCAGGTCGTCGGGCGACAGCGGCTCGCTGAGCACCACCACCACGCCCTCGCCCGCCGCGGCCACGGCCGCCAGGGCGTCGCCCGCGCTGACGCCGAAATCGGCGCGCCGCCAGTGCAGCACGTCCGAAAGCGGGTTCTTCACGTGCACGCGCACCAGGGTGGGCGTGTCGGCGCGCGGCTGGCCGTGCACCAGGGCGAAATGCAGGTCGCGGCTCAGGCGGTCGCGGTAGGTGACGAGGCGGAAAGCGCCATGCGCGGTGTCCACCGCGCGCTCGTCGACGCGCTCGACGGTGTGCTCGGTCTCGAGGCGATAGCGGATCAGCTCCTCGATCGAGCCGATCTTCAGGCCGTGCTCGGCCGCGAACTTCTCGAGCTCCGGGCGGCGCGCCATCGAGCCGTCGGGGTTGAGGATCTCCACCAGCACGCCGGCCGGCTCCAGGCCCGCCAGCAGGGCCAGGTCGCTGGCGGCCTCGGTGTGGCCGCTGCGGGTGAGCACGCCACCGGGCTGGGCCATCAGCGGGAAGATGTGGCCGGGCTGGGTGAGGTCATCGGCCGCGGCGTCGGGGCGCACGGCGGTGCGGATGGTGTGGGCGCGGTCGTAGGCGCTGATGCCGGTGGTGACGCCCTCGGCAGCCTCGATCGAGACGGTGAAGTTGGTGTGGTAGGGCGAGTTGTTGTCGCGCACCATCGGGCCCAGGCCCAGCTGGCGGCAGCGCTCGCGCGTGAGCGACAGGCAGACCAGGCCGCGCGCGTGCGTGACCATGAAGTTGATGTCGCCGGGCTTGACCAGCTCGGCGGCCATGATCAGGTCGCCCTCGTTTTCGCGGTCCTCGTCGTCGACGATGACGACCATCCGGCCCTGGCGGATTTCCTCGAGCAGTTCGGGAATGGTGGCGAAGCTCATTTCGATTCCTCGCGGGTCGCCAGCAGGCGCTCGACGTAGCGGGCGACGGTGTCGACCTCGAGATTGACCGGGTCGCCCGCCTTCGTTTCGCCGAACGCGGTGTGCGCCACCGTGTGCGGCACGAGGTTCACCTCGAAGCCGCCGTCGTCCACGGCGTTGACGGTGAGGCTGGTGCCATCGACGGCGATCGAGCCCTTCACCGCCACGTAGCGCAGCACCGAGGCCGGCGCACTGAAGCGCCAGCGCTGGCTGCGGCCGTCCTCCCACACCTTCTCGACCGCGCCGACCGCGTCGACGTGGCCCGACACCAGGTGGCCGCCGAGGCGGTCGGTCGGCAGCAGCGAGCGCTCGAGGTTCACCGCCGCGCCGAGGGCGAGCGTGCCGAGCTTGGTCAGCGCCAGCGTTTCGTTCGAGACATCGGCATCCCAGCCCGCCTCGTCCCAGGCCACGACGGTCAGGCAGCAGCCGCTGACGGCGATCGACTCGCCCAGGGCGATGTCGTCGTGGGCCAGCGCGCCCCAGGAAAAGCGCAGGCGCTGGTCGCCGCCGCGCACGTCGCGGGCCAGCAGGCGGCCAACGGATTGGATCAGACCGGTGAACATGGACGGGGTAGCCTCGGGCCGGGGCGAAACGCCGGCGAAACCGCGATTCTACCGGCCCCGGCCGCCATGGACCGATGAAACCGCCCGCCGCGCCGCAACGCTGGGTCGCGCGCGCGGCCCGGCCGGCGCGCCGGCCGGGCTGCACGCGCCGCCTAGAGCCCCGCCAGGACGGCCGCCTGGCGGCCGTCCCGGACCGCGCCGGGCGCCGACTCGCCCTCGAAGACGCCGTTGCCCAGGTTGAGCACGCCCTCGAAATGCAGGCTCGGACGCTCCTCGCCCGGCTCGGCGTTGTCGTCCAGCGCCAGGCCCCGGGCGCGCAAGGTGCCGAAATTGAGGATGCCGCCCGCCGCCGCCACGGCCTCGTAGTGGCCCAGCACCCGGTTGCCGTGCACGCGGGTGGCCTCGAGCACCATCTGGCCGTAGTTGAGCACCGTGCCGGCGTCGCGGCGCCCGGCAAACAGCAGGTTGTGGGCGATTTCACTGTCGCGGGCCGTGATGCGTCCGTGGTTGAGCACGATCGCGGATGCCTTGCGCACCGAGCTGTCGACGATGGACACGTTGTGCAGGCTCAGCTCGCCGAAATTGCGCACCGCGCCGTCGGTGCCTTCGGCCAGCACGAGGTCGCGTACCCGCAGCTCGGCGCCCTCGCCCACCTCGAGCAGGCTGGCCGGCCGCGCACTGTAGCCGCGGATCTCGGCATGGTTGCCCTCGAGGGTCAGGCGGTCGGAGACCATCGGCAGCAGCAGGCCCTCGCGGGATTCGCGCGTCAGCACGTACAGGCCCCGGCGGGCCAGGCGGATGGTGGTGTGGCCAGGGCTGGCGTTGGCCTGCTCGATGGCCCGGACCAGGCCCTCGACGTCGTTGTTGGCGATTTCCACGGTGGCCTGGCGGGTGCAGGCGCAAAGGCCGACGGTCAGGGCGAGCAGCAGCAAGCGGTGCACGGGCATGGCGCCTTCTCCGGCTGGGGGGACCGGGGTCCACCCTCCGGGTCGCGGCTAGAGCAAGCGCTCGAACGCACTCGCGTCAACTGGGGCGTGGTCGCAGCGTAAGCCTCAGGTCGGGCCCGATCTGGCGTGATTCGACCACGTCGAGCGCCAGGCGCTCGTCCATCGACGCGGGCGTGACGCCCGCCAGCAGCGGCCGGCCGCGCTCGCCCAGCAGCACCGGGGCCACGTAGACCAGCAGCTCGTCGGCCAGGCCCGCGGCCACCAGCGCGCCCGAGAGCGTGGCGCCGGCCTCGACCTGCAGTTCGTTCACGCCGCGCTGCCCGAGCTGGGCCAGCACCGCGCCCAGGTCCAGGCCGCCTTCGATGCGGCGCACGGCGAACGCATCCACCTCGTCGCCGTAATCGGGCACGATGTCGTCGCCGTGCACGGCCAGGGTGGGTGCCGCGCCGTCGGTGAGCAGGCCGGCGCCGGCGGGCAGGCGGCCGCGCTCGTCGAGCACCACGCGCAGCGGCGGGATGAAGGCTTCGTCGGAATCCAGACGCACGGTCAGCCGCGGGTCGTCGGCCAGGACCGTGCCGATGCCGGTGAGCAGGGCGCCCGAGCGCGCGCGCCAGCGCATCACGTCGGCGCGCGAAGCCTCGGAGGTGATCCACTTCGAGCTGCCGTCGGCCAGGGCCGTGCGCCCGTCCAGGCTCATGCCCAGCTTCACCCGCACCCAGGGCCGGCCGCGCTCGATGCGCGAGAAGAAACCTCGGTTGAGGTGGCGCGCCGCCGCTTCCATCAGCCCGAACTCCACCGTGACCCCGGCGGCCTCGAGCTTGGCGAAGCCCTGCCCCGCCACCTGGTGGAAGGGATCGCGGCAGGCCGCCACCACGCGGGTGATGCCCGCCGCCACCAGGGCATCGGCGCAGGGCGGCGTGCGGCCGTGGTGGGCGCAGGGCTCGAGCGTGACGTAGGCGGTGGCGCCGGCGGCCCGGCCGCCGGCGGCGCGCAGCGCGTGCACTTCGGCATGCGGCTCGCCGGCGCGCGCGTGCCAGCCCTCGCCCAGCACGCGGCCGCCGTCGGCGATCACGCAGCCGACCATCGGGTTGGGCCGCGCGGTGAAGGCGCCGCGCGCGGCCAGCTGCAGGGCGCGCGCCATGTGGGCGTGGTCGTGGGCTGAGAACGCACTCATGCCGGCAGGATATCCATCAGGTGCACCGCGTGGCCACGCAGCGTGGCCGCGCCCAGGTCACGCCAGCCCAGGGCGGCGTAGAAACCGACGTGTTCGGGCGTGAACAGCCACAGCCGCGGCACGCCCTCGCGCGCGGCCAGGGCCACGCATTCGCGCACCAGCGCACGGCCGATGCCGCGGCCCCGGCAGTCGGGCCGGACGAACAGGCTGGCCAGCCAGGCGTCGCCCACCGGCGTGAACTCGGGCGCGTCCTCGTCCACCAGGCTCACCGAACCCACCGGCGCGTCGCCCTCGAGCGCAACGAGCGTGGTGGGCCGGCCGCGGCGCGTGGCGTGGTCACGCAGCTCGTCGGTGGCGGCCTGCAGGCTCCACTCGGCCGGGTCGTAGAAATGGCCCCAGTGGGCGTGGTGCCAGGCGGCCAGGGTCGCGGCGTGGCCCGGCACCTCGGCCAGGGGCCGGATCACCACCTCACTCACTTGCGGGCCTTGTCGGGCGTCCCCTCGAGCAGCGGCAGCTGCAGGCCCTCGAGGCCGGGCAGGTCGCGCTCGAGCCGCTCGATCTCCTCGCGGAAGGCCTGCACGTCCTCGAACTTGCGGTACACCGAGGCGAAGCGCACGTAGGCCACCTGGTCGAGCTTCTTGAGCTCGGCCATCACGAAGTCGCCCACGCGCAGCGAGGGCAGCTCGCGCTCGCCGCTCAGGCGCAGCGCGTGGATGACCGCGCGCACCGCGCCGTCGATGTCCTCGGCCGAGACCGGGCGCTTTTGCAGCGCGCGCTCGAAGCTCACCCGCAGCTTGCGCTCGTCGAAGGCCTCGCGGCGGCCGTCGCTCTTGACGATGGCCGGCAGCTTGAGCTCGGCCGTCTCGAAGGTGTTGAAGCGCTCGCCGCAGTGCTCGCACTCGCGGCGGCGGCGGATGGTGCTGCCGTCCTCGGACACGCGCGAGTCGATCACGCGGGTGTCTTCGTGCTGGCAGAAGGGGCAATGCATCCGCGCGCGGTCAGCCGTACACCGGGAAGGCGCGGCACTGCTGGGTGACGTTGTCGCGGACCCGCGCGATCACGTTCTCGTCGGTGGGGGCGTCGAGCACGTCGCAGATCCAGTTCGCCAGCGCCACGCACTCGGGCTCCCTGTAGCCGCGGGTGGTGACCGCCGGCGTGCCGATGCGCAGGCCCGAGGTGACGAAGGGCGAGCGCGGGTCGCCCGGCACCGAGTTCTTGTTGACCGTAATGTGGGCGGCGCCCAGCGCGGCCTCGGCGTCCTTGCCGGTGACGTCGCGGCCGATCAGGTCGATCAGCATCAGGTGGTTGAGCGTGCCGCCGGAGACGATCTTGTAGCCGCGGGCCATGATCGTGTTGGCCATGGCCTGGGCGTTCTTGATGACCTGGGCCTGGTAGTCCTTGAAGGACGGTTCCAGCGCTTCCTTGAACGCCACCGCCTTGGCGGCGATCACGTGCATCAACGGGCCGCCCTGGGTGCCGGGGAAGACGAGCGACTGGAACTTCTTCTCCAGCTCCTCGTTGGCCTTGGCCAGGATGATGCCGCCGCGCGGGCCGCGCAGGGTCTTGTGGGTGGTGGAGGTGACCACGTCGGCGTGCGGCACCGGGTTCGGGTACAGGCCCGCGGCCACCAGGCCGGCCACGTGCGCCATGTCGACGAAGAAATACGCGCCCACCGACTTGGCGATCTGCGCCATGCGCGCCCAGTCCACCACCTGCGAGTAGGCGCTGAAGCCGCCGATCAGCATCTTCGGATTGTGCTCGTCGGCCAGGCGCTGGACTTCGTCGTAATCGATCAGGCCCTGCTCGTCCACGCCGTACTGCACGGCGTTGTAGGTCTTGCCGCTGAAGTTGACCTTGGCACCGTGGGTGAGGTGGCCGCCGTGGGCCAGGCTCATGCCCAGCACGGTGTCGCCCGGCTGCAGCAGGGCCATGTAGACGGCGATGTTGGCCGACGAGCCCGAATGCGGCTGCACGTTGGCGTAGTCGGCGCCGTAGAGCTGCTTGACGCGGGCGATGGCCAGCTTCTCGGCGATGTCCACGTACTCGCAGCCGCCGTAGTAGCGCTTGCCCGGGTAGCCCTCGGCGTACTTGTTGGTCAGCACGCTGCCCTGGGCCTCGAGCACGCGCGGGCTGGCGTAGTTCTCGGAGGCGATCAGCTCGACGTGGTCCTCCTGGCGGCGGGCCTCCTGGGCGATGGCCCGGGCGAGCTCCTCGTCGTAACCAGCGATCTGCATGTCCTTGGCAAACATCGGGGCGCGCTTCCTGTGGGGCTTTCGAGGCGGAAATTGTAGCCCCGGCGGGGGTTTGCGGCCAGCCGCCGGGCCCTGGCCGGTTTTCCGGGGAAATGAACCCGGCCCCGGTTTTGGGCGATAATGGCCGATTCGAAGCAGACCTTACGGCCGCCCCGCCCCCGGGCCGGCCCCACCCCCGACCGCGCCCGCGCGCGGTGCCCAGGACGAGTAGCCCCATGTCGCAATACATCTACACCATGATCGGCGTCAGCAAGACCGTGCCGCCGAAGCGCCAGATCATCAAGGACATCTCGCTGTCGTTCTTCCCGGGCGCCAAGATCGGCCTGCTGGGCCTCAACGGCGCCGGCAAGTCGACCGTCCTGCGCATCATGGCCGGCGTCGATACCGATTTCACCGGCGAGGCCCGCCCGCAGCCGGGCATCAAGATCGGCTACCTCGAGCAGGAGCCCAAGCTCAACCCCGAGCACACCGTGCGCGAGGCCGTCGAGGAAGGCGTGGGCGAGATCATGCAGGCGCAGGCGCGCCTGGACGAGGTCTACGCCGCCTACGCCGAGGAAGGCGCCGACTTCGACAAGCTGGCCAAGGAGCAGGAGCGCCTGGAGGCGATCCTGGCCTCGGGCGACGCCCACACCCTCGAGCAGCAGCTCGAGGTGGCCGCCGACGCCCTGCGCCTGCCGCCCTGGGATGCCATCGTCGGCAAGCTTTCGGGCGGCGAGAAGCGCCGCGTGGCCCTGTGCCGCCTGCTGCTGAGCAAGCCCGACATGCTGCTGCTCGACGAACCGACCAACCACCTCGACGCCGAGTCGGTGGAGTGGCTCGAGCAGTTCCTGGCCCGCTACCCGGGCACCGTGGTGGCCGTCACCCACGACCGCTACTTCCTCGACAACGCCGCCGAGTGGATCCTCGAGCTCGACCGCGGCCGCGGCATTCCGTGGAAGGGCAACTACACCGAGTGGCTGACCCAGAAGGACGAGCGCCTCAAGCAGGAAGAAAGCCAGGAAAAGGCCCGCCAGAAGGCGATCCAGAAGGAGCTCGAGTGGGCCCGCCAGAACGCCAAGGGCGGCCGGTCCAAGGGCAAGGCGCGCCTGGCCCGCATCGAGGAGCTGCAGGCGGTCGACTACCAGAAGCGCAACGAGACCAACGAGATCTTCATCCCGCCGGGCGAGCGCCTGGGCAGCAAGGTGATCGAGTTCAAGAACGTCTCGAAGAAGTTCGGCGACCGCCTGCTGATCGACGACCTGAGCTTCACCGTGCCGGCCGGCGCCATCGTCGGCATCATCGGCCCGAACGGCGCCGGCAAGTCGACGCTGTTCAAGATGATCACGGGCCAGGAGAAGCCGGACTCGGGCTCGATCGAGCTCGGCCCGACGGTCAAGCTGGCCTACGTGGACCAGAGCCGCGACAAGCTCGAGGGCAACCACAACGTCTTCCAGGAAGTCTCGGGCGGCGCCGACATCCTCAACATCAACGGCATCGAGATCCAGTCGCGCGCCTACATCGGCCGCTTCAACTTCAAGGGCCAGGACCAGCAGAAGATGGTCGGCACGCTCTCGGGCGGTGAACGCGGCCGCCTGCACCTGGCCAAGACGCTGCTGCAGGGCGGCAACGTGCTGCTGCTCGACGAGCCGTCGAACGACCTGGACATCGAAACCCTGCGCGCGCTGGAAGACGCCCTGCTCGAGTTCCCGGGCAACGCCTTCGTGATCTCGCACGACCGCTGGTTCCTCGACCGCATCGCCACGCACATCCTGGCCTTCGAGGGCGACTCGCACGTGGAGTTCTTCATGGGCAACTACCGCGAGTACGAAGAAGACAAGAAGCGCCGCCTCGGCGCGGAAGGCGCCCAGCCGCACCGCATCCGCTTCAAGGCCCTCAAGTAAGACCCCCTGCCCCCTCCCCGCGAGGGGGCAGTTTTTTGGGTTCTTCTTCCAAGCCTTGGATTGGCGCTGGCGCCGTCGTCACCGCGGAAGTGAAGGTCACTTCCTCCTCCGTGAAGCCTTTATGTCGAAGGAAGTGACCTTCACTTCCCCGGCGCCGCCGGTGCGTGCCAGCTTGGGTGCCCAACGAAAGGCCCGTAGCCGCGCGCTTCGATGCTTGCGCGTGCGGACCAGGCCCCAAGCGGTGCATCTTTCTCGCTGACCTCGTTTGGCTAAGCAGGGCAAAGCAAGTGGCTGCCGACGGCCCATCGTTACGCGTCCCTCCGGACGCGAGATGCCGGGTCCTGGCCAGCGTGGAAGGTGGCCAGAGTGGGAGTCCTATCCGCCCGGCGGCGGGTGTAGGGGCGAGGCGTGGAGCCTGGGTCCGTTCTTTTCGGAAAAGCATGGACCGACCAGCACCGCCAAGGCCCCACACCCGCCGCCGGGCGGATGGGTCTATCAATCTGGCCGTCTTCCGGGCTCGCGTTGGCGCCGCAGCGAGCGTCCGAAGGGACGCGTCGCGATGGGCCATAGCGCTAATCAGGTCGTGAACGGGTTAGCCAAACCTGATCAGCAGGAAAGATGGACCGCCTTGGCCCTGATCGGCACGCGCAAGCATCGAAGCGCGCGGCTACGGGCCTTTCGTTGGGCACCCAAGACGACACGCACCGGCGGCGCCGGGAAAGCGAGGGTCGATTCCTCCGACATAAAGGCTTCACGGAGGAGGAAGCGACCCTCGCTTTTCCGGTGACGGCGGCGCCATGCCCTCCGTTGGGAATAGAGCCAGTTCTTTCGGTCAGCCGCGCAGGCGCTGCCAGAGCTGGCGGGCGAGGACGGCGGCGAAGTGGGCCCAGAGTGCGATGAAGAGCACGGGCTGCAGCAGGGCCGGCGTGTCGGTGGCCTCGAACTTGCGGAAGTAGCGCCACAGGCCGCGGTGCTTTTGCAGCTCCACCCAGGCCGGGCGGCGGCGGCTGGAAACGCCGCGCACGTGGGTGACCCAGAGCTGGTTGGCCACCACCACCTCGTAGCCGGCCTCGCGCACGCGCCGGCACAGGTCCAGGTCTTCGGCGTGCAGGCGATAGCCCTCGTCGAAGCCGCCGAGGCGCACGAACAGCACCGTCGGCAGCAGCATCAGCGCGCCGGAGACCGCGTCCACCGGTTGCACCGCCAACGCCGGATCTTTGCCCAGGAACAGGTGCTCGCGCTTGCCCAGCGCCAGCAGCTGCTCGCGCAACGAGGGGTCGGCGCGGCGCGAGGCCGGGTCGGGCTCGCCGTTCTCGTCGCGCTGCTCCACGCCCAGCAGGCCCGCGCCCGGCCGCGCCATCGCGCAGTCCACCAGCCGCGCCAGCGTGTCGCGGTTGACGAAGGCGTCCGGGTTCACGAAGGCCACCCAGGGCTGGGCGATGGCCGTGGCGCCCTGGTTGCAGGCGGCGCCGAAGCCGCGGTTGTCCGGGTTGCGCACCAGGCCCAGGCGCGGATCGCGGCGGGCCAGGCGCTCGACGATGGCCGCGGTGTCATCGGGCGAGGCGTTGTCGATCACCACCACCCGCGCCACGTCGCGCGCCGCCAGCAGCGCCGCCAGGCAGCGCTCGATCGTCGCCGCGCTGGCGTGGGTCACCACCACCACGCCGATGTCGCGCGCGCCGAAGTCCGGTATGCCGCCCGGGGCGGGCGTCGGGTGTTCGCCGGTGAGCGGCGGCAGTGGGTGTTCGTGCATGCCGCGATGCTAGCCGAACAGGTCGCGCTGCGGGCCGGAGCGCTGCAGCGCCTCGAGGTTTTCCTGCAGGCGGGCGCGGTGCGGCCGCAGCGGGTCGTCGAGCAGGAAGCGCGCCACCTGCTCGTGGTAGCCGGGCCAGCGCGCCAGCAGGCGGCCCAGGTTGTGCGCGTCGGTCGGCAGGTCGAGCGCGCCGAACGAGGCCCCGCCCCGGTGGACGACGTAGGCGGTGTCGCAGAGCACGTTGCGCCAGCCCATGGCGGCAGCACGCAGGCTGAAATCGTCCTGCTCGCCGCCGCCGATGCCGAAGGTGGCCGCGTCGAAGCCGCCCAGCTGGCGCAGCGCCGCTCGCCGCACGTACATGCAAAAGCCCGCCGCGGCCGGGATCTCGGGCCAGGACGGCGCGGTCATCGCCGCGGCTTCGGCCAGGGTTTCAGGGTGGTCCGGCGCCGGGTTGGGTTCACCCAGGCGCGGGAAGGAGCACGTGTCGGCGTTGTTCGACCAGGGCGTGGCGGTGGCGATGCGCGGGTCGCTGGCGGCGCAGCGGGCCAGCTGCTGCAGCCAGCCGGGCGTCACCACCGTGTCCGAATCGAGCAGCACCACGTCGGCCTCGCCGGTCTCGGCGAAGGCGGCGTTGCAGTTGGCCGGGTAGCCCATGTTGACCTCCCGGCGCACGTAGCGCGCGTCGAGCGCACTGCGGTAGCACCAGCCGCGGGCCATGGGGTTGATGCGCGGGTCCGGCGAAGCGTCGTCGGCGAGCAGCACCTTCGCGCCCGCCGGCAGCGTGCGCTCGAGCGAGGCCAGGCAGGCGTCGAGCGACTCGAGCGCATTGTGGATGGTGACGACGACGACGGGCATGGCGCCCGAATCGCCCGGGCGGGGCGCGGCGACGGCCATGTCAGCGGCCGTCGGTGTCCCGGCGCAGCGGCTCGAGGGCGCGGAAGCGGTCGCCGTACTCGTCGGTCAGGCGGCGCGCCTCGTTCGGGTCACGGACCACGCGCGGCGTCACAAGGATGATCACCTCGGTGCGCAGCTTGTCCTGGGTCTTGCGGCCGAACAGCCCGCCGACCACCGGCAGCCGGCTCAGGCCCGGCAGGCCGTCGCTGCCGTCGAGCGTACTGTCGGAGATCAGGCCGGCCAGCATCACCGTCTCGCCGCTCTGTATGGCGGCCTCGGTGGTGAGCTTGCGCTTGTTGATGGCGAGGTTGCCGTTCGCATCCGGCGAATCGCCCGGCGAGCTCACTTCCTGCTCGATCTCCATGAACACCGTGCCGTCGCGGCTGATGCGCGGGGTGACGGTGAGGATCACGCCGGTGTCGAGGTACTGCACCTGGGTGAAGGTGCCGGTGCCACCGCCGCCGTCGATGGGGTTGAAGCTGGTGGAGTTGACCGGGATCTTGGTGCCCACGTCGAGCTTGGCCTCGGCGTTGTTGCGCACCACCACCGAGGGCGTGGACAGCACGCGCACGTCGGAATAGCGGTCGAGCGCCGAGATCACCGCGGCGGCATTGCGGCCCAGGAAGGTCCAGGATACGCCGTCCTCGCCGACGCTGCCGGCCAGGTCGCCCCAGATGGTGCGACCGGCCGCGGCGGGCAGGCCCTCGTCGGCCACGGCGTTCTCGAAGAACCAGTTCACGCCGTAGCTTAGCCGGCCGTTGAGCTGCACTTCGACCACCTGCGCCTCGATGTGCACCTGCAGCGGCATGGTGTCGAGGCGCTCGATGGTGCGGCGGATCGATTCCCACTGGCCGGGCGTGGCGCGCACCAGCAGCGCGTTGCTCTCCTCGACCGCGCTCACCGACACGCCCTCGGTATTGCCCACCGACACGCCGGAACCGGTGCCGGCACCCGCGCCGGCCGCGGCCTGGGCACGGTCCATCGCGGCGGCGGCGCGCGCCTTCGGGTCGGCGGCGTCCGCCGCCGGGGTGTTGATCGAGCGCAGCTGCACGGGTTCCAGTCCCGGCATCAGCGAGGGCGGGCCACCGGCACTGGAGGACGGACCCAAGGAAGCGGCGCCACCGAAAACCTGGTTGAGCTGCTCGGCCAGGTCCACGGCCTTCATGTAGAGCACTTCGTAGGTATAGAGGCGGGCACCCTCGCCGCCGCCGGCGTCCAGGCGCTCGATCCAGGCCTGCACTTCGCGCAGGTAGCGCGGCTGCGGCGTGATCACGAGCACGGCGTTCTGGCCGCGCAGGGGCATGAAGCGGAACATGCCCGCCACCGGCGTGTTGCCGTCGGCGCCGAACACGGCCTCGAGGTCGGAGACCACCGCCTCGGCCTCGGACGACATCAGCGGGTAGACGCCCACCGACATGCCGGCCAGCCAGTCGACGTCGAAGATCTCCACCGTGCGAAGGTAGTTCTGCAGCTCGGCGCGGGTGCCGGCCAGCACGATCAGGTTGCGCGAGGCATCGGTGCTGACCACCGCATTCGGGCGCGCGTAGGGCTCGAGCAGTTTCTTCATCTCGGAGGCCGAGATGTAGCGCAGCGGCACGGCGCGCACTTCGTAGCCGCGGGCATTGGCGGCGCCGCCGGTGCGCGGCGAGAGGTTGCCGGCCAGCGCCTGCTCGGTGGGCAGCACGTTGTAGCGGCCGTCGAGCCAGACCAGGCGCGCGTTGTTCCAGCCCAGCACCATCTCCAGCAGGCCCAGCGCCTGCGCGGCGTTCACCGGGCGCGGCGTGGCCAGCGTCACCTGGCCCTGCACGCCGGGCGCGATCACGTAGTTCTGCTGCAGCAGGTCGCCGAGGATGACCTTGACCACCGCGTGCACCGGCTCGCCCTCGAAGTTGAAGGTGGCCTCGCCCGGCATGTCCAGCGACGGCGGCGGCGTGGCCGCCACGCGCTCGTTGATGACCGTGCCGGTGCCGGGCGTGAGCACGGCCGAGGTCGCCGGCGAGGTGGCCTCGCTGGCAGCGTCCACCGGGGCGTCGGTGGTGGCCTCGCGGCTGATCACCGGCTGGCCGGCCAGCGGGTCGGCGCCGCGCTGCACCACCGGCGACGGCACGCTGGCGCAACCGGCGAGGAAGGCCAGCAGGGCCGGCAGGAGGACGATGGTCGAACGGTGGCTGGACTTCATGCGGCTACTCTACCTTCTGGCCGTTGCGGCGCGCGGCTTCCTCGCGCAGCTGCGCGCGGCGGGCCTCGATGCGGCGGCGGATCGCCTGGACCTGGTCCTCGGCTTCCGGGGGTTCACTGGCGTTCGTGCCCGGCGGCGGGTTGGCCGGCGCGGCAGCCGGACCCGCGGCGACCGGCGCCGCGGCGGCGCCAGCCCCGGCGGGCGCGGCCGAGGGCGCGCCATCGGCGCTGCCGTCGTACTGGCGCAGTTCCAGCGTGTGGCGGCCCTGCGGGCTTTCGAACTCGGCGCTGCGCGGCGCCAGCGACACGAGGCGCCAACTGGTGCCCGGCACCGGATCGCCGACGCGCACGCGCTGGCTGCGCTGGCCATCGCGCGACTGCAGCATCGCCGCCTGGAACTCGCCGGCCAGGAGCACGCCGGTGAGCTCGAGGTCCATCGGCTGCTCGGCGTCGCCGGCCTCGGCCGACATCGACGGGCGCCGGTCGGCATTGAGCAGGGGCCGGCGGCCGAGCTCGTCGTAATTCGACAGCGGACCCAGGCGTGCGCCGACTTCCGACAGCACCACCTGCGGCACCGGCGGCGCCAGCGCGGCGTTGTCCGGGTGCGGGCCGAAGTTGGCGCCCAGGCCGAGCACGGCCAGGGCCAGCAGGCCCAGCGCCCAGGCCGCCAGCGCGGCCAACAGCACGTTGCCGTGGCGCAGCGACTCAAGCACCAGGCACCCCCGCGGGCGTGGCCAGGTAGCCGTAGAGGTCGAAGCTGACGTCCATCATGCCGCCCTCGCGGTCGGTGCCGAGGTAGGATGCGCGCGAAAGCAGGTCGAGGTTGTCGATGAACAGCTGCGGGCTGCCGCTTTCGAGCGCATGCAGCACGGCGCCCAGCTCGGCCATGCCGCAGCGCAGGCGGATCTGCACCGAGGCGCGCACGAAGGGCTCTTCGGTGCGTGCCTCGGAAGGCGTGCGGGCGGTGATCTCGCAGCGGCCGCGCTGCGGGCTGGCCGCCTCGACCACCGACTCGAGCCGCTGCACCAGCCCCGCGGTGGCGAGCTGGCGGTTGGACTCGGGCAGGAAGCCGGCGTTGCCGGCCTCGAAGTCGCGCACCCGCGCCAGCTCCTGCTCGAGCACCGGGCGCTGGGCGATTTCCATGCGCAGCGCGAGCTGCTCGTCGCGCAGTCGCTGGATCTCGTCGCCCATCGCGAGCATCGGCGCGGTGAACCACCAGTGCACCAGCAGCAGGTAGGCCAGCGCCAGCGCGGCCAGCCCCAGCGCCAGCCAGCGGGCGCGCTCGAGGGCCGGCCTCACGGCGAATCCCCGGGCTTGGCGGCAACCACGCGAGCCACCAGGGTGAAGCGGTCGCGGCCGGTGCGCGGGTCGGCCTGCACCGCGCCCGACAGCGCCGGCTCGTCGAGCAGCGGCGAGGCCTGCAGCAGGCCCACCAGCGCGGGCGCGCCCCGGCTCTGGCCGACCAGCGAGAGCTGGCCGTTGAACAGGCTGAGCTTGTCGATGGCGGTGTCGTCGGGGATGCGGCGGGTGAGGTCGTCGAGCACTTCGAGCATGGTCGGGCTCTGCGCGCGGCGCGTGGCGAGGAAATTGGCGGCGGCGGTGCGCGCCACCAGCTCGTTGCGGGCCAGCCGCGCCTCGCGCACCTCCGCGCTGGCGTCGGCGACGTCGGCGCGCAGGTCCTCGAGCGCGCTGGCGCGGTTGTCGAGCACCAGACCCATCGACAGCAGCAGTGCGCCGCCCGCCACCGCGGCGAGCATGCCGTTGAGGCGACGCACCGGATCGCGCCGGCGCGGACGCCGCGCCGGCGGCAGCAGGTTCAGGCCCAGGGGCCGCCCCTGGGCATCGAGTGCGTCGACGCCGGCCAGCAGGCCGGCCAGAGGACCGATGGCCTGCAGCTCCTGGTCCAGGCGCGCCCTCGGCAGCACCACCAGCTCCACCGGCACGGGCTGGCCGGCCGGCGGGTGCGCGAGCACCCGGCCCTCGTAGCTCACCTGGTCGGCAGGGAAAGGCGTCTGGCGGTCGATCTCGTGGGCGAGCACGTCGCGCAGGCGCGGCAGCGCGGCGGCCGGCAGCGACAGGGTGCGGCGCAGCACGGCGCCGGCCGGCAACACCAGCCAGGCGCGCGAGGCGCCTTCGGACAGTCGCGCAGCCAGCGCCTCGGCCGCCGACAACGGCAGGTCGCCCAGCGCGCGCTCGCCGTCCGGACCGTGCACCGAGACCAGCAGCACCTCGCCTTCGCGGCGCAGGCGCAGCTGGCCGGCGTCGGCCTGGAACAGCGGCCGCAGGGAAGCGGGAAGCACGGCCCGCCAGGCCTCGGCGACCTTGCGCGCCCAGCCGGGCACGGGCGTCCGTGCCAGCTGCAGGCGCAGGGCATCGAACGTGCTGGTCAATTGTTCGGCTGCAGGCATCTAGTCGGGTTCCCCTACCCGCCAGGCCAGCGGTGCGTAGAGCTGGCCGAAGCCCGCGGGCGCGCCGATGCGCACCACCGCGGTGACCTCGACCGCCAGCCCATCGTCCCGGACGGCCCGGCTCGCCACACTATACGTGCCGGACCCGGCAACGGCGAGCGGCTCGCCATCGGGCCCGGGCGGCAGCGGCAGGCCCGGCTGCCAGGCCCCGCGGGCGGCCACCCAGGCCGCCGCGTCGGCCGGGGCCAGGCCCAGGGCCTGGAGCACCGACTGGCGGGCGAAATCGGCGCGCGGACGCGGGAAGCCGGTGTACACGGTGACGTGCGGCACCAGCGCGCGATAGAGCTCCTCGTCCATGCCCAGCACCTGCTGCAGCTCGGACACGGTGACGAAGGGCGCGTCCTTGGCGCCGTAGTCGAGCCCGGCGGCGGCGTAATCGCGGTCCTCGGCGCCGCCGCCGATGGCCAGCAGGCCATCGGGGTCGCGCCAGTCCTGGATCGCACCCGACAATCGGCTGGCGCGATCCTCGGGGAAGCCGAGGGCCTTGATCAGCTGCGCCAGCAGGGCGGCGTCGGCGGCGTTGATGTCGATCTTCGCGCCCTCGTCCTCCACCCTCACCTCGACCCGGAAGCCGTCGAAGGCGTAACCGTAAGGGCGGCCATCGGGGAACCAGCGCCGCTGCGGGTCGGCCTCGTTCAGTCGAAGCGCCGCCACCTCGATGCCGCCCTCGGCGGCCAGCTGCGCCGCCAGGCGCGTACGCAGCGCGCTGCCCTGCAAGCCCTCGATGCGGCTGGTGAAGGCGAACACCGCCACCAGCCCCGAAAGCAGCAGCAGCAACCACAACACCAGCAGCAGGGCCGCGCCGCGATCCGGACGATTCATTCCAGCCCCTCCTGCCCGGCCTGGCCAGGCGGCGGCGCCAGGCCCAGGCGCGGCGCGGCCACGAACTCCGGCCAGCGCGCGCGCGGCTCGGCGAAGCGCAGCTGCAGGCGCACCAGGGCCGGCACCTGGTCGGTGGTTTCCCACTGGCTGCGCCAGTCGCCAGCCTCGTCGATCTCGTCCAGGCCGCGCACGGCGAAGCTGGCTTCGGCGATGCCGTCGAGCAGCACTTCCGGCTCGCGCTCGTCCCCGATCGGGCCCTCGGGGCCGAGCAACTGGTGCTCGAACTCCAGGCGCAGGCCGTTCGCGCCGCGCACCAGGCGGAAGGTCTGCACGTGCGGACCGCCGCGCGAGAGATAGCCCGGCATCGGCGCCACCAGCCGCAACTGGTCGGCCGACGCCTCGAACACGCGCGGCGCATCGCCGGGCGACTGCGGTTCGATCGGGATAGCGAGCGCGCCCTCGACCTGGCGGCGCAGGAAACCCTGCACCGCGCGCAGCCGCTCGCTGCGCGCGGCCTCGGCCTCGGCGTTGGTGGTGGCGCGCGAAGCGTTGGAAATGGCGGCGAAGGCCAGCGCCATGCCGGCGGCCAGCAGCGTGGTGGCCACCAGCACTTCGAGCAGGCTGAAGCCACGTGCGCGCGTCATGGCTGCGCCGCCTGCGGGTAGCGCGCGCGCAGGCTCGACAGGCGCAGGCTGCGTACGGCTTCGCCTTCGCCCCAGGCCAGGTCCAGCTGCAATCGGTAAAGCACGGGCGCATTGGGCTGCTGCAGGCCCACCGACTCCACCAGCTCGAGGCCGGCGACGGCCTCGGGCAAGGGCACCGGGTCTTCGACCTCGGTGATCTCCAGCGTCCAGCGGTAGCGCCCGCGGTCGATGTCGCCGCGGCTGACGCCCGGCGCGATCGGTTCGAGCACGCCGACGCTGGCCAGCAGCGACTGCGCGTGCAGCGCCGCCTCGCTGGCCTCGCCCGAGCGGCGCACCTGCGCCAGCCCGCCGCCCAGCACCGCCAGCAGCACGCCCATGGCCACGGCCAGCAGTACGAAGGCGACGATGACCTCGAGCAGGCTGAAGCCGCGCTGGCGCCTCATGGCCGGCCCTCGCCGCGGCTGAGCGTGACCTCGCCGGTGAGCCAGGCCACGTCCACGCGCCAGGCCGCGCCGTCGCGGCGCAGCACGAAGCGGCCGCCGGTGGCGGCGCCTTCGGGGAAGAAGCGCACCGCGGCCTCGCGCGCCACCGGCTGGCCGTCGCGGGCGGTGGTGGCCACCAGCTCGATGCTCGCCGGCAGCACGCCCTCGCGCTTGCCGGCCGCGTCCCAGCGCCGGCTGTCGACGTCGAGGCGGAAGACCTGCTCGGCGCCCGTGGCGATGGCCTGGGCGCGGGTGTAGCGCAGTTCGGCGGCGAGCTCGCGCGCGGCGGCGCGCAGCTCCTGGCCGGGCATGGCGCGGCCGATCACCATCGCGCCGATGCCGGCAAACGTGGCGATGAGCGCCACCACCACCAGCAGCTCGAGCAACGACAGGCCGCGGGCGCGGTTCATGGCGGCACCGCCGGCCCGGTCAGGGCTTGCGGATGTCGGCGTTGACGCTTTCGCCGCCCGGCTGGCCGTCGGCGCCCAGGCTCACCAGCTCGTAGGGGCCGCCGCTGCCCGGGCGGCGGTACAGGATGGGATTGCCCCAGGGGTCGCGCAGCTCCTCGGCCTTGGCGTAGGGACCGAGCCAGTTGGGCAGGCCGCTGGCGCTGACCAGCTGCTCGAGCGATTCGGGCAGGCGACCGGTGTCCATCTGGAACTGGTCGACCTTGCCGGCCAGGGTGAGCAGCTGGGTGTTGGTCAGGCCCACGTTGGCGCGGTCGCGGCCGCCGAGCACGCGGTTGCCGACGATGGCCAGCACGCCGCCGATCAGCACGATGACGATGATGATCTCGATCAGGCTCATGCCGCGCGCGCGGCGGGGGGAAGCAGGAATTCGACGCATGGGTCAGCCTATGGAGTTGGTCAGGTCGTAGATCGGCAGCAGCACCGAGAGGATGATGATGGCGACCACCGCGGTCATCACCACCGTGAGCGCCGGCACCAGCGCCGCCATCAGGCGGTCGAGCGCGTTGCCGGTTTCGAGGTCGAAGGTGTCGGCCACCTTGAGCAGCATGGTATCGAGTTCGCCCGACTCCTCGCCCACCTGCACCATCTGCACGGCCAGGCGCGGGAACACCTTGCGCCGGCCCAGCGCATGGCCCAGGCCCGAGCCGGTCTTGACCTCCTCGGCGGCCTCGTCGAGCGCCTCGGCCAGCACGCGGTTGCCCAGCACCGGGCGCGAGAGCGCCAGCGCGTTGAGCAGCGGCACGCCGTTGCGAACCAGCGTACCGAGCGTGCGCGCCAGGCGCGCGGTGTCGAGCCGGGCGACCAGGTCGCCGACGAAGCGCAGGCGCAGCAGGCGCGCATCGAGCGCGCGGCGGGTTTCGTGGCGGCGCAGCCGCGCCGACAGCCACAGGCCGGCCGCCACGACCACCAGCGCCAGCGCCCACCACCAGTCGCGCACGAACAGGCTGGTGGCGAGCACGGCCTGCGAATACCAGGGCAGTTCGGCGTTGAGGCTCTCGAACAGCACCTGGAACTGCGGCACCACCACTGCCATCAGGAAACCCACCGACACGACGATGAGCACCGCGAGGATGACCGGGTAGATCAGCGCATTGACCACCCGCCCGCGCAGCTTGGCGCTGCGCTCGAGGTAGTCGGCCAGGCGGCGCAGGGATTCGTGCACGCTGCCACCGGCCTCGCCGGCACGCACGAGGTTCACGTACAGGCGCGGGAACAGGCCGTGCTGCTGCTCGAGCGCCGTGGACAGCGGCGCGCCGCCGCGCACCGCCTCGCGGATGCGCTCGATCACGCGCCGGGCCTGCACGGTGTCGGGCAGCTCGAGCAGGATCCCAAGCGCCCGGTCGAGCGGCTGACCGGCGCCGAGCAGCGTGGCCAGCTGCTGGGTGAACTGCAGCACCTGCGCGTCGTCCAGCTCGCGGCGTCGCAGCAGGCCCGACAGGCCGGCGCCACCGCCGGCCTCGTCGGCGCGGCGCGCCTCCACCGGCAGGTGGCCCTGCTCCTGCAGGCGCGCCACCACGTCGTCGGCGCTGGCCGCTTCCATCTGGCCTTCGAGCGTCTCGCCGGCGGTGGACAGCGCCTTGTAGCGGAACAGCGCCATCGGCTCAGGCTTCCTGGGTCACGCGCAGCACTTCCTCGATCGTGGTCAGGCCCTGCAGGGCCTTGGCCAGGCCGTCCTCGTACATGGTGCGCATGCCGCGGGCGCGCGCGGCTTCCTCGATCTCGCCCATGCCGGCGTGCTGCATCACCAGCCGCCGCAGCTCGTCGTCCATCACCAGGAATTCCATGATGGTGGTGCGGCCGAGGTAGCCGGTGGGCGTGAGCGCCGAAGGCCTGGGTCGGTAGAGGTAGATCGGGCCCTCGGGCTGGAAGCGGCGCAGGCCGAACTCCTCGACCACTTCGGGCAGCGCCTCGTAGCGCTCGGCGTGGGTGGGCTCGAGGCGGCGCACCAGGCGCTGGGCCAGGATGCCGTTCACCGTCGAGGTGAGCAGGTAGTCCTCCACGCCCATGTCGAGCAGGCGGGTGATGCCGCCTGCGGCATTGTTGGTGTGCAGCGTGCTGAGCACCAGGTGGCCGGTGAGCGCCGACTGGATGGCGATGCGCGCGGTTTCCAGGTCACGCATCTCGCCGATCATGATGATGTCCGGGTCCTGGCGCACGATGCTGCGCAGGGCCTGGGCGAAGTCGAGCCCGATCTGGGGCTTGGCCTGGATCTGGTTGATGCCCTCGATCTGGTATTCGACCGGGTCCTCGACGGTGATGATCTTCACGTCGGGCGTGTTGAGCTGGCTGAGCGCGGCGTAGAGCGTGGTGGTCTTGCCCGAGCCGGTGGGGCCGGTGACCAGCAGGATGCCGTGCGGCTGCTCGAGCACCCGGGTGAATCGGCCCAGGAACTCGTCGGTGAATCCCAGCGCCTGGAAGTCGAGCACCACCGACTCGCGGTCGAGCAGGCGCATCACCACGCTTTCGCCGTGCGCCGTGGGCACGGTGCTCACGCGCAGGTCCAGCTCCTTGCCCTGCACCCGCACCATGATGCGGCCGTCCTGCGGCAGCCGGCGCTCGGCGATGTTGAGCTTGGCCATGATCTTGATGCGCGAGATCACCGCCGCCGTGAGGTTGGCCGGCGGCGACTCGGCTTCCTCGAGCACGCCGTCGACGCGGTAACGCACCTTCAGGCGGTTCTCGAAGGGTTCGATGTGGATGTCCGAGGCGCGCAGCTCGACCGCGCGCTGGATCACCAGGTTCACCAGGCGGATGACCGGCGCTTCGCTGGCCAGGTCGCGCAGCTGCTCGACGTCGGCCTCGTCGCCGGCCGAGTCGTCGCCCAGGTTCTCGACGATGGTGCCCATGGCAGAGCGGCCCGAGCCGTAATAGCGCTCGATCAGGTCGGCGATCTCGGCGCGCAGGCCCACCTTCACCCGCACTGCCCGGCCGGTGGCCAGGGCCACGGCCTCGGCGGCGTAAGGGTCCTGCGGGTCGGCCACGAGCAGGTCGACGTGGCCGGCGTCCTCGCCCACCGGGCAGGCCGAAACCTGCTTGAGGAAACGCAGCGAGAGCTGCACGCCCGCGGGCGGCGCCTCGGGGCAGTCGCGGGCGGCCAGCAGCGGCAGGCCCATGGCCTCGGCGGCCGCCTCGGCCATGTCGCGCTCGGACACCATGCCCAGGCGCACCAGCAGCGCCGCCAGCGAGCCGCCGGCTTCGGCGTGCAGGCGCTGGGCCCGCGCCAGGTCGGCGTCCTTCAGGCGCCCGCGCGCGGCCAGCGCCGCGGCGATGCGGGCGTCGGCCGATTCCATGCTGTCGTTCAACACCGCGGCCACGCAGGCAGTCTCCCGGTTGGACGCCCGGAATTTAGCAGGTCTGGGCCGCCGGGCGCGCCCTTCACGGCCGGGGGCGTATCTTGTAGCCGTTCACTGACGCAGCAAGGGGAGGAATCCTGATGAGCCGCATCCGCGCCTGGGCCGCACCGAAAGCCGGTGCCCCGCTGGAGAGCTTCGAGTTCGACCCCGGCCCGCTGGGCGCCGAGGAGGTCGAGATCGCGGTCGAGCACTGCGGCATCTGCCACTCCGACCTGTCCATGCTCGACAACGAGTGGGGCTTCACCGCCTACCCCTTCGTGCCCGGCCACGAGGCCATCGGCCGGGTGGTGGCGATGGGCCCGCAGGCCAAGGGCGTGGCCATCGGCCAGCGCGTGGGCCTGGGCTGGAACGCCGGCAGCTGCCTGCACTGCGACCCCTGCCTGGGCGGCAACCAACACCTGTGCAACCGCCTGCAGCCCACCCTCGCCGGCCGCCACGGCGCCTTCGCCGAGCGCGTGCGCGCGCACTGGGTCTGGGCCATGCCCCTGCCCGAGGGCCTGGACCCGCGCGAGGCCGGTCCGCTGCTGTGCGGCGGCATCACGGTGTTCGCGCCGCTGCGCGAGTTCGACATCAAGCCCACGGCGCGCGTGGCCGTGGTCGGCATCGGTGGCCTGGGCCACATGGCGCTGAAGTTCTGCAAGGCCTGGGGCTGCGAGGTCACCGCCTTCACCACGAGCCAGTCGAAAGCCGAGGAGGCGCGCGCCTTCGGCGCCCACCACGTGGTGTCCACCGGCGACGCCAAGGCGCTGGCGGCGCTGGCCGGGCGCTTCGACCTGATCATCGACACGGTGAACGTGTCGCTCGACTGGGACGGCCTGCTGGCCGCGCTGGCGCCCGGCGGCCGGCTGCACGTGGTCGGTGCGGTGCTCGAGCCTCTGAAGTTCAGCGCCTTCTCGCTGATCATGGGCCAGAAGTCGGTCTCGGGTTCGCCCACCGGCTCGCGCGGCGCCATCGACGCGATGCTGGCCTTCGCGGCGCGGCACCAGGTGCTGCCCAGGACCGAGCACTTCCCGATGTCGAAGGCGAACGAAGCGATGGACCACCTGCGCGCCGGCAAGGCCCGCTACCGCATCGTGCTCGACGCCGACTTCGGCTGAGTTGCTGAAGTCGGGGGCCTTTTGCCTGGCCGGGTTGTGGCGCCGTCGTCACCGGGAAAGCGAGGGTCGATTCCTCCTCCGTGAAGCCTTGATGTCGGAGGAATCGACCCTCGCTTTCCCGGCGCCGCCGGTGCGTGCCGGTGTGGGCGCCCAACGAAGGGCCCGCGGCCACGCGCTCCGATGCTTGCGCGTGCCGATCAGGACCAAGGCCGCGCATCTTCCTCGCTGACCTCGTTTGGCTAAGCAGGGCAAGGCAAGTGGCTGCCGACGGCCCCTCCGTGCGCGTCCCTTCGGACGCGAGGTGCCGGGTCCGGGCCAGCGTGGAAGGTGGCCAGAGTGGGAGTCCTATCCGCCCGGCGGCGGGTGTGGGGCCTTGGCGGTGCTGGTCGGTCCATGCTTTTCCGACCGCTCCGTATCGATCGCCGAGGCCTCGTCGGAAAAGAACGGACCCAGGTTCCACGCCTCGCCCCCACACCCGCCGCCGGGCGGACAGGTCCATCAATCTGGCCGTCTTCCGGGCTCGCGTTGGCGCCGCAGCGAGCGTCCGAAGGGACGCGTCGCGATAGACCGCAGCGGTAGTCAGGCCGTGAACGGGTTAGCCGAACCTGATTAGCAGGAAAGATGGGGCGCCTTGGTCCTGATCGGCACGCGCAAGCATCGGAGCGCGTGGCCGCGGGCCTTCCGTCGGGCACCCAAGACGACACGCACCGGCGACGCCGCGGAAGTGGAGGCCACTTCCTTCGACATAAAGGCTTCACGGAGAAGGAAGTGGCCTCCACTTCCGCGGTGGCGCCGGCGCCAGCAGTGGCGACGGCGCCAGGGCCGGCCTCAGCCGACCCAGGCGCGGGCGTTGCGGAACATGCGCATCCAGGGCGAGTCCTCGCCCCAGCCCGGGTGCCAGCTCATCTGCAGGCTGCGGAACACGCGCTCGGGGTGCGGCATCATCAGCGTGGCGCGGCCGTCGCGGCTGGTCAGGCCGGTGATGCCCTCGGGCGAGCCGTTCGGGTTGGCCGGGTAGGCCTCCGTGACGGCGCCGGTGTTGTCGACGAAGCGTAGCGCCACCGCGGCCTGCCCGGCGTGGCCGGGCTGGTCGAAGCGGGCCTGGCCCTCGCCGTGCGCCACCACCACCGGGATGCGCGAGCCGGCCATGCCGGCCAGCAGGATTGAAGGCGAGTCCTGCACTTCCACCAGCGCCAGGCGGGCTTCGTACTGCTCGCTGCGGTTGCGCAGGAAACGCGGCCAGTGCTCGGCGCCGGGCACCAGGCCCTTGAGCTGGGCGAACATCTGGCAGCCGTTGCACACGCCAAGGCTGAAGCTGTCGTTGCGCTCGAAGAAGCGCGCGAACTGCTCGCGCAGCGCCGGCCGCTCGAGGATCGACGTGGCCCAGCCGCGGCCCGCGCCCAGCACGTCGCCGTAGCTGAAGCCGCCGCAGGCGGCCAGGCCCTTGAAGTCCTCGAGGTGGTGGCGGCCCTCGATGAGGTCGGTCATGTGCACGTCCACGGCGGTGAAGCCGGCGCGGTCGAAGGCCGCCGCCATTTCCACCTGGCCGTTGACGCCCTGCTCGCGCAGGATCGCCACCTTCGGGCGCACGCCGGTGACGATGTAGGGCGCGGCGATGTCCTCGGCCGGCTCGAACGTGAGCCTCGGCGACAGGCCCGGATCGGCGAAGTCCAGGCGCGCGGCGCGCTCGGCGTCGGCACCGGCCGGATCGTCGCGACGGGCCTGGATGGCGTGGGTCACCGACCACCAGGCTTCGAACAGCTCCTGCCAGCTCCACTCGGCCAGCAGCTCGCGGCCCTCGGATACGCGCACCACCGGCGCGGTGGTGGGCTTGCCGATGCGCTGCGCGCAATGCGTCAGGTCGTGGCGGTTGACCAGGTCGGCGAAGGCCGCGCGGTCTTCGGCGGCGATCTGCACCACCGCGCCGAGCTCCTCGTTGAACAGGGCGGCGAAGGCGTCGTCGCCCCAGCCCTCGAGGTTGAGTTCGAGGCCGCAGTGGCCAGCGAAGGCCATCTCGCACAGCGCGGCGAAGGCGCCGCCGTCGGAGCGGTCGTGGTAGGCCAGCAGCAGGTCGTCGGCGCGCGCGGCCTGGATGAGGTCGAAGAAGGCGCGCAGGCGCCCGGGCTCGTCCAGGTCCGGGCAGGCGCCGCCGAAGGCGCCGTGCACCTGGGCCAGGATCGAGCCGCCCATGCGGCGCTGGCCGGCACCCAGGCCGATCAGCCAGATTTCCGAGTCGGCGTTGCGGTCGAGCACCGGCAGCAGCTGGCGGCGCGCGTCGGCGACGCGGGCGAAGGCGCTGACCACCAGCGACACCGGCGACACCACCTTCTGCGGGCCTTCCGGCGCGGTCCACTGCGCCTGCATCGACAGCGAGTCCTTGCCCACCGGGATCGACAGGTCGAGCTCGGGGCACAGTTCCATGCCCACGGCCTTGACCGCGTCGAACAGCGCGGCGTCTTCGCCCGGGTGCGAGGCGGCGGCCATCCAGTTGGCCGACAGCTTCACTTCCTCGAGCGAGGCCACGGGCGCGGCGGCGAGGTTGGTGATGGCCTCGCCCACGGCCATGCGCGCCGAGGCGGCGGCGTCGAGCAGGGCCAGCGGCGTGCGCTCGCCCACGGCCATGGCTTCGCCGGCCACGCCGTTGAAGTCGGTGAGCGTGATGGCCACGTCCGACAGCGGCAGCTGCCAGGGGCCGACCATCTGGTCGCGCGCGCACAGGCCGCCGACGCTGCGGTCGCCGATGGTGACCAGGAAGTTCTTGGCCGCCACCGTCGGGTGCGCCAGCACGCGCAGGCCGGCCTCGCGCAGGTCGAGCGCAGCGGCGTCCAGGCGCGGCCAGCGCGGCGCCGGCAGTCGCTGGGTGTCGCGGTGCATCCTGGGCGAATTGCCGAACAGCACGTCCATCGGCAGGTCGATCGGCTTGCTGCCGTCGGGCGCCAGCAGCACCAGCCGCTCTTCCGCGGTGGCGTGGCCGACCACGGCGAACACGGCGCGCTCGCGGCGGCAGATGGCCTCGAAGTCGGCCACGCGGTCGGCGGCGACGCCGAGCACGTAGCGCTCCTGCGCCTCGTTCGACCACAGCTGCATGGGCGAGAGCGAGGGGTCGTCGCTGGGGATCTTGGCCATCTCGATCACGCCGCCGACGTTCGAGTCGTGCAGCAGCTCGGGGATGGCGTTGGACAGGCCACCGGCGCCGACGTCGTGCGCGGTGAGGATGGGGTTGTGCTCGCCCTGGGCGAAGCAGCGGTCGATCACTTCCTGGCAGCGGCGCTGCATCTCGGGGTTGTCGCGCTGCACCGAGGCGAAGTCGAGGTCTTCCGAGCTCTGGCCCGAGGCCACCGACGAGGCGGCGCCGCCGCCCAGGCCGATCAGCATCGCCGGGCCGCCCAGCACCACCACGGCGTCGCCGGGGCGCAGGCCGAGCTTGGTGACCTGGCCCGGGTCGATCGCGCCCAGGCCGCCGGCCAGCATGATCGGCTTGTCGTAGCCACGCACCAGGCCCGGCTGCTCGGTGGGCAGTTCGAAGCTGCGGAAGTAGCCGGCCAGCGCGGGGCGGCCGAACTCGTTGTTGAAGGCCGCGGCGCCGATCGGGCCCTCGGTCATGATCTCCAGCGCGCTGGCCATGCGCGGGTTGAGCGGGCGCTCGCCCTCCCAGGGCCGCGGCAGCGAGGGAATGCGCAGGTGCGAGACGGTGAAGCCGGTCAGGCCGGCCTTGGGCTTGCCGCCGCGGCCGGTGGCGCCCTCGTCGCGGATCTCGCCGCCGGCACCGGTGGCCGCGCCCGGGAAGGGCGAGATGGCGGTCGGGTGGTTGTGGGTCTCGACCTTGATGCAGAAGGCCGAATCCATCGGCGCGCCGTGGCCGTACTCGCCGGTGCCCGGCTCGGGCCGGAAGCGGGCGCCCGGGTGGCCCTCGACCACCGCGGCATTGTCCTTGTACGCGCTGAGCGTGAGCTGCGGGCTGCGCGCGTGGGTGTTCTTGATCATCCGGAACAGCGAGAGCGGCTGCGCCTCGCCGTCGATGGTCCAGTCGGCGTTGAAGATCTTGTGCCGGCAGTGCTCGGAATTGGCCTGCGCGAACATCATCAGTTCGGCGTCGGAGGGGTCGCGGCCGAGCTCGGCGTAGCGGCGGCGCAGGTAGTCGACCTCGTCGTCCGACAGGGCCAGGCCCAGGCGCTGGTTGGCCTCCTCGAGGCCGGCCAGCGGGATGCGGCCCAGGGGGCCGGGTGCGCCGGCGCGGAACAGCGCGGCAGCCTGCTCGCGGCCCGCGAGCAGGGACTGGGTCATCGGGTCGTGCAGGGCCGCGGCCAGCTTCGACCAGCGCGGGTCGCCCTCCGGCGGCAGGCCGGCGAGGTCGAGGCGGGTGCCGCGCTCGACGCGCTTCACGGCCAGGCCGGCGCCGCGCAGGATCTCGGTGGCCTTGCTGGCCCAGGGCGACTGGGTGCCCAGGCGGGGCACCACGAAGCGGGTGGCGGCACCTTCGGCCGGGGCCTCGAAGGACACGCAGCCCTCGAGCAGGCGGCCGAGAGCGGCGGTGTCGGGCGACGCCCCGGCCTCGGGTTCGATGAAGTAGGTGAACCAGGCGCCGGTGAGGCGGACCCCGGGGACGACCTGCTGGAGGCGGGACTGGAGGCGTTCGAGCCGGAAAGGCGACAGGGCCGGCAGGCCCTCGAGGACGATCATGTCCGCATGGTTCCCAGGGGAATCGAGCCGCCAATTGTAAACCAAGGCCGGGCCCGGGGCCCGGCCGGCGGCCTCACTGGGCCGGCTTGCCCTCGATTTCCTCGAGCCGCGCCAGCATTTCCGCCGGCGGCACGTAGCCGCCAACCTGGGTGCCGTTGGCCGAGTAGATGGCCGGGGTGCCGTCCAGACCGATGCGGCGGCCCAGGTCGTAGTCGCGGGTGACCGGGCTGGTGCAGTTGGCCTGGGGCAGGTCGATGCCGGCCTTGGCGTCGGTCAGGGCCTTGCGGCGGTCCGGGGCGCACCAGACGTTGACGGCCTTCTGGTAGGACTCCGATCCGATGCCGGCGCGCGGGTAGAACAGGTAGTTCACGGTGATGCCGAGGCGGTTGTACTCGCCGATCTCGGCGTGCATGCGGCGGCAGTAGCCGCAGTCGATGTCGGTGAACACGGTGATCTCATAGCGCGGGCTGGCCGCGGCGAAGGTGATCCGGCTGTCGTCGCCGACGCCGGCCAGCATGCCCACGCGCAGCGCGGCCTCGGCCTGGCCGGTGACGCTTTCGCGGGTGGCCAGGTCGATAAGGGTGCCCTGCAGCAGCAGCTTGGCGTCCTGGGAGACATAGACCACGCGTGCGCCGAGCGCGACCTGGCGATAGCCCGGGATGGGCGAGTCGGAAATGGCGCCGACCTCCAGGCCCGGGGCCAGCGACTGCAGCGCGGCGCGGATGGCCTCGTCGCCGGCGGCGGCGCCGGGGGCGGCGGCCGTGGCCGATGCCGGCTTCGCCGGCGCGGCGGCCGGTCCGGACGGGGCCTCGGCGGCGCAGGCGGTCATGGTGGCCAGCAGGGCCAGGGACAGAAGGGAACGACGGATCATCGGGCAGGCTTCCTCTTGCGATGCAGGTCCGACCCGGCGCGGGGCGGAAAGTTCTTGGATTCTCGCACAGGCCACGGCCGCGCTCAGGCCCGCGGGTGGTGCTGCTGGTGCAGGCGCTTGAGGCCTTCGCGCGCCACCAGGGTGTATATCTGGGTGGTCGAGAGCGAGCTGTGCCCGAGCAGCATCTGCAGCGTGCGCAGGTCGGCACCGTGGTTGAGCAGGTGGGTGGCGAAGCTGTGGCGCAGCCCGTGCGGGCTGACCCGGACCGGGTCGATGCCGGCCACCAGCGCCAGCTTCTTCACCACGTTCCAGAACTGCTGGCGGCTCAGCGGCCCGGCGCCGCGGCCCAGGAACAGCGCCGCCGCCGCGCGGCCACCGGCCAGCGCCGGGCGCGCCTCGGCGAGGTAGCGCTCGAGCCAGTGCTGGGCCTCCTCGCCCATCGGCACCAGCCGCTCCTTGTTGCCCTTGCCGGTGACGCGCAGCACGCCCTGGCGCAGGTTCACCGCCGCGGCCGGCAGGTTCACCAGCTCGCTCACGCGCAGGCCGGTGGCGTACATCAGCTCGACCATGGCGCGGTCGCGCAGGCCGGCCGGCGTGGCCGGGTCGGGCGCCTGGATCAGGGCCTCGACCTCGCTCTCGGACAGGGCCTTGGGCAGCGAGCGGCGAAGCTTGGGCGGGTCGAGCCGGGCGGTGGGGTCGTCCTCGCGCAGGCCCAGTCGCGCCTGCTGGCCGAAGAAGGCGCGCAGCGCCGACAGCAGCCGCGCATTGCTGCGCGCGGCGTAGCCCTGCGCAGTGCGGTCGGCGAGGTAGTCGAACAGCTGCCGGCGGTCGACGCCCGCCAGGCCGCGGCCGCGCGCGGCGAGCCAGCGCGCCAGGCCCTCGAGGTCGCGCCGGTAGCTGTCGAGCGTGAGCCGCGAGAGTCCGGACTCGGCCCAGGCGCGGTCGAGGAAACCGGTGATCGCGCGCTGGTCGGCGTCCGAGGCCGGCGGCAGGGACTGGGCGCGGG